>VSKX01045901.1_pt1 | contig 16329 bp, 14 predicted proteins | sample 4799481 | NCBI WGS metagenome assembly VSKX01 (sample SAMN12179537, study PRJNA552185) | sponge metagenome | biome: deep-sea hydrothermal plumes; feature: spots directly above weak diffusing fluid; material: sea water; isolation source: sponge from the Swan site of a hydrothermal vent ...
ATGGTGATATTTTTGGCTTCGATCGACCATTCATCGCTAATCCAGATTTGCCAGCAAAAATCATGAACAACTGGCCTTTGAATGACGTTGACCCAACTACTATGTATGGCGGAACAGACAAAGGTTACACAGACTACCCGAATTACTCAGCTTAACTGAACGCTATTTGTTAAAAAATAAAAGCTTTAAAAAAAGACCAAGGGTTCATGCCTTGGTCTTTTTTTATGTGATTATAAAAGTGTGAAAACTTTGCAAACTTAAGCAATGCTTCACTAATCTCCTATTTTCTTGGTTGTATAATAACGGCTCTCAGCGAGAATTTTATTCTCTATTGCCTTTGTCTTTATATTTCAGAAATTAGTTTTAAAACCTGTGAAGTACTTTATTCTTAATGATTTTTGTTTGATATATAACCGCAAGTAATAATGTATAGCAAAGTTCTGCTTTCATTTGTCTTACAAGCTCGTCAAAGTCGCAAGGCATCAGCGAAGATAAAGGTCTTGGTTATCGCTTAAATGTTGCTATCGGTAAAACATTTTGTGTGATGAGGGGTAACAGCTTCATTATTAAATTTAACGTAAAGAGGTATCAAAATGCTAGGTGAAGATCATTCATTGCTTAAAGATTTTTCTGACCATAGAGATAAAATTTTACAACTTAAGGCAAGTAACTCATCGTTTAAAAAAATGGCAGACGAATATCATAAATTAGATGGCGAAATAAGAAAGATGGAGCTGGACGGAGTTCCTGTTGCTGATGATTTTTTTAATGGTCTAAAACATCAACGTTCAGCGCTTAAAGACAAACTGTATAAACTGATTATGCATTGATAGTAATTTGTTGTCGTAAAAATTAAGCCTTAACTTTGGTTAAGGCGTTTGTTTTTTAATTTGATTAATCAAGGTAAATAACGCATCAATATCATTGTCAGCTAAGCCGAGTTGATTGAGTTTTTTCTTTGTCGCGTTTGAGATGAATATATTTTGTTTTCTACCCATTTGTTTGTCGATTTTCTGGAATATTAGCAGGTTAATATTCGCTAACTGATGTCTAATTTCTAATAACGTCTTTTTCGAAGATGTTTTTTGGGGAGGATTTGATAAATGAAAATGTTCAATTTTCTTACATGAATTCATTATGCTAGAAATAAATCTAACCACATCCGTTTCATTGAACTGAAAAGTTTTTGCGCTTTTTATTGCGTTGATAAGTACTTTTTTTTCTTGTTGTTCATCGAATATGGCTAATCCTTTTTGTCTTTTAATCTCTACGATTTCGCCGCATAGATTGAACCTTGAAAGCAGTAAATTTTCGATGCTTTCAGGTGAAGGATGAGCTGAAAATGACGACCAAGATAGAAAAATCAGCAAAGACAAAATAGTCATGATTACTGAGCTGCGATTTAAATGTGTAATGATATTTCTCATCATTTTGATGCCTTGAATGAGAGTTTATAGAGTGCGTGGTACTCTTCTCTCGAAAATTGTGTATTCTGAAATAATAGCAGTTAACGACGATCATTTTTCATCGATACTTTTCATTTTATAGCGTATGCATTAGTAAAGCTTTATGGTGCATGTTGTTAGATAAATTATAAATATTAGTGTAATTAAAGTTGATATTTGAATTGAAGTTGAACAGACCCTTAATAGTCTCACATTTAAAATACAGATTGTCATAATCAAGTTAGTTTAAAGACTAAACATCTGCTCGCTCAGGAATACATGTACTGACGTTGGGAGTTTGATATGCAAAGTTATAAGATCACTTTTACAAAACGCCGTCTCTGGCAAATGCTCGCTTTATCCACATTAATCAGTTTTTCAATATTGCTTTTTTTTGGTACTAAAATTTATCAAATGAAACCACCTATCCCTACTGAGATTTCAGCAGACACAGGGATCCCACTTTATACCAAACAAGATATTCAAAGAGGTCAAAATGTTTGGCAATCATTAGGTGGCATGCAGAAAGGATCAATTTGGGGGCATGGTAGCTACTTAGCACCAGATTGGGGTGCTGATTGGTTACATCGTGAAGCGATGGCTATGTTAGAAACGGAGTCTCTGAAGGTACACAGCAAGGGGTACTATGATATTGCCGAATTCGATCAAGAAGAATTAAAAACAATGATCCGTCTTGAGCTTAGAAAAAACACTTGGGATGCTCGAACAGGGAAAGTGACAGTTACTCCTGAACGAAAAGCGGCGATAAAAAAAGTCGAAAATCACTTTGTTCAAGTTTTCCAAAGTCAAGAAACTGCACTTTCTCATAAGCTGCGTGAGCAATATGCATTCTCACCTGACATTAGTTTGTCAGATAATGATATGCATGCTTTAAATGGGTTTCTATTTTGGATCAGCTGGAGCTCTGTTACTGAACGTCCTGGAGATACGATCAGCTACACCAGCAATTGGCCCTATGAGCCTCTAGTAGGTAACACACCGCCAGCGAGTTTATTTATTTGGAGCTTTATTAGTATTGTGTTGTTGCTTGGTTGTATTGGCGCTTTAGTATGGTTTTACGCTGAGCAGCACGACAAATGGCGTGATGATTTAGAACCCATTGGAGGCATAGCTGAAACGAACTTGTTGGCAACAGTAGTGCAAACACCTTCAATGAAAGCTACCACAAAGTATTTCTGGACGGTATTAGCAATGTTTGCACTGCAAATAGTGCTTGGAACCATTACGGCTCATTACGCGGTGGAAGGGCAAGATTTTTATGGCATTCCATTAGCGAAAATACTGCCTTATAGCGTGACACGTACTTGGCATACACAGCTGGCTGTGTTTTGGATTGCAACCGCATGGTTAGCAACAGGTCTGTATGTGGCGCCTTTGATTTCTGGACATGAACCAAAATATCAACGCTTAGGCGTTAATTTTTTATACGTTTGTTTGTTAATTATTGTTGTAGGGTCTTTTGCAGGTGAATGGCTCGGGATCAATCAAAAGTTTTCTAACTTCACGGCAAACTTTTGGTTTGGTCACCAAGGTTACGCTTACGTTGATCTTGGTCGTTTTTGGCAAGCATTCTTATTCATCGGTTTGTTTGTATGGTTAGGTTTGATGCTTCGAGCACTTTGGCCGGCACTGAAAAATAAACAAAATAGTCGTTCGTTGATCATGTTGTTAGTGGTTTCGTCGGTTGCTATTAGCTTGTTGTATGGCGCTGGATTAACTTGGGGGGAACACACTCACATCAGTGTTGTGGAATACTGGCGCTGGTGGGTTGTTCATCTTTGGGTCGAAGGCGTATTTGAAGTCTTTGCTACTACGATTATTGCCATTTTGTTCGTCAGAATGGGGTTATTGCGCAGCTCGACTGCGGTAATCTCGGTATTGTTTTCCACCATCATCTTCTTAGCTGGTGGAGTACTAGGTACTTTCCATCATTTATATTTCACTGGCACACCTATTTCAGTCATTGCGATAGGTGGCGTGTTTTCAGCTTTAGAAGTTGTGCCATTAACAGTGATTGGCTTTGAGGCTTACCAGCACAGTAAATTGGAGAAAAAAGCGAAGTGGGCAGGTTTCTATCACTGGCCGTTTAAATTCTTCTCGGCTGTTTCATTTTGGAATTTAGTGGGAGCAGGGCTATTAGGCTTTTTAATTAATACACCGTTGGCACTTTATTATATGCAGGGGCTTAATACTACGGCGGCGCATGGTCATGCAGCGATGTTTGGTGTTTATGGCATGTTAGGCATTGGGCTCATGTTATTTTGCTGTCGTGGTTTGGCACCAAATTACAAATGGAATGATGTCTGGTTGAATAGAGGCTTTAAAGCACTTAATGTCGGTCTCGCATTTATGGTTGTTTTTGCGTTACTACCAGCAGGGTTATGGCAAGCGTATAACGCGAACGCTCACGGATATTGGTATGTACGATCAGCCGAATTTATCCATAGTTCATTTATGGAAGATATGGTCTGGACGCGTGTCCCTGGAGATGTCATTTTTGGTTTCGGGGCATTCGCAATAATAGTCGCTATGTTTGGCGTATTTAGAGCGATTTATCGAGAAGATAAATAGTGATATAAGCCGTTCGATTTGACTGTCTCGATGGCACGCAAAAGAAAGAAATGCTAGCATGCGTGCCATATATCGAATATGAAAGAAGACAACCAATGAGTTTACAATCTGAGTTATTAAGTCGCTGTGGCGGTAAATGTGAATTATGTTCAGCTGAAACAGAACTGCAACAGTATGATGTTCCAGCTTCTGAAGGCCACACTGATTCTGATATCGCTCTTTGCAGTATTTGTGCGGAACAAGTAGTTAAGACTGAAGATTTTGATGTGAATCACATGCGCTGCTTAAATGACAGCATGTGGAGCACTGTGCCTGTAGTGCAAGTTATGTCTGCACGGCTATTAAATCGATTAGCTTCTGAAACATGGGCTCAAGATTTAAAAGATATGTTGTATCTTGATGAAGATCTTCAGGCTTGGGTTGACGCTGATGCATCGGATGATGATGCTAATGATATTAAACATGTCGATAGCAATGGTGCTGTCCTAAATTCAGGTGATACGGTTGTTATCATTAAAGACTTGAACGTAAAAGGCACAAGCTTTGTCGCTAAGCGTGGTACTTCGGTTAGAAATATTGGTTTAACGAGCAATCCTGAGCACATTGAAGGCCGCGTAAACGGCACTCGAATTGTGATTTTGACCCAATACGTCAAGAAATCTTAATAGCTATTTATAGAATCGTTTTACTGTACGGCTTCTAGCTCAAGCTCGATGTCCGTACAGCCTTTCTTACAATATATTCCCGGCTTTTTATTGGTATTTTTTGTCTCAGGAAGAATGAGTTCTAACTCAGCTTTACACTCAGGGCAGGTGGTCGATTTCCCAAGAAGAATACGCTTAATCAGCCCTTTTTGCTTATTGAATGACATGCTTGTTAGTTTGTTTTTAATGCTGAAATCGGTCATTAAGTTGTTTTTACTCTTTACTCGTTGAATGGTTTAATTTATCAAATTTTCTAAGGTTTATCTTAATATTTTATAGAATGCATACAAAAAAGCAGCGTTGATAAATCAAAGCTGCTTTTAAAGTCTATAAGTAAGTGAAAGTTAGATAAAAGTGCCTTCAATCTCTTTTTTAACAAAATTAAGATCTGATTGATTTTCGCCGACCATAATCATGTAAGCACCATCTTTTTCAAAACCCATGCCTTTATATTTGTCACCAGAGAACGATTTTTCAAATTTCATTCTGTCTTCAGCAGGGACAATAAAGAGGGTCACTTTGCCATGATCACCTTGCATCACCATGTGTAAACTACGTACACCTTGGAAGTCACAATATGACGTGTAGTACACATCACCAGGCTGTTTAGTAAATTTAGAATCTTGCATATTTACTAATGATACCAATTGCTTGTTAACTTGTTGGTAACTTACTTGCTGGTTCATATCCAATGCTACGCTTTCATGTATCACATGAGCGATAGCGTGATCAGCAAGATCTACTGGTGCTGCACGTAATAATGTAAAACTCACACCAGCAGCGAAAGCAACAGAGGCCGCCATCGCCATCATAAAGCCCGTTTTACGTTTTTGGGTATGATGTTGTTTTAGCTGTTGTCTTAATATTAAGTTTTCAGTTAAACGCTCAGGTACATCCACATTCATTGCTTTCGCAATTCTGTCATCTAAGGCTTTTAACCCATCGATAGTGGCTGCTTTTCCAGCATCGTTTTTCATTGCTTGCAAAAAATCAGGTTCTTGGCAGTTGGGCTCAGCATAAGCCTTACGCCGAAACTGTAGCTCATCCATTTGATTGCCCTCTCATTTCTGGTTGTTCTAATGCATCTTTCAATTGATTACGAGCTCGAAATAAACGAGTCATCACAGTATTTCGATTCAATTCTAAAATTTCAGCGATTTCTTCGCCGCTAAAACCACCGATAACTTGTAACAATAAAGGCTCACGGTATTCTATTTCCAGTTTGCCAATTTGTCTTCTGAGTAAATATTGCTCAGCGTGTTCTTCATTACTGCCTGAAAACACGTCTTCAAGTTGATCTTGTTCAATATCAGAATAATCAAATCGTTTACGTTCAAAACGTCTTGCGTTTTCTCTGCGTAAAATCGTAATCAACCATGCTTTAGCTGCTTTATCATCTTTTAATGAATCTAAAGAACGCCAAGCACGTAGAAAGGTCTCTTGGGTTATATCTTCAGCAATGTGTTTGTCACCACACAGCCAATAGGCATAACGGTAAATATCAGTGTTAAGTGCCTTAATTAGGCTTTCATAACGTCGTTGTTTACTTATCATGTCCAAAGAGACCGCATCATCTGATTTTTTCTTTCGCAAACTATCAAACATATTTAATTCTTAATATTATGTTGAGGCGGTTAGCTTAAAGTGACTGAGCTGAATAACAAGTCCAATCAGTGCAAGCTCGCTTAGTTTTTATGGATTTAGATCAATAAGTGCGCTTTTTTGTCCATTTTTATGTATTTCAATAGTAGATTTCACTGCTTGAAATAATTCTAGCTCCGTAATTTCTACTTCCTTTTGACCAAAGCGTGCCATTTGTAATTTGTTAATTATTTGTGCAAGCAAAGGAGACAATGCCGTAATTTCTGACAAATTCATATTTTTATTTTGTTTTTGAGAGAAATACTTCTGAATTAAATTCAAGACATCACTGTAATTTTTTTGCTTAAAAGCGTGCTTCATTTCTTTTTCAATCTGGTTTAAATGATTACTGTGCTTAGCAATCTGTTCATTTTTCACCACTGGCGCAGCACCTTTCTTTTTGAGCCACATAAGCAGAGTGACAATCCATAAACAGGCGAAAACAAGGGTTGTCCATGGCCAATAACCCGCTGAATATTGTGTTGCAACGTTCACGTTGGATGTAGGGATTGAATTAGTTGGCTCAGTAACGGGTAAAACACTGCCTTTTACCATAATGATACGAGCTGGAAGCACGGCAAACTGCTGACGTTTTAATAGCGGATTCCACCAAGGCACTTTTAATTCTGGCAAAACAAACTTACCGGGTTTTGTTGGAATTATCGCTTCAGTTTGACTCAGTTCGGCCACCATATTGCCATTTCGAACATAGGTTTTACGAACTGGTTTTTCTGGATAGCTTTTAAGGGAATCAGGTAGGGAGTAATGAATACTCGGTAAGCTATTGTCATCAGCATTGGACGCCAATAATTTCAATGTTCGGGTGATGGGTGCGCCAAGTTCGTATTCTTCTTGATCTTGCGGCCATTCTTCGTTCAGCACGACCAAATCTGAAACCAACCAATTTCCTTGGTAGCTCGCAGGTTTTTCAAGTACTTCTACTGTTTTCGTCGTCGAATCAATTTCTACAGGTCGACTTTCATTAAATGAAAACATACTTCGGCGTTTTTGTGTATTAACCAGCACATCACCATTGAAGCTGGCACTTTTAATTCGAAGGTCACCCGCTTTATCTGCAATAATCCCATAGATTCGTTTAATGATCCTAAATCGGCGTCCATTGACTATTTCAGTCCCGTCTTGATCTTCGCCAATTTGCTTAATTTGAGCACCATCAGCAGTAGGGGCGTTAAGTACTCCGCGTTGTAATTCGACAGCGAGAAATAATTTGACCTTATAGAGTAAAAGTTGCCCAACATAGCTTTGGTCGTGTGAAAGCTCGGTTTCAATATAGACATCGCTATTTGCTGTCGTTGGGCTCTTGTCTGAGACAACTTGAAGAGCAATAGGATTTGAGCTTACGCCATCAATCGTGAAGCTTGGTATGTTCGCAACGCCTTCCTTTTTCGCGGCAAGAAGTATTTGCCACCGAGTCTCTTTTGCTGTGTCAAAATTGACAATTTGAGTGCTGCGACTGACGTTGGTTCTGCCAACAATGAAATCTTTTAAAAGAGGAGTGGTTTTTAATAATTCACCGCCGACTTCGTCATCAACCACGATGGTCAATGCAAAATACTGGCCTTGTGAGACAGGATTCCTATCAACGGAAGCCTCTACTTTAGTGACAGCAAATGCTGAACTTGTATAGCTCGATAGTATTAAAAAAATAATAATAAGTCGGTTTACCACTGTTCTTTTTCCTTCAGTAGACGGCCTTTCTGACGGCGTTTTTGATATTCTAATTGCATTTTATTACGTAGCAAAAGCTGAGGATCATCCTGAATAGCATTCAGCACCCTTTGCATTTCAGGAGGAAGATCTTCTGGTAACACCGAAGGATCGATTGGCTTAGCTTGAGTAGATTGTTGCTCTGACTGAGGATCATTCTGATTTTCTTGCTCTTCAGTTTCTGCAGCTTTAGCATCTTGTTGCTCAGCCTTTTTTTCTTCGTCACTTTGTGGCTTAGGTTGTTGTTCAGCTTGTTTATTTTTCTCTTGTTCTGATTGAGAGTCGAGTTGCGGTTCAGGTTGAGATTCAGGCTTATTTTGTTGATCTTGGTTTTTCTTATCGGCCTCGCTTTGTTCGCCTTGATCATCTTGCTTATTAGAATCTTCATTTTTTTGTTGATCCTGCTTACCTTGTTTGTCTTGCTGATCTTTTTTATCTTGATCTTGATTGTCTTCGTTCTTATCTTTGTTGTCTTTGTTATCCTCGCCATTACCAGACTGATTTTGTTTCTGCTGTTGATCGAGTTGTTTGGCAAGGTCTAAATTATGCTTCGCATCGGCAAAGTCAGGGTCTTTATCAATCGCTTGTTGGTAACGCTTCTGAGCTTCTTTGGGCTTATTCAGCTGCATCAAGCTATTGCCTTGATTATACAAGCCATTAGCTGAGCTATCTTGTTCAAAACCTTCTAATGCCTGTTGATAGTCACCGGCTTTATAGTCCGCACTCGCATGCCACTGAGGATGATTAAATTGTTCGGCGGCTCGCTTATATTCTTTTTCTTGATAGGCTTGCTGGGCTTGTTGATTTTGAGTTTTCCATAAATCTTCCCATAGGGCGGCTTCAGCTGGCTTAGGAAATATATTGAAGACTAAAAACAATGCAGCGATAGAGAAACCTTTACGAAAACTCAGTAACAATAATGGTAATAAAAGTAGACTGAGATATGGACCTAAGTCCAACCATGTTTCCCCTTGCTGATCCGTGATCTTTGCAGCGTTTTTTGCTGAGAGTTCCTTGGAGAGCCAATGAGAAATTCGTTTAACGTCACTGTCATCGACACTATTACGTGTTACTACGCCATGATATTCATTCGCCAGTTTCCTAAGAATGTCGTAATCGGTTTTTGCAACGACCACTTGGTCGGCGTTATCTCTAAGTAATTGACCACTTGGTAATCGTATTGCTGCGCCTTGCTGTGTACCAAAGCCCATAATTGCGAGTCGATAATTTTCACCAGCCAAGGCTTTTTTCGCATCGTTTAACTGATTTGAATTAATGCCATCGGTAATTAAAATAATGTCACCGTTGAGATGACCACCATTCTTTAATAAGGTTACAGCCTGAGTTAAACCAGATGCTGCATCAGATCCAAGAACAGGCATAATATCGGGCGTTAATGTCGGTAAAAGGTTTTGTAATGTGGCGCTATCACGAGTCAATGGGCTTATCGTGAACGCATCTCCTGCGTATGCAATAAGTCCTGTTTCACCTTCCTTTAACTCTTTAAGTAAATCAATCGCTTTGAATTTAGCTTGAGATAAGCGATTGGGCGCAAGGTCGGTGGCATACATCGATAATGACATATCCATTACGATGACGCGGCCTTGGGTGCTAGCAAAAACAGGTAAGGTTTCTTTAGTAACCGCAGGTCCTGATAATGCGAATACGCCGATAAACCAAATTAAAGACACCATTAATAAGGATGCTCTCGAACCTTGTTTGCCTGAATCCATAAGCATATTAGCTAAGTGCGGCGCGATGTAGCGGCTCCATGCTGTATTCGCATCTTGGTTACGCCAAAGTAAAAGCAATAAACCGGCAAGCGGAAGCAACGCCCATAACCATTCTGGTCGGATGAAATGAAGGCTCATGAGTGTTCTCCATTATCTGTAGACTGATAGTTTTTAAATTGAGAGTTAGCTTTAGACCGAAAACTTGCAGCTTTGAAGCGATTGAAAACGGACAGTTTGCTGACGTTTAAAAAAATACTGATAATTAACATTATACTGAGCGGCCAATAAAAGAGTTCAGAACGAGGACGATAAGTTTGTTGATCACGACTCACAGGTTGAAGCTGATCAATCACCTGATAAATGCGTTCAAGTTCTTCGGTGTTTTTGGCGCGGAAATATTGCCCACCGGTCATGGCGGCAATTTTTTCTAATGTGGCTTCACCCAAATCACTTGACGGATTAACACGTTGGCGTCCAAATATACTGCGTTTTTCCATAACCGAAGCACCAACACCTATAGTGTACAAAGTGATGCCTCGTTTCGCGGCAATCCCAGCTGCTTGTATTGGCTCTACTTTACCAGCGTTATTTGTGCCGTCAGTCAGTAGTATTAACACACGATTGCTGTCTTCGACTCGATCAAATCGTTTTACCGCGAGCCCGATGGCTTCGCCAATGGCGGTTTGTTTTCCGACTAAACCGATTTGAGATTCTTGCAAGTAAGTGGATACAGACCGTCTATCTAATGTGAGTGGTGACTGTAGGTAGGCGTGATCAGCAAAAAGTATCAAACCGATTCGATCGCCTTTGCGGCGTTCAATAAATTCGCTGACGACTTTTTGTACCAATGTGAATCGGTCAACGGTTTTGTTATCGAGTACCATATCTTCAATTTGCATACTGCCAGATAAGTCGACAGCCACCATTAAGTCACGGCCTTTGCTGGGCAGTTCAATCGGCTCACCTAACCATTGTGGCCTTGCTATCGCTAACACTAAAAACACCCACATTAGCCAATACCAACGGCGAGAGAATTTAGTAGATATAATACCGATCACTTGGGTTGTACTGGTCGTTGGCAGCAGTAAATGACCACCGTGTTGTGGTTTTTGTTGATTTTTAAAGATAAGAGGTAAAGGCAGCAATAGTAATAACCATGGCCAAATCAGAGTTAACATAAGGCCTCCGGTTTTATCGGTAAGGCTTTACTGAGCCAAAGCTTTGCTAAACCGATCAGTTCGATATTTTCTTGCGTCGTAAGCCCGTCTTTTTGGTAGCGCTTATTCAGCAGAGAAGCAAATTTACCATGAGCATTAACAGGCAACCCTTTGTCTAACCATTGGTACCAAACATCTCCATCGATTGATGCGATAGCCGATCGTGATAGATAACTCATGGCGGCGCGTTTTAAAATAGCGTTTACTTCTACGGCGCAATTTGAATGAGTCGTGGGTATTTGGTTAAGTGCTTTAATAGCTGCTTTTTTGGGTGCTCTTTGTTTCATATAGCGACGGATCAGCAAATAACTACCGATTAATATCACTATAGATAAGACAATTAAGATCCAATAGCCACTGGCTAATGGCCATAACCCGATTGGATCAGGTGTGTGGATGTCTTTCATGTTCTGCAAAGCAGGGTTCACAGCCGCTGAATTTACTGTCATTGGCGCAATAACTCCAATTGATCACTGAGACGCAAACCTGCATCGATTTCATTGGGGTAGACATTAAGTTGATTCATAATTGAAACAAATTCACTCTGTTTTTGTTTTTCGCTTTCAAGCCAAATTTGATAACTCTGGCGGGTGAGCAGCGTTTTATGATTGCCTTGACGGATTGGTAAACTGAATTGACTGGGCAATTGAGCTGTGCCAGTCCTCAGTGGATCCGTCACTAAAAACGATTTTAGTTCGCAGTGTCGCTGAAGTTCACTCAATGGTGCTAAGCAATCAGGGGTGAAGTTTTGACCATCAGTGATTATCCAAACTAATGAACCTGGCTTAGCCAGTCGTTTCAATCGTTGGCAGGCTTTGAAAATGTGATCGGGTTGATAATCTTCATCACCAATATGGTTCAATTGATTTTTATGCAGTTTGGTCAATGCACTGACTAATTGCAAAATACCTAAACGACGGCTTCGAGGTTTAAGCTCAACGTGTTCGTTTTCTGTCGCGATTAACGCGCCGAGTCGATCACCATGATTAATAGCATTCCAACCTAAAGTTGCTGCAATATGCGCCGCTTGAACCGATTGCAAAAGAAGTTTCGAGCCAAAATAAAGGCTGTGACTGAGATCGATAAATAGCAGGATAGGGCGCTCACGTTCTTCAACAAAGAGTTTAGTGTGAGTTTTACCGGTACGAGCGGTTACGCGCCAATCGATAGAGCGAACATCATCGCCTTGCTGATATTGCCTGACTTCGGCAAACTCCATTCCTCGACCTTTAAGATTACTGCTTCGATGTCCTGCAAGGTGCGCTCGTGCTTTATTGCGGCTTTCTGGCAACGCGCGGGCAACACTTTGACACGAAAGTAGCTCTTTTTCGGTTAAGGTAAGTCCATCAGCAAACAGTGGCAGAACTTGATTATCTGTCATCTTTCCTGCCATTTATGGTACCGCAACCAAACTGATAATCTGACGTATTACATCATCTGGACTGATGCCTTCGGCCTGAGCTTGATAACTTAATAGTAAGCGATGACGAAGCACATTAGGTGCAACGGCTTGTATATCTTCAGGTGAAACAAAGTCACGACCTTGTAACCATGCTCGTGCACGGGCACAGCGCTCAAGTCCAATAGTGGCTCGTGGGCTCACGCCATACTCTAACCATGAAGCTAATTCATCACTGTATTGTTTAGGTTGACGAGTCGCCATAACAATATCAACAATGTATTTTTCAAGCGGTTCAGCGAGGTAGATTTGCAGTGACGCATCGCGAGCAGCAAAAATATCTTCTTGGCTGATAGGCTCCATTTTTAACTGTTTGTGAGTTAGGGCTTCTTTACGAGATTGTCGCAAGATTTCAAATTCAGTTTCAGCGCTTGGGTAATCTAAATTCAAATGCATTAAAAAACGATCGAGCTGAGCTTCTGGTAATGGGTAGGTGCCTTCATTCTCGAGCGGGTTTTGTGTGGCCATCACTAAAAAAAGCTTTGAAAGCTGATAACTGTGCTTGCCGACTGTGACTTGACCTTCAGCCATAGCCTCTAACAAGGCAGACTGTACTTTTGCAGGTGCGCGGTTAATTTCATCAGCGAGGATCAAGTTATGAAAAAGAGGCCCTTTTTCGAATTCAAACTCACCAGTTTGAACGCGGTAAATATCAGTACCCGTTAAATCGGCCGGTAATAAATCAGGCGTAAACTGAATACGCTGGAAGTTACCTTGTATGCCATCGCACAGTGCTTTTACAGCACGAGTTTTGGCTAAACCAGGAGGGCCTTCGACTAATAAGTGTCCATCAGCAACTAGGGCTGTCATTAAGTTTTCAGTCAAAACAGGTTGACCTAATATCACCATGTTTAAGTATTTTCTAAGCGTTTGAAAGCGGTTCAAGGACATGTGTTAACTCATCTAATTAAATCAAATACGTAATTATTTATGCGCATAATACTAAATGAAATCTTTAGTATCAGATAGTAATACTATTTTTAACATTTATAGATAATGGAGGGCAAGGGCTAAGAAGTGGCTTTTCTTTTTTTTAGCTGAACTTATGAGCATAAAACTAAAAATAATCTGAGATAAACTTCAACTCTGCTATTAATGCTTGCATACATTACACATATACAAGGGGGAACTTGGTTCGATCTGAAGCTTAAAAAACACTTATACCTCGAACAAAAAATGTTTTGCCTCTGAGATAAACAACACTTTCGGCTTTCATTGCTCACCGATATATCAATGTATTTTAAAGCATTAACTTGTGCCTTTATGAACATATTCAACAGCTATATTCAAATTAAAAAAGATTAATTTTAAATCAGTTTACTTTCAACTATTAGATGACGAATATCATAACATTAATTAAATCAACGTTATGATAAGTTTATGGCTACAGTTAAATTTGCACTTAATGTCAATGCGGTACCATTCACCCCCAGACTAAAACCGTTAGAACAAGAGCCTAGCAGCAGTTGTACATCGACTATAAAAAGTCCATCATCTGATTTAATATACACAGTCAAACCTGCAAGTGTAATAAATGTCAAACAGCCTTCATCGGAAGTCGTTGAACTAAACATTCATCATTTTTTCGAGCAGATTAGAGTGAACGAAGCCCCATTCAACGCAGTTTCAGCTCAGTTTGGAATGATGGCTAATCATTTTGTCGAAGATCCTAATCAATTTGTCGTAGGTTCTAATCAATTCGTCATGCGTCCAAATCAAGTTGTCTCGGGCGCAGTTCCATTTTGTGAAGTACCTACTCCTTTTTACTCACAAATCGGATATGGCAATCATACGGAGTATTTAGTTGCTGGCAACAGACCAATAATTCCAAACCAGCCTTTACAACTTCAAAAGCAAGAGGTGGAGGAAAGGAATCATTTAGGTATGACAGAAATGCATCAAGCCGCTAAGGCTGGTAATCTAAACGAAGTTAAATTTTTGTGTAATTCAGGAGCGACCGTTAATACTTTTGATGATAAAGGAAAGTCAGACATACAATCCGCAGTTATAGGTGGTCACTCAGAAGTAGTGCAATTTGCGCACAGATTACACGCTGACGTTGATAGTGTAGATGGTGATGGAATGAGTGTGCTTCATGTGGCCGTAGATTCAGGTCACCTTCCAGTAGTCAAGTTTTTGTGTGAGTTAGGCTGCGATATTAAAACGGTAAATAAATATGGTTTAGGTTTAATGAATACTGCGACTAAACGCAACTATAAAGATATCGTTGAATACCTCATTTCTATAAAAGCCCCGATTAATACAACGAATGGAGGCAAAAAGGCTCCAATCCATTTTGCCGCCATAAGAGGGGATGGGAAAATGGTTGAATTACTCGCAAGTAATGGCGCTGAGATTGATAACAGAGATTTAAGTGGGTTGACTCCAATACATTATTTGGCTTGGAAAGGAGTGTCAGAAACGATTAAATTTCTTCATAGTAAAGGTGCTTCAATCCATAATGTATCTAATGAAGGTTACACATTGCTGCATGCTGCAGTGACTAATAATAGGATAGAAGTTGCTGAGTTTCTTATTGAGCAAGGATGCAGCATCGACCACTGTAATAATCATAGATATTCCCCATTGCATACCGCTGCAAACAAAGGGTATACAAAACTGGTAGAAATACTTCTCAAGTACAAGGCTAAGACTGAACAAGCGGATATTAATGATTTTACAGCATTGCATTCTGCCGTTAATAAAAGACATTTAGAAATAATTAAATTACTACTTTTTTATGGAGCAAAAATCGATAGATATAATCGATTTGGATTAACAGCTAAGCAGTTAGCAGAAACTAGAGGTTCAGAAATAAATCAAATTTTCATAGATCATTTCAAATCTCAATCTCTATAAGCTGCACAAATGTAAGTGCTTGCCTTAGAGATAAAGAACACTTTATTTACTCACAGATATATCTATGATTTTAGAAATTTATCTTGTGTTTTTGTTTAAGAACATAACCAATTGCCACGTTCAAATTAAAAAAGATTAATTTTAAATCAGTTTACTTTCAACTATTAGATGACGAATATCATAACATTAATTAAATCAACGTTATGATAAGTTTATGGCTATATCGACACCAACATCTACACTTAATGTAAATGCGACATCATTCACTCCAAATCCATCAAAAGAACCTCGCTATATATCGGTAGTAAAAAGTGCACCATCTGGTTTAATGTACACAGCCAAACCTGCAAGTGTAATATATGCCGAACAGCCTTCATTAAAAGTTGTTGCACCAAATTTCCATCGTTTTTTCAACCAACTTAGCTTGAACCATTACCCATTTGTTACAAATCCTAGCTTTATTCCGTGTAGGGTAAGTGGTAATCAATGTTTTGAAGACCCTAGTCTATTAGGCATGCATCCTAATCAAATTGCCTCGGGCGCACGTCCGTATTGTGAAGTACTTAAACCTAATTACTCACCAAAACAATATGGCAACCATACTGAGTGTTTAGTGGCTGGTAACAGACCAATAATTCCAAATCAGTTTTTACATCCTAAAAAGCAAGAGGTAGAGAATGCTGATCACACAGGTATGACTAAAATGCATCAAGCCGCTAAGAATGGAAATCTATGGGAAGTTGATTATTGGTGTAATTTAGGAGCGAATGTTAATACTTCTGATTCTAACGGAGAAACAGCCATACAATCTGCAGTTAGAGCTGGTTATTTAGAAGTGGTCCAATATCTTCACAGATTATGCGCTGACCTTGATAGTATGGACCGTCATGGGATGAGTGTACTTCATATAGCCGTAGAATCAGGTCATCTACCAGTAGTCAAGTTCTTGTG
>VSKX01044590.1_pt1 | contig 16321 bp, 14 predicted proteins | sample 4799481 | NCBI WGS metagenome assembly VSKX01 (sample SAMN12179537, study PRJNA552185) | sponge metagenome | biome: deep-sea hydrothermal plumes; feature: spots directly above weak diffusing fluid; material: sea water; isolation source: sponge from the Swan site of a hydrothermal vent ...
ATTAAATTTTCGTTGTCAGGCCTAGAAAGCATATTTTCGTGGTCTTATTTTCGTTGTATGCCCTGAGCACGTCATCATAGTACAGATTTTCGTGAGTTACATTTTCGTTTTGGAGCTCTCCGTAACGAAAATAAAACCCAAATGAAAATTTCCCGCTCTACGGTATAGTATATGGTACTGCTACTATGGTTTTTGTGTGATTTATTTTTGCAAATTTTTTTGCTCACCAAAAGATCGCAAAGAATTTTTTGTACAGTATGAGCAACATTGTTTGCTGAGCGTTTGCGATTACTGCTAAACTTCACACTTTTCTTCAAGTTTTGATTAGGTTTTGTTCTGCTCAAATGGTAGTAGTTTTTTTATAAGGGTGAGTATTATAGCTATAGACATGGTGTGTTTGTAGCTGTATTTGGAACTCGAAGAATTTTCATAAACTCGTATTTTGTTTGACTCGTCCAGCAATCTGATGGCAGCTGTGTCTCTCCTTCCCCCACCCCCTAGTCTGGGTCATGTGACATCAGTCGTCCAATGGCTGGAGCTCCTGGAACTGAGTCAACTTGAGGCCAGATTCCAACCCTACACTTTACAGAGACTATCTTCCTTCTGGGAGGTGGAGCTTGCAGCCGTGCGTGTGTGTGTGTGCGTTATGTGACTGTGTGACTGTGTGTGTGCGTTGTGTGACTGTGTGTGTGCGTTGTGTGACTGTGTGACTGTGTGTGTGCGTTGTGTGTGTTGTGTGACTGTGTGACTGTGTATGTGTGACTGTGACTGTGTGACTGTGTGTGTGTGTGTGTAGGTGATAGGTGTGGAAGAGCTTGGTTTCCGTAAGAGACTTCAGTACGGTATCTCAGAGCTGCGGTCTGCCCACCCAGAGTGGACTCGGGGAAGCACTGTGAGTCTGCTGAACAAGACACTGTAGGGAACTGTTTGTAACAACATATTCAAGCCCAGGTTTAATACAGTCTTTTACACAGACAGGCATTGCATGCACTAATCTATCGTACATGCATGTAGGATGTACACACAGACAGGCATGCACTATCGTACATGTACACACTGTGGCATGTAATATCATACGCACACGTATTTACATCACAGACTCTGTGTCCCTCTGGTGGTTCCTCTAGAGGTTCCTCTAGGGGTTCCTCGCCTACACCTCCCCTCTCCTCTAAGAAACTCTCTCCATCGTCTTCCCCTCGAGCTATGGGTGGTCATCGTGCCAATCGTATCTCCTCTATCAATTGGAAGCACTCTGACGAGGCTCTCATCAGTAGCAGTGTACAGTACAATACTAAGGTGGGTCGACCCAGTGCATGCATGGGCTCTAATATTCTGCAAGCCCAATGCTTAATTTTAGCTCATTTAAAAACTTGATCTGAGCACACACACACACCAGAGACACACACACACCAGAGAGTTTGACTCTCAAAGAGCTACAGAATACAGTTTTTGCCCATTGATTACTCTTTGGTGAAGTTATAATTATAGCCTCTCAAAAGTAACAGCTCACGGTTGAAAAATCTAGTACCTGTAGATTTGAACTAATGTACTGATTTAAGGGGCATAACATGAGTTAGGAGGGTCCAATTTCAAAACTAAAACATGCATTACGTAGCTCTAACATGACCTTTCAGATGGTGTGCTCAAATGACAAATTGCTTTCGAGTCATTTTTATAGAAAAACCATGGACGGTGGGTGAAATTGTCAAATTAGGCTATTTTGAAAAATTTGAGCTGAGCATACCATCTGATAGAGTTTTTTCCGGGCTTTCTGAAAATCACAAAATTGGGCCAACAAAACTAAAGTTAAGGCCAATTGAATACAAAAACAGTCGCCATAATCTGAATGTTGTGCAGTATCTGGGCAGTGTCATCATTAAGCAGCTGCATGGGAAGCAGTCGGCAGAAGAGGCGTGTCTTAAACTCAAGGGGACCGTGGAGACCATGTTCAAGAAACCAGATATCATTCTTGCTATATCCTGGAAAGGAATCAAATTTGTAGACGCCTCTACCAAGGTACTGTAACGATTCAAGCTACAGTATGTAAATAATTCTGTTGTACTTACTGCCACTGGATCTTTTGTCGTCAATCATTACCTCCCCCCTCTCGTTTGTAAATTCTTCAGATGGTAGTGAGCACTCACGCTATACGAGACATCTCCTGCTGCTCTCCAGATCTGGAGGACAAGCGAGTGTTTGCTTACATCACCAAGGACAAACTCTCTGGGAAGCACTACTCTCACGTGTTCATGAGCAACATTACGGTACAGCTAACACAGTACTCTTGTCTTAGCAATGTCTTTGTATGCCTTTATTAGAGCATTATCGTGTAATTGAGCTTTTTCTTCTTGCATGCATATGTACGAAGAAATGTTTTGTATCCAGTACAGATGTATGTTGCAAAGTAGAGTAAGGAGACTTGTTTTGTTTCTCTGTTCTAAAGGCCTTTAATTACCTTCCCTCCCTCTCCTCTCCTCCCCCCTCCATCTCTCTTTCACAGGAGATTGCTGAAGAGATCAGGATGACCATAGCCCAAGCGTTTGAGATATGCTATCAGAAAGTAATGAGGGCTCGCAGTAAGGTGACTTTATCTACGTACAGAACTGTGCCTAGGAACAATGCAGACGCTTCTCATCAATAATCAAAATTCATTAAAATGTGTGATTCATCCCTGTAATGCATTAATTCCCTGTCTATATATGTACAGTTGTTTTTGTAATAAAAGTCAAACTGCCTGTATGATGTGTTTAATACCATTAATTTTTGGCCACAATAAATAATAATGCTCTTTTGATACAAAATTTACAAAAATAAATAATTTTTAATTATTATTAAAATGAGTGACAAATTTGTGCATGAGGGTTAATATCGGACAGAACGTAAAATGAAAATGGTTGTTCAGTTGTTCAGAAGGTGAGCATGGAGCCTGCAGTGAACACTGTTCCCAACAAACCAGAGTGTTGCTTACCCTCCCTGGAGAAAACAAAAAAGAATGTGATTTAAGCTTCTGTTTGCAGTATAGCAACTACATGTAGGTATAGTATACTGTACACATCGATCACTGCTGCATGCATGCTTCCTCTCTGGCACTACTTACTGTGTAGTCTGTTCCTTCTTGGTAAGGAACTGGTAGAGGGCAGAGAGCTTACTAATAGTGAGGGAGTTCAACATCCTTGACAACCTGCGCCGTGTGTGTGTGTGGGGGGGGAGCACCATGATAAGGATGCACAATAGTTATTCTTATCAACCTCAAGAAACCAATTTTGTCCATTTCAATATACTGGGTGGCAGGATGTTTACTTACCTCCTCAAAGAGAGTTTAACAGAACTGACCGGAGATCGCACTATAACATTCACCACAGTGGGCACGTCAAATGCGATATAAGATGGCCGCCTCTTTGGAACCAAGACTAATACCTGTCTGTCCTCCTCTTCCTCATCTACGCAACTCATGAAGTCAGCGCTTACTGATATGGCCGTCGAGAGAGAGCGAGAGTGACTACAGGTGCTGTAATACTCACTAGGGGACTCTGCCAGTGGGGAGGGGAGAGGACTGGGAACAGTAGGAGTGCTGAAGAATCCTGTTTGTGTATGTGTGTGTGTGTGATGGATTATGTAAGTATATGCAGGAACACATAAAGGGAAGGAGCATCTAACTACTCCATGCGATTACTCAGAAGAGCTGTTGTCTAGCTCCTGGTATAATGTAATAGTCGATTAGTGCTAATGACATTCTGTCACCCAATGTACAGATTGTGAATACTCTAATCAAAGAGCCATGAATCGAGCATACAATACAACATTATGCTTTATGGAATGCCACTCAAATTCATCCCTTGACATGTGACCCTCTAAACATAATTATTTATAATAAGCAGGCTCCAATTAATCACCTTCTTTTTGAAAAAAGTTCTTGGCATCTTCGTAGCCTCGATGGAACATTAGTTCGAGCTGTTCCCAGGAGGTGGGACAGAGGCTCATGGTCAGTCGATACAGGTTGACCTTGGTCAATTCAATAGGCTGATCACACAGTGTGAAGGTAGTACATGTGGCACTGCTTGACTCCTGCACATGTATCGTGTAGTTATACAAAGCTATAGGCCATATGGACGTGATTGACAGATTTTATCACATTAAAGTGAATCAACACATCATGTGATAGACCTTCCTTAGGACCTACGGAATTACTAAAGTTGTGGCTACTGGCCAGCTTTCGAATTTGTGAAATGTGGCATATCAAATGTATTGATTAGCGATAATGTAATATGGAGTATGATTGGCCGAGATGGTTAATTGGTTACCTTGGGGCAGATATCACATGACCCACCAAAGGGGGACACTGTGATGACATCAGGATTAGAGAGGTGTGGTATATTACTCGATAATCCACCATCACAACAGCGCTGTGTGTGTGTGTGTGGGTGTAATGAGATTATACATAATATTATTAATAGCGGGTGCATTTTATAAGGAAACTATTTACCTATAATTCTATATCGTATGCCATAATCATAACACTGGCACCTTATAGCCACACTTGATTGTAGCTTTGTCTAGCACACATACCTTTCCTCTAAACTTGGGCAAGTCCTTCAGGCCAGCATAGCCGGGTATGAAGCTGCTGGCAATAACAGCCTGGGGAAAACAGAATTTCATTTTTGTAGCACATGAATATTTGATTTCTTTTGAAAACAAAGCAGCTATAATTATTATAGCTAGCTAGTATTGTTTTGTGTGCATGTGATTACGTCAACTATAGACACTAGGAGTGTAAACATACATTTATGAGCTCTTTTCGAGTGTTAAAATCAGACACCAACCAGTTGACGGGGAGTCCTCGACTGCTCAGAGTAGTTAGACTGATCTCAACTTTACCACGACATAGTCGATGTGCATTCCTTGGCAAAAAATCCTCCAGAAAAGCTCGAAGTCGCTTGTACAGATCGAAGGAAGGACTAACCATTCCTAGTGTATATTTCCTCGAGGCTTCGAAGGTTTTCTTGACCCATTTGTAAGCCTCCATGGGGTCACAGCGACAAGCTGCAAACACTGCTGACAGGGAGCCTGCAGAAGCTCCATAGAAATAACTGAACTCGCTGAATAAGTGTGGAGCATAGTCACACACACATTTGCCCACTCCTGCATGATACACGCCCAGGAATCCACAACCGCCGAATGATATCTCAGTCCTTCTTTTGGGCAGCTCTTCCACAGAAACTCTACTTTCAGAACATTCTGACATCACGGAAAAGCCTTCCCTACCCTTTCTTTCACTCAAAACACGTCAGTGATAGAAACCTCTGCCTTGGTATTCTCTTGAAGACGAGTTTAGAGCTCTTATGTGCTGATAAAAGCTTTGTTTAAGCTAGCTTGAAAACAAAGGGTAAAGTGGAGGTGTGTGCGAGTGTTAAGTTGTTGCGGAAGTAATTAGTATACGCCCCCGCAACAAGCTCGTGACCACAGGGCTCATAGTCTATCACTATGGAAACAAGCACTTGAAAGACAACCAACCACATCAAAGGCTTCTTCCACAGCTCGCCTGAAGATCACAGATCAGTAATACAAAAGTATGCCATGAATGGGGCCGGGGACGTGGTAGGCCTGAGCCAACTGAGCAGGGACCTGGCTCTCTCCTCGGTAAGGACAACAGACTTTATAAATGCAGCATTATTATATAACTGTACTATCACTGATTCCCTAATAAGTTAGTCTAAGTACTATAATTATAGCTACACCATTATTAATATCAAATTGTGAGTCACTCCTTACAGTTCATACAAACTCTGTAGATGCAGCCATGCCCTGAAGAATACATAAAGCAAACGCTGATAGCTCATGGGTTTTTCAGGCACCCTACGAATACAGGTAAGCCTCATAATACACATTATTACCCATCTCCATCCAACTTCATTTGCTTCACACAGGTTCTGCCAGCCAGCTGAACTCATCAGACAAGGATCAGGCTGCCAAGAATGATGCAGAGGAGGAGAAAGAAAAACCGCTCTGTAAGTAACAAATACTTGTTAAGTTTCGTAGGATAGCTTATGAAACAAGCGTCTATCGTTATATTGTGAACCAGGCTTTATGCTGCCTTCACATGCTCGGCCTGTTCTCTTCTCCAGGTGGTATCAGTGAAAAGGACAAGTGTAAAACAACCCAACTCATCTCTCTGGTGAAGGAAGGTCGGGAGGTGCACAAACTGAGAGAACCACGCAGTCTCTATCCACATCAAGGACAGCAGCCCTCTTTCAAACATCCACCACAATGGTACAGTTCTGCATTAAAGGTTCATTTCTATTCCTAAATAATACGCAGTAATTGTGAGAGTCCTGTGCAATGCAGTAGCAAGGTCGTGCAAATTTAAGTTGCTTATTGTGTCTCTGTGCAGGCCTGTTGAGGTCCCCTGTCTTAGAATGAAGCACAGATTAGTGGGAGAAGTTCCTCTCAAACCTGAGCCGTTCCAGATACCAGAGAGTGAGCTGGTGTCTCCTAAAGTGAGGAGCAAGAAACACGGTGGCTCTGTTGTCTACTCCAACCCTCTTGGACCTGAGAAATATGTGAGTCTCAAATCAAACTTTGTTAGTTAATTTATGTACTTGACGACACTTGCATAGTTCACTAATTATCGAGTTGGCCCCTCCCCTGGCCTGAACTATCCTGCCCCTCTCTCTGAGACCACCACGCTGCAGTTTGAGTCACGGTTTGAGAGTGGGAACTTGGCTAAAGCTGTGCAAGTGTGAGTTGAATATAGTTGAAAGCCTGGTTCACAATAAGACATAACGTGTGCAACGCTGGAATAGAACTATGTTCTAGTCAAGTATTGTCCTATGCAACTGATGCTACTAATATAAATAAGTGGATGGGGCTAATTTTGCAATTTATAACAAACGCACCTCGTTAATAAGCGTATACTTTTTGCTATTGTTCCTATAAGCGTACGCGCTTATTAACCAGCTTTGCAGTTGGAGTTCCAGCTAGCGTCATATTGTGAAGTAGGTTTTAGCCTACACATGTAATGCTCTATCTACAGTGGCAAGTGGGACTATGAGTTGTACCTCCGCTACGATCTCTACACTAACAAGCACACTCAGTGGTTCTATTTCAATGTCTCTAACATGAATCAAGGACAGACCTATCGATTCACTATTGTCAACCTCTATAAGGTGAGGTATCCTTTCTCTAGCGGTACAGTTCGCTACAAAATAATTTTTTTTTTTATCGTTTTGTAGGCTGGCAGTCTGTACAACGAGGGTATGCAGCCAGTGATGTACTCAGTGATGGGGGCCAAACAAACTGGTGTGGGATGGAAGAGAGCTGGTCATAATATCAAGTATTTCAAGACCAACATTAGAAGGTAAAATAATCCACTTGCTGTTATTAATTTACAAAGGCGTAGCAACAAAGGGGTAGAGAGTTAGACCCCCCCCCAGCCCCTGATATTGTTATCAAAGCCTGTTTAGTTCAGCATCTTTCAGGGCAGAAGGTCAGTGGTTAAGTGCATGGTTGGTCTTCAAAGGTACAGGCATCTCCTCTAGGGACGTTTGAGTCCGATCCAGTCCAGAATATTAAATGCATGAAACGTACTGAACACAGAAACAAGTGAACATTGACATCAGAGCATTCAATACACTCCCACTTTTTTGTGCAATTACAAAGAGTGGTGCAGAGCTTCCTGGCTATGCTGGCAGCTAGTGTTTCACTGACTATGCTGCACACTGCTGTAGGGCTGACACGAGACACGAGGCCTACCACTACGGTCTTACATGGTCATACACGTTTGAGCACATTGGAGATACTTGCTATTTTGCTCACTGCTATCCGTACACCTACTCTGACCTTCAGGTAACTCAGTTCACACGTACTCACACCATTCCCTGAACCCTCAAACCTCAACATAAGAGTATACAACACAATTGCAGACTAGTCTGCATTAAACACAAATTTCCTGCTATTTTCAACATAGAAGCAAGTAAACATTGAAATCAGAGCATGACACTCACAATTTTTTGTGCAATTAAAATTACATTATTTCAAAGAGTGGTGCAGAGTTTCCTGGCTATGCAAGCTTTTCTGAATTCTAATAAAAGTTACACATAATTATGTGGACTATACTCTAATAATTATGTACTCGATGCTACACGTGTGTACTTCAGGAGTATGTCCACAAGCTAAGCAGTGGCTCAAGGACGTCTCTGTTTGTGAAGGCTCGTGTTCTGTGCAGCAGTGTGGCAGGCAACAGTGTACCTCTACTCACCATCACCTCCCCCGTCAAGTCTCAGGTTCAGTCCAGAGTCAAGAGAGCCATAGTGTTGACTGCCAGAGTGCACCCAGGGGAGACAAACGGCTCGTGGATGATGAAGGGATTCCTTGACTTCATCACTGGACAATCTCCCGATGCTAAAGTAAAAAGCCTATTCATGACGTTGGAGCTTACGTAACGTCACAAGTGTAAAAAATACTCGATTAGACTCTGGTTCTAATCGAGCGTTTTTGACCCTCATGACGCTACGTAAGCTCCAACGTCATATTCTGAACTAGGGTTTAGAGCAGCTACGAAAATACCTATTAATACACATAATTATAGCTATAGCCTCCTCCACAGGCCTCGAGGGAAGGGGAGAAAAGGAGAGGAAATGGGCGTGGGGACGAGGCTAATTATAGCAGACAGTAATATATTTACTATGCTATATTAGGCTGCTACTGCTACTTTTTATGTAGCAGGCTGCTACTTTTTATGATGCCAGTTGTTTATTCCTCGATAGCTATGTAATAAGAATAAGAATTTTAAATTGTATGTCAACTGTTTTTCATACAGGTGCTAAGAGATAACTTTGTGTTCAAGGTGATGCCAATGCTAAATCCTGACGGTGTGATTGTGGGCAACTATCGATGCTCTCTCACTGGAAGAGACCTCAACAGGAACTATCGCTCGAAAATGAAGGACTCTTATCCCGTTCTATTGGCCACAAAGGCTATGGTCAAAAAGTGAGCAGCACTTTTTTCATATATACTGGCTGTGCTTTAAGCCTGGTTCGCAATAATAATAATTACGTACCGTCAATAGCATCAAGCCTGGTTCACAATATGATGCTGGGGCTTACGTGGCGTCAGTAGCATCAGTTAATTAATCCTGGTTCACAATACGATGCTGGCTAGCATCACAAGCGCCAGGAAATGCTTGATTAGATTCAGGCTCTAGTGGAGTATTTCCTGACACTCGAGTCGTCCACGTATATAAACTCCAGCGTTGTATTATGAACCAGGCTTTATTCTGCTTTGTGCCACTTTGTTTAGATTGGCTGAAGACCGTGAGATTGTGCTGTATTGTGACTTCCATGGTCACAGTAAGAAACAGAATGTGTTTATCTACGGCTGTGATGTGATGGACAACCCCAGAACTAGACTCAAATCAAGAGTGTTTCCTAGAATGCTCTCTAAGAACGCCCCTGCTATGTTCAGCTTCAAGGACTCAAAATTCAGTGTTCATAAAAGCAAGGTAGCACAGAGCTATAGTCTCTGTATAACCAGCTTTCTCATTCAATCACAGTACAATAATATGTTTATGATTGTCATCAGATTTGCTGAATCTGTGAGCAGCTTTAGCGTCAATAAAACTGCATTTTGTATGTTATATATACTAGAGAGTACTTCTTTAGGAGGGAACGGGACGAGTGGTGATGTGGCGAGAGATGGGCGTGTCCAATAGCTACACAATGGAGGCCACATTCTGTGGGTCAACAATGGGCAGAATGACTGGCACTCAGTTCTCTGCCAAGGACCTGGAGACTATGGGATACCACTTCTGTGACACTCTACTGGACTACTGCGATCCTGACCAGTCCAAGGTATACCGCCACAATAGTTAGACTACTTGCAAGGCTAGCTGAGAAGTCAATATTCCAAAAACGACCGTGAATGTACTGTACTGCATGTAACTTCAAAATATTATCTGACCAATTATACCTCAGATTCACAACTTAACTACCTAAACACTTTTTATACTGTTGTCTGTGTTAAATACGTTGTATCTAGATGATTGTGTGCCGTACTTGCATGCTCCCTCAGGTTGAGTCCATACTGCAAGGTATGAGGGTTGAGTATCGTCAGTTGGTGCTGAATAGACTGGCCGCAATGGGGAGAGAGGTACCTCTTGGAGTAGATCCACTCGACCTGGCTGCTGACCTCGGCTCAGACCAGGAGAGCAGTGACCTTGGTGAGCCTGCAATTACCATACAGTATGCACTTCATAGTTAATTACATCCTCTCTTTTCTTCTATAAGCCTTTGATACAACAATCCTATTTAAGCGAAGAGAATCATTAGAGTTTTGCTAGAGCTTTCAGCTGCATGCATGCATCCATGCATAATTATATATCTGTAAAATTTATATCCTGCAACTCTGAGTAAATTTCACTACAGTGTATATACTCACTGTGCTAAGTAACTGTACTGTGCTGCACCTGTGTACTGCAGGGAGTGACAGCTCTGAGTCCGATGGCCTCCCTGTACACGTTCTGGCAAAGGAGGCACGTAAAAAGAAAAAGAAGAAGTTGAAGACTCGTCGAGAGCGTAACAAGCACAAGGCTCTGCTCAAACTCACTCATCACACAACTATCAGAGCTTCTGAGAGCATTGTTAAGGAACCCTCACAACACACAGTAAGCTCAGATTCTAACAACCATTGAAGACGAGTATTCTCATAGGTAACTTTGAAGGCCCATTCTATTCAGAAAAAGCATGGGCTAGCTATAACTATAATATAGCTATAAGCCTTTGCCTTTTGTTCGAAATTGAACCATTTTCGTAGGTAACTTTGAAGGACCATAACTTGAGTGTTCTATTTCAAATCTAAAACATGCGTTTAGTAGCTCTTTGATAGCCCTTTCAAATTGCATGTACTTTGCTTCTAGTTCATATAATATGAATGCAGACTGCAGTGTATAGCTACATGTAGCTAGCTACCTTTTTCTTTTTTTTTAGATACCCAGTGCTTCAGTTGAGGCGTCTTTTGTGCCGGGCATTAGTAGGAGGGGCAGTGTGGCTGATGTGGGTAGTCACAGTGCAATGGGAGAAGTCACTAGGAACGGTGGAGTCCCTTCATGTGTACAGGAGAGGATTGAGGAACGACTGAGGAGACGCTCTGAGCTGGACCTCATCAAAGGACCTGATCATGAGGTGAGCCACATGCAGCACTTAGAGCTATATTGACTCTGCAGCTAAGTCAGTGTTTAAATGATATATCTAGCCATTGAAAAGAACGTCTAGCTATTAATACAGAAGCATTTGTAATACTCGAATAATTGAAATACAGTTACAGAACAGATTTACCGATTTGTATAATTATAATTATTACTACTAAACAAGGTAAAAAATGACTGATGTACACATCTGACATAGTTAGCACTGATTTTGTTAGGTTGGAGGCCTCTGCATTAATTAAAGGAGTGTGCTACACATGTGACATACCGTACATGCACGCACACAGTCAGTGGAGTATGTTGAGGCTGTGGCAATGGAATACGTTCGACAGGGTGTGTGTGGTGGACTGGTTCAGGAGGCCACTCAGCAAGACCCACGTCAATCAACCACTCTCCTCACACGCTCAGTGACTGACTGTCCCATCAGCATCACCTCGATGGCACTGTATGAGAATAAACCTCCTACCAGACCATCTAGTAGACTGGGAAAGAGACCGTCTCTCTCCCAACTCGGTATAAATATGTACAATTGAATATGTAGCTAGATTTGCCTACATTGGTCATAATAGCTAATAAGTCATTGAAATTGCTACACAAGTACAGTAAGCAAACATACTTGAGGTGCAGATGCAGTCCACCTTCTTCTTTCAACCAGACCCAAATCGGGAGAGATCCAGCTTTTTATAGCAGAATTATTAGGCTGCCACTCAGCCTCGATCCCATGCAGGCCTTTGTAGTGTCATGAAAATGCTGATCTAGACATGATATACGTATTTGCACAAAGCTACATATCTAGGGATATAATTTTTAACTTACAAGTCTCTTTGGTGTTTGTTGTAGGTGGTGATGATCGATGTGCTGTTAGAGGAGCGTTTGCCTCCCAGTATGTGGCCCATCACTTGCAAGCAAGAGAGGGCCCCTCCTCTAATCAACTCACTGAGGGGGGTGGTGAAGTGAGCAACACCAAGAACCTAGCAAACCTCTCGAGACTCTTCAGACAACTCAAGCCTTTGCACACAGAACCAGGCAGAATGAAACTAGTGGTCAGTGACGACAGTGCCAATTTATTTACTCGCCCTAAGTTCACAATATGACGAAACAGCACTTGTTGCATGAGTTGGGTGTAGAAAATAGTTGTGTTGGCCTTGCGTCGTATTGTGAACCAGGCTTAACCATAATAACTATGTCGGGGGTACCTGTGAATATAATCTTGCTCTCGTTCGTACGTACAGAGTATTGTACACTCAATATTGTAGGGGTCCCTCAGACCAGAGGAGAGTGTTGAGTCCACTGTGACAAGAGAGAGCAAGTTGCACATACCGAGTAAAGTTCAGTTCCAAGTTGGTTCAGAGGAGCCTCTCTCACTCCCCCCACCCAACCACTCTGATAACAGTAGCAGTCTGAGTGGATCCGATCGAATGATTCCGCTCAAACAACTCTCACCGATTGCTCACACACAAAACCAAACACAAAGCACTAAGAACTTAATATCCAAACCATCCACGAGTTTTGAATCTTCGATTAAGTACCTAACAGTTCACGACAAGAAAGTTTTGTCTGATGTTCGACCAACCAGTCATTCTCTGAAGGGCAGTTCCAGCCCTCTCACTAGTTCTTGGGAGAGTTTCAGCAGCCCTAAAGAGTTGTCTCCGCGCAAGGACGAGGTGCTGAAGATGACTGAACAAGAACAGTTTCAAGAGGACTTACTGTGGCCAGCAAAGTTTGACCAGAAAATTGCTCAAATAAATGACATGTCTGAACCAAATGCAACGACACGGTATAACGTCCTGCTGAAATCCTTAGGAATCAAACAGCAAAAACAGGTGAGCAGCTTAAATTCACTAAGGGCATTAACACCAATAAACAAGTATACGAGTTAATTAAGTTTAAACCCGATGGTCTTGTTAATTGTAGCTAATCATTGTCACTATTTATATTTCAGGCATTGCCTGTTCCAAAATCAATGTCAGCTCCAAATCAGATATTGTCTCCAACGATCCCACCTCTGACCTCGAGCACTCCTGTCACAGCATACGACTACCACCTTCAAACACCCACTGTCTCGAAAACACGCAAGAACACATATTCTTACCACGAGCACATTGACAAAGCAGAGCTTTACAGCAACAGAAGTACGCATATTGAGAGAGAGTACACGGATCATATTAAACCAGCAAGCTTGCTAAGAGAGCACAAAACGCAAGTGGCCCAAGCTGTGGAAAGAGTGCAGAAACGGAAGGAAAGCAAACGACGCAAGCAGCAGCCCAAAGACCTGGGAGAGTTAGTGAGACAGGTGCCTGAACATTATCCGACGCTGGAGCAGATTATCCATGGTGAGAAAGAGGTTCCTCGCAGCGAGGAGTCTGTCAGTGCTCAACCACCTATTGCTGAGAGCTCAAAGTATCTGAGAGCACAAACAGCTTCTGACAACTATCTACCAGTCTCCGTAAGTCAATCCAGCTGTCATTGCAAGTATGAAGTAAATGAAAGTAGTTTCAGTGCACTAAATATAATTATTAGCTATAAGGTTAAATTGATTTGAGTCCAGTCCTCATTTTCTAGTAATAACTTGGCCATACTTTCTTAATTGCACCATTGTTCTTAGCCGCTTTACATAAGATAATCTCTCACCAATCCAATCAAATTCATTGTAGGACAGATAGGCAAAATTCACTATGTTCACAATCTAAATTTACTTCCTGTCTACTGCCTGGCTCAACTAAAAGTCTATTTGACCTTTGAGGCTAGTCTATATTCTTGCTACATGCAGAACTCGAGTAAAATGTTCTCAAGTAAGCCAGCATCAAGATACGGAATTAAGCCAAGATCAGAGCACGGTATGTTTAAAGTTATCTCTATAGCTGCCAATGTTGTGAAGTGTTAGAGAGAGGAAGTTCGACAATTGTGCACTAGAGTATGACATGTACAATAGCGGGTAAGTTTCGTTGCACTAAATTTTCGTGGTTCTCCAATAGTTATTCAATTCGTGGGTCTTATTTTCGTGGTTGCTGCAGATTGAAGCCACACCTTCAATGATTAGCAATGCACGAGTTTCGAGGGCGACTTATATTCATGGTTTGAAATTTTCGTTGTCTTGATCGACCTCAACCACGAAAACCACGAAATTTACCCACTATACGGTATATTGAAACATTGTATACAAGCGTGTGTCCAGAAGTTCACAGTTGTCGTACCTCCATTCATTATTATATACCGGCGGTAATACTGTGTGTGTGTGAGAGAGACTATGTGTGCGTGTGTGTACACGTGCATTCATTACTGTGCAGGTGTGACTCCGGCCACAGTGTCGCTGATGCTCGGTAAGCGTGACAAGCTACGTCCCTCCACCACGTACACCAGCAGGAGACCACACTCACTATTAGTCCGTTACCACAACAAAGGAACAAAACATAGTTAATCAGTGCCTTCTCTTCTTCTTGGTGGTGACTCTGTGTCTAAAAATTTGTATTCATTTCCTGTCATTTCCTATTTATACGAATCAGAAAAATTGTAAACGATAAAAGTCTTTTGAACGTATGTACGTGGTGTCTACTGACTCTACCTAGTATCCAATAGTCTAGACTATAATTATAATAAGTAAAGATGAGGTCCTTACTAACTCGGGCCCAGCTGGAGCGTCTCAGAGATCACAAGTACAGTACGCAAGGGACTTCTCTGTCGGAAGTGTTTATGCAGCCATTTTGGAAATGGCTTGTTACTATGGTGCCACTGTGGGTCGCTCCCAACCTCCTGACGTTCGTGGGCCTCATCATCAACTTGCTTACCTGTCTGCCTGTCATGTTAACTGACCTCAACATAGAAGGGAAGGTGTGTAGTACGTATGCAGCCTCATGTACGTATGTGTGGCCGGCAGTCGCTAAAAAGGGGTGGATAGCATCGCAGATATAAATACCTCGCATCATTATGTCGTATTGGTACTGAAAAATTTGAGCACAAAACTCGAAGAAAATAGAAGAATTTGTGATTTTTAGTTTTGCGAAAATCACACCCAAAACCTTGTAGAAACAATAGAAACTGATTGTAGTGACATTTGTCTGTGTACACTATAATGTGGTTATTCCCATGCACTGTAGTCCCCGCCGTGGACATACGTACTCTGTGCTGTGGGGTTCTTTATCTACCAGTCTCTGGACGCCATCGACGGGAAGCAAGCCAGACGCACAAAGTCCAACAATCCTCTGGGGGAGTTCTTTGATCACGGCTGTGATGCTATCTCTATATTCTTTGTCTCCATAGTAGCGATGTGTGCTACAGGTATGCACGATTACCCGTACGCACTCTTATTCTTCATCATCCTTGTATTGGAGCTGGCGTTTGTGTATCACTGGCAAACGTATGTATGTGGTACGCTACATTTCAAGAGGTAAACATAATGTATTATTAAAGTAAAGCAGATATTATTGTAACTTGTACAGTATTGATGTGACGGAAGCACAGTTTACTCAGATGGCTGTTTTACTGGTGGCTGCTGCTCTGGGAGACTGGGCATGGGATTTCAATGTAAGCATTCAATGTCCAATGTATAGCGGGTTATTTTCGAGGCGTTTATATTTCACAAACAGCCAATTCAATTCTTGTTTGCGAAAAGTCATTTCTCGAAGGGAGATACTGAATTATTTACTGACCTCCACATGTCTCGCGAAATTCACGAAATATAAAACACCTCGAAAATAACCCGCTGTATGGTATTTTACTTTGTTTCTCTTCACAGGTGCCTGTTCTTGGGATATCGTTTCGAGAGGGGGTGGCGTTTGGTACCATCTTCATGTGTCTGGTCAACATGCTGCAAGCGTTTGGCATTATTCTCACAAGTGGTGTGGGGAAGAATGGATCGACTGTTGCCGTGAGTGAAACACTCTCTAGGCGTAGTTAGCACTGGTCAATTAAAGCACTCATTGCTTAAACCCAGGTTCATATGACGCTACGCAACACAACGCTGGAATCGAACTATGTTCTATTCGTGCGTAACTGACGCTACAGTACATAACAGAAAAAAGGTAACAGTAACTTCATAACATTCATGAATGTCATGAAATGCCTGACCTAAACCAGCGGCTCCAGATGCACCGTCTGTATGCATATCCCTGAGCAACGCTGCCTTTG
>VSKX01003763.1_pt1 | contig 16266 bp, 11 predicted proteins | sample 4799481 | NCBI WGS metagenome assembly VSKX01 (sample SAMN12179537, study PRJNA552185) | sponge metagenome | biome: deep-sea hydrothermal plumes; feature: spots directly above weak diffusing fluid; material: sea water; isolation source: sponge from the Swan site of a hydrothermal vent ...
GGGTGGGGGTATTGTCAGAATATAATCATGCTACTTATAGTAGTTCTATACTTGAACAAAAATCACATTTGATTCAGCAACTAAGAATAGTTAGCAGGCGTTTGACTGATAGACTCCAAGCACTTGCTTCACAGACTATGTACAGTGTATAATTATATTAGATCATGAAGGATGTCTGTATATAAATGATATAAATGCACAATGCTAACAAGTGGATACATTTTAAGTGTGGATACATTTTAACGAATCAATCAATCAACTCACATTGAGCTTGTAGTCTGGTTCGCACCAGAGCAAAGGGATAACTGGCCACCTGGCCACACACACTAGACACAGTCCCACAGGCAAGGGGTACCAGCACACCAGGATCCTTAGACTCACTGTTAGACAGGTAGACATTCTTGAGCGTCTGAGTGTATAATTATATGCAAGGGCATAAGCAGAAAATTATAAAAATGCAAGCAATAAAGTGTAGGAAGAGAAATCTCTCTTCAAGATGATTGTTAAAAATAGTGAGCATGCAAGGAGCATAGGAAAATAATCTCTCTTAATTCATATCCTCCTGCACACATGTATATAATTATATACAATGGTTGGGGTATTGCATAAATATTTGGTGGTTGTAGTGCAAACCGCAAGTAATTGAGAATGTGTTTCTTCTCAGAGGAGTACATGTGCATGCACAAAAACAAGTCTACAATAATGGGCTTCACAAGTTGCTTCTCTTGTGAACGCTCACTCTACACGGTCACCTCACTCTGGGGCAGACATCTGGTGACCGTAATAGCCTGGTGGCTTGCGAACACAGGCTCCGACACATGTTCTGTAGACACTGTGGCTCATTACTATGGCACACTAAGGTGGCTACCAACATACACATTACAGAGATGTAGATACGGGAGACACTCTGTGGTTGATTATCAGGCCGCCCGTACACAGTATAGGGTGGCCTGCTGAAACAAGGAGACACTGCGGCTCATTACTATGGCTCTGTACGGTGGCTACGCCAATGTATACATTAGGGAGACAGTGGTGTTCACTACTATGGCAGTATAGGGCTGTCTACCAACACATACACATAGTAATACCCATGCTATGGCGACAGACAGTACATAAATTCAATATACATTAGGGAGTATATATTTAGGGAGACGGTGGTGTTAGCTACTATATGTCAGTATAGAGGGTGGCCTGTTAACACAGGCCGGCCGGCATACACAATCATGTTCACAGATACACTGTGGTTGATTATTACGGCTACACACGGCATTGGCCTATACTAGGACAGGAGACACTGCGACTCATTACTATGGCTCTAAAGGGCAGTCACTGACCATGCACCACGCTCTGTTTTAACCCTCACCTCATAAATAGTCAAGTCGATGCCGGCGTAAGGTATGATTCCGATCAGACTAGGGGCTAATCCTCGATATAGTGCTCGTCCTCCCTCTCTTGCTAGGATCTGCCTGAGACAATCGTACATACCTCTATACTGACCCGTCTTGCCCAAAGCTAGGCGTGTCTTCAACACCTATACAAGAGAGAATACACAAATCTTAACACATGTATGTATACTACATACAGTGTGTAATCCTCTAGGGTGTATAAAAGCCACCTTTACAGAGCTGTACGGTAATGAGTAGGCAACCCCTAGCTAGTTAGAGTACATCACACAACAGCAAAACAAGGCCAACCTTACTCCCCAAAGCAGTCCAAATATAGTGGATCCATCTGTTAAGTATAAAGTTTACTTCCTACTACACTCTGTGACTCTTAGCGAGTAAACGGACAGGGTTATGTAACACACACGTTATTCTAACGGCATGGGGCAAGCGTATAGAGAGTGTAGGTCAATTACTGTTAGTAATGGGTCAGTAAGCAGCTATGAACGTCTGACATTGAACACGAAACAGTCTAAGCACCAATTATAAACGACTGTACACAGTTTTGGCATTCCATCTCTCTTACTGCTTCCGTAGAGTACCAAGTACAATCACACAAACACGCAGAAATCACAGCTTCAAACATTAATAATAAAAGGAGTGACCAGATGTGTATGCATTCCAAAGTCTGGGGTTGTCTGATAACTATAGACCCAGTTGTGTATATTAACAGCTCACTTACAACGAATTAATTAGTATAAAGAGGCCTTTGGGAACGGAGACAATTGGTATGCCACTGTCTAAGCAACAGGCACCGCAAATACTGCCCGCTCAGACAATTAATTTGTTGTTTTAGCATTAGATGGTGTGATTCGAAGGTCTGGCTTTGTGGGCAACCTGAACATGAAGGTGTGGTCACGAGATGTGTTGTTGTGTGCGTACCTCCATGGGATAGATAGTGGTCTGAGCAATGACTCCGGCTGTGGAACCAGCAATCAGGCGCTCGTACACACGAAGGGACTTTCCTTCCTCGTAGAAGAACTTCTTCACCTGTGGCAGAAAAACATAATAATAATAATCAGTGTTTATGGTTAAGGAGTCAAATTTGCCCAGACATTTTAAGCATTTTATGCGATTATCTCTATACCTAGTAATGTAAAGCATGTCCTGGGAGGACATTTTCATGAAATGGCCGGATGTCAGCCTCTGTTAAGCACAAGCACTGATAATGCTGACCAGTGTAAAACAAAACAGAACCATTACTGACTATTATACTACATGTGTAAAAATCTGTGCAGTTGTGCATGCTGCAATATCTTTAAATGGCCGTAACTTGTACAATGTTTATTCAATTTCAATAATTTTCTGATTTTCTGAAAGCCCATAAAAAGCTCTATCAGATGGCATGTTCAGCTCAATTTTTTTGAAATTGCTCGATTTCGGCAATTCCACCCACTTATAGTCCATGCTTTTTTTTCTAAAAATGGGCCCAAAAACGATCTTGGATTTTATAACATCATTTGAAAGAGCACACTTTAAGCTCTCAGAAAAACAAAATATCATTGAAATTGGACCACCTAAACTAAAGTTATGGACATTTCTTTGGACATATCGACCTGTTCAAATGCAAAGAACCTGAGCGCAGATTCAGGAGCAATCTTGACAACATTAACTCCGTTCCCTCTCCACAGCGATCGCACACCACCCTCATCCAGCATCTGACGGAAACCAGACGCCAACGTGAGCTTCTGGTTCTGTAACGAGGACACCTGCGAGAGGGAGAGTACCATACACACAATATAACTTGTTTGGGACGGCAAAAACAAAAAAAGTCGGGGTTGACTTGAGACGACTTGTTAATGACTAACCTTGCAATATCGATAACATAAATTATTATTGCAATATACTGCTCAAATGAGAAAGGTGTCTACCAATACTGTATAGCGGGAAATCTGTTCGTTGGGTTAAATTTTCGTTATCAAGATTTAGAAGCGTACTTTCGTGGTCTTGTTTTCGTTGTATGCCCTGAGCAAGTCATCATAGTAGCCTACTGTCTAGATTGTCGTGGGCTAATTTTTTCGTTTTGGGGCTCTCCGTAATGAACGAAAATTTCTCGCTATACGGTAATAAGTATCCCAGTGATGAATACTAACCTGGAAGAATATTTTGAGTCTGTCTAAAGGAGCTGTGCAGGTTCTTGAAACTGTGCAGAGAGAGAAACAGATTAAACATGTACACTGTAAAACCTACGTACTTAACACTGTACCAAAGCAAGAACCTATAGACTCTTCTTTATAAGAATACGCACTGTACCAAAGCAATAACTTATAGACTCTTCTTTATAAGAATACGCACTCTACCAAAGCAAGAACTTATAGACTCTTTTTTATTTAAGAATACGCACTCTACCAAAGCGAGAACTTGTAGACTCTTCTTTATAAGAATACGCACTGTACCAAAGCAAGAACTTATACACTCTTCTTTATAAGAATACGCACTCTACCAAAGCGAGAACTTATAGACTCTTCTTTATAAGAATACGCACTGTACCAAAGCAAGAACTTATAGACTTTTCTTCAGTATAGTTATATTTTGGTATTCGTGGTTAAGCACTAACGAAATGAAGCTGTGCTGACCTACTCCGGCCGTTCCTCCGGCTACCAGTTGTCTCCACCACATCCCAGTCACTCTCTCCTCTTGAGAGAACTCATCAGGGATGAAGTCAGCAGACTCACCAACGTTGGCCGCCTGCAAGGGGTGGGTGTGTGGGCAGGGCTTAATCAGAGCAGAACACACAATAATAATGTGCAGGACGTAATGCAACACTGACACTACACTCACTGGAATAAGTGGTTCTAATCAAGCATTTAAGCCTGGTTCACAATATGACGCTGGAGTCTATGTAAGTAGACTCCAGCGTCATGAGCGTCAGGAAATGCTCGATTGGACTCAGGTTCTATAATCCAGCGTTTCCTGACACTAGTCTACGTACGTAAGCTCCAGTGTCATATGTGAACCATAGGATTTACCCTACGGAACTGATGCTACATAAGCTCCAGTAATCACCAGGTTTAAAAGTTATTACAGGACTGTGTGAGTGTCCCAGCAAACAGTGGGTATAAACAAACTATGAATCTCATTTAGTGGATAATTGGCTCATAATTCCCTACTAATGGATTCCAATTTCCTCATCTTCTCACAACGATTAGTTACAGGTCACTAAATTATATAACAATTTCACATAATTGTAAATACAGCCTGTAGGAAACTTTGCATTGGTAATCGAATTAGAGCAGGAATTTGATCCCTTACCACCCACACACTCACACTCACATCCACCCACACATCCACTCATCCACTCACTCACACATCCACACACCCACACATCCACACCACTCACACATCCACCCACTCACAGTGGCATGACTCCATATCTTGAAGATGGATGATACGGTCGTGTTGGGTTGTAGCAGAAGAAACCCTCTCCACTCCTCCCAGCTGATAGCAACATTACCATCTTTGTCCATCCTACAAAGATGTGTGGCATGTACGTATGTGTGTATGTGTGTGAAGGGAGGTTCACAATACAACGCAACGTGAGCTCTGTGGGGGAGGAGAAGGGGGAGGAGGAGGAGGAGGAGGGGAGGAGGGGGAGGAGGAGGGGAGGGAGGAGAAGGGGGAGGAGGAGGAGGAGGAGGGGAGGAGGAGGGAGGAGGAAGGGGAGGGGGAGGAGGGTTCTTGCCTACATTTTACACTTAAATGGTGTAAACATTGCAACCGAAAACGCGACGTCTTGTGTATTGTAAGCTATTGAATGAAAAAGAGTACTTACTTGTCCACTAGTTGTTGAACATCATTGTCAGACACATTTAAGCCGTGCTCCTTCATGTACTTCTTTATCTCCCCCACATCAATCATACCTAGCAACCAGTACACATCAATCATACCTAGCAACCAGTACAACACAGTACACATCAATCATACCTAGCAACCAGTGCAACACAGTACACATCAATCATACCTAGCAACCAGTACAACACAGTACACATCAATCATACCTAGCAACCAGTACAACACAGTACACATCACACATCAATGACATTCCGATATAAATAGCTTAACATAATTATCATGTCATACAACTCTACCATAATTATGCCAACAAGAAGGCTTTCCTCATAACATAACACGCTTGATAGTGAGCATTTGGGACAGAAACTAAGTAACAGTTTACAATTTGGAACGCTGAACACTAGCACTTCCCCATACTAGCACTTCCCCATAACATTATACACACGTAAGGGGCAGCAATTACATGGTTTAAAACACTGACGTTACGCTGGGATACTATGTTCTGTATGTGCGTGACTGACGCTACAATGCTACGTAAGCTCCAGCGTCATGTTATAAGCCAGTGTTTATTTCTCACCATCTTTATTGGAGTCGAGCGTTTTGAAGGCAAGTTTTAACTTCTTCTCATGGTCAATAATGTACTCAACAAACTCAGCAAAGTTGATTAGACCGTCATTGTCCGTATCGCCCTTTTTAAAGACCTCCTGCAAGCGTGGGAGGAGAGATAAAATGGTGGAAATACCAGTAGCTATTAAATGTTTGTTTTTCATGAATTATGCGTATTTAGACGAGGAAAAATAACACGAACATTATCGTCATTAGTTTGAGCAAGTGTGTATACAGTTGATGTATGAGCAGATCAGCAGCAGAGCGCACCTGTGCTGTATCGGTGTTACCATGCACACTGCTCGGTAGACCCATGCTGGCTATGCCCTCTCGCAACTCCTGTACGTCAAGAACACCATCTCGGTTCGTATCTAGGGCGTCAAATAGCTCCGCTAGGCGATGGCTATCCGACAGACTTTGTTCGTGGAGGCTGTGAGTGGCATTTTCTTGCTTTTCTTTTGAACTGGCCATCTTGTAATTCAGAGTTGGTAAAGGTCGTTGCAATCTTCTCAGGGGTACGTATACTTACGTCATGCACTCAGTAAACTCACCATGTACCGTGCACATGCACTGGCGCTCAGAGATACACAAACACACATTCACTATAATATAATTGTATACATAGATGTGTATAATTATGCAGTTTATAGCTATACACATAATAATTAAATGGTGTGTACACGAATACGTATAGTCTGTCTGTATGTATACTAAAATGGTACATTCAATGGTGTGTAAATTAACGAATCTGTCTGTATGTACTAAAATGGTAGCTATACATTCAATGGTGTGTACACGGCTACGTAGTCCATCTGTGTAATGTCTAATGCTTCGTAGTTGCTCCCTCTAGGCAGTCGGGACTGTGTGTACTCATTCCCCTCAGCAGCAGGAGCAGCAGTTGGACTATCCCCTCCTCCATTAGTGGGCAGAGCTGGTACACTCAGTGATGCTGGATTCTGTATCCGCTTGTTTGTCTGAGAGGCGCCGGAGACGTTACTCTCACTGCAGCTGGTGACTCTGTTCTTTTTGTCAGCACGGTTTGTCCAACGCCTTGCCTTCAGGTCTGGTCTACCTGTGTATACATGCATGCAATTTAAGGATCAGGGTTTTAAAACCGTTGACTGACATTAATTTATATAGTAGCTATAGCTATATCTACTATCAGGAGTTCATGTACTCCTGCTACTATGTAATAATCTAGCTAGCAAATATTAAAAAGCTGACTAAACACTGCTGTCAGTATAATAATTATAATGGACACACATACTATATAATTAAGTCTCACATCGTCGAAGTTTTTGCTGGTACTTTTTCTTTTGTTTTCTCCATACTATGGCAAATGCTGTAACAGAGAGGACATGTGCTATCACCAGCAGTGCAATGACACTAGAGAGTGCTCCAATAACAACCACATCACTTGCCGGCATGCTGGCACTTGCATTATACATATTTTACAATAATAGCTATTAGTTTTTGGCTACATTCATGTAGCTATAGCTCAGTAGTATTCATATAATGAAACTGTCACACACACAGACTGTGTATATAAGCTGCATAAAGTGTGATAAAGCTTCATAATAATGCAGTAAGGAATTTAAGTGTATGGAACTGTGAGAAAAAATAGCAAACAAGATATTATTATGTCATCACAGTGCACCAGTCACTCATGTGAGGTCCTTTTTGTGTATAGCTAAAACAACCCAAAACCCAAAAATATATAGTAAGTGCATGTGTAAGCTTCTGCGCCTTTTTATAGCTGATGAATTATGCATGTGCATGAGTATGAGGGACAGGGGGTACATATATCTACACACGTACACACAGACACCTAGCTATCAATGTTATTGTCTCAGCATACCAGCTATAGCTAGTGTACACAACGATGGTCTGTTACTGCCGTATACTGCATGTTGATAACAGCAACAAGCACTTTGTCATTTTGAATCACGGTTAAAGCTAACAGGATGCATGCATGGAATTTGCTATCTTTCGATATGACTTATAATTAAATGCACAGCAGCATCATTTAGATTCTTGGTATGCTCCGAGCTTTCCAAAAGTACATAGTTAGCCATTTTGCTTTGCTTGAGTGTCTACACCATAATTTACATGCAGCCAGCTGTAGCTACTAAGCAAAGTATAACAAAATGCTGTTTCTACTAGTGCTTTTGGTACACTCTTCACTTGGACAGAACTGTTCAGGTAATATAACTACAGATACTAGCTAGTATAACATTATTATTATTAGCTATAGTTTGATTATGTTAAAACAAGGATATCACGCTAATAAATGCTGTACTAAATACAGCAGGTGGATGCTGCTACTGGTATCATGAAGCACCTGGCAACAACTCTGACTGTACTGTTATGGAAGATGAGTCTATTCACCTTATATGTACAATATACTCTCCTCGTTTGAATACATCAGTGAAGTGGTTCAGAAGCACAGAGCTGATGAACGAAGAAGATATCACTCCAGTTTACGTTAATACATTAACTACGGCTACGATTCCATTCAGTGGTAGTGAAAACATACTAAATGGACTATACGAAGATACGTATACATTAAAAATTACTAATTTCAGCCACTCTGACAATGGTAGTTATTGGTGCCAAATAAGAAATGAACTTGGCAATGTGTGCTTGATTCCCTCTGCATATGTGAATATTACTGTTGGTATAAACAAGACTTGCCCAACTGTTCAATATGAACGAGTATCCACCTGTGCTGAAAGCAATGATTCATCTTGTTATACAACAGCAATCCCTTCCCAGCAAGTTATATCATCACCAGTATCAATATCCGCCACTGTGACAAGTAGTCTTAATGCACTAGTAGTCAATACACCACCCTCTTCACAGCTAAACTTGTGCAGCGGTAAGCCCAAAATTCAGAATTTGGCCTTTGTAGCCTGTCTAGGAGTGACAGTACCAGCAGCTGGCTTTGTGCTTATACTGGCTCTGGTTCTAATCTGCTGTACTGGAGTCTGTCTATGCTGGAGAAAGCAGACAAGAAAGAAAGGTTAGTTACAATGTCCTGAAATGTGTCAGTAATAATTATGTAATACAATGTTTTGCATTTCTTGTACTTAAATTTCCATTAGCTACTTTATAAAACCCAAGAATGAAGAGCTTTTAATATAGTTAAATATTATCATGACTGTGGAAAATTAATGTATTTGTTTATGCATTTTGTTCTTTCCATTTATATAGTCCAAGAGATTGAAAAGTTTAACTATGAGCTGAATGTATGTATAATTATTATAGTTAACTTAAATGTTATCATGACAGTGTGCATTTTATGTTCACTGTAGCAGGTGGGCTAAACATTACAGAAGTTGAAGGAGTGGCTCAAAGCACAGCACCACAGAGCTCTGCTGGGAACCAAGGCAACACAGCTTTGCCTCACAAACAGCTGACTCACCAATATGAAGATGTTGAACTATCAATTGTTCAAAAAGCAGAAAAAGAGGTTGCTGATCATAGCCTAAGAGCACTTGCTGACAACGAAATAGCTGATACAAAATTGATAACAGTATTAGAAGCTGGAGCTACAAAAACAGTTGATACGAAAGTTGATTGGAGCAATATCCACACTTACGAAACGATTGCACTAACGAGTGAAAACAAACTGTCGAGTGCGGTAAATCTGAAACAACAATCAAACACTGAAAGTTTAAACTCAGAGTATGCCGATATCTGTGAAAACAAGGTGTCAAAGCAAACTCAGCTACTATCATCAGTGAATGAATCAACAACTGACAATCAATACAGCACACTAGATCACAGCCTAGGCTCTCCCCTAGATCATAGTCAAGGCTTTTCCCTAGATCATAGTCTAGGCTCTTCCCTTGCCCAAAGTGCTGTCGTCAAGGCAGCCGTGGAAGATGGTGATGCAGAAGATCACTACTACAGTAAACCGCTCACGCACAGTACTACTTCCAAGTCATCCGCAGTAGAGGAGAACGAATACCAAAACCTTGGTAGGACTAGAGCAACACGTTACCACACACTTAACCACACACAACGACAGGACTCACTAGCTCAAGAACCACTAGCTAGCGACCCTGAATACCGTGTTCTGGAAGAAGTCGGTACAACGGATATTGATACCCTATCCACTGGTCCAGAATATGAAACACTCTTTTCTGATACTGGACACAAAACAGACTCGGTAGAGGTAACTCGCGACAAGCAGAGCTTCGAATCTAGCGGTTTTACCCAGCAAAAACTGACTGAATATCAAGAGCCGGTTACTGATTTGGTAAAAAAAGAAGAAGGCTCTGAAGTAATATTTGATGACCCTCACTACAACACTGGTCAACAGAGGGCAGTTGTAGATAAAGGGAGCTTCCCTTTTGATGACCCTCAATACAACACTGGTCAACAGAGGGCAGTTGTGGATAAAGGGAGCTTCCCTTTTGATGACCCTCAATACAACACTGGTCAACAGAGGGCAGTTGTGGATAAAGGGGGATTCCCTTTTGATGACCCTCAATACAACACTGGTCAACAGAGGGCAGTTGTGGATAAAGGGGGCTTCCCTTTTGATGACCCTCAATACAACACTGGTCAACATAGGGCCGTTGTGGATAAAGGGGGATTCCCTTTTGATGATGTTACAGATGTACATGAAGTATCGTTAGGCCAAAACTTATAACTAAAGCATAATTATTGTGTTTCATGCAGGTCTCTATAATCAGTTGTATTAGCCGGCTATAACATGCATTTATGATCGAAAGTTGTTTAAAGCTGTTTCCATGAAAGTAGTTTTTACCAAACTATTGTCTTCTATGACTATGTTAATTGTCAAGTGTTCTTGTTCTCTCCAGTTAGCTAGCATGAAAATACATTAACATGTGTAAAACATGAATGATTGTGTATAATTATACTACAGCTGACTTGCTACTTGAGCCTGAAGTCAGTATTGACTAAATCTATTTTGTCCCAAGAGCTGTGTTTAATAACAATGTTGTCTAGTTAAACTAAAAGCTTTGACTGCGTTACTTTCAGGCAGAAAACTCAACTATAGAATCTCTACAGTCACTTATTGCTCATTCATCACTTATTGCTCATTCAATGAGCTAAAGCTAGCTGACCGAGCAAGATATGACTACTATGAACCCAGGTCTGGGTGCTGGAGATAATATGACTACTACTATGAACCCAGTGCCAGTAGATATAATATATATTAGTGCGGGTGCTGGAGGAGGAGGAATCGGTATTCTGCTGATTTTGTTCTTCTTCTGCTGCTGCTGCTGCTATAGAAGAAGAAAGAGAAGAAGTATATTTAGATAATAGATCTAGTAACTGTCTGTTGAGAATTATTTATTTTGTTTATTTTCTGCAGGATCAAGAGAGAGTCAGTCAAGGTATAGCTAGGAATAATGTGTTCTTACATGCAGTGTTAAAAGATACCATTTGTACTTTTGTTTTATCCTTGCAGATTGGAAACGCAAGACAGAACCAGCCCAATAGATTTGGCAACAGGACAGATCAGTGGTCAACAAGAAATAGAAGTTGAAGGCAACCCTTCATATATCGAGACGAAAAAAAAGTTGAAATCTCCCGCAAAAAAACTTGTGAAAGATCAGCCAGACAACAATCAAACAAGAACACAATCGTTTGTTTTGACAGCAAAAAGCAGCGAGCCAGTCACAAGCACTCCTACTAGTCCACACTCTGCAATACAACGAGAGAGGAGTCCTACTTACAACAACAAGGAACTACCCTCTGAGACGGATCAAGTTGAATGTGACATTGACAGTCAAGAGCCTAATTACGATGAGGTTACAACCGTCCTAGAACAGAGTGCACATTTGCAGGCCAACAAGCTACTACCCCTTGAGCACAAGTACCACGTCTTGTGTGACCCAAATAAGGCAACAGATGAAAACAAAAGTGAGGCCAGGAATAGTGGCGACCATCATTACGAAAAAGTGAATAACGTAAAAGATCAGTATAACGTACTGAAATCAGGAATGGAAGTGAACCCACTTCAAGATGGTGTCGTTCAAGAAGATGCAAAGAGCCCGAATGAAGACAAGTACTACAGTACGACCAGAGGACATAGACTAGTCCCCGTGGGCAAGCGTCTCAATCAGAGTGACAGTGATCACTACTACGAAGCTCTTTCGCGAGATGACACTAAACGATACGATGTAGTGCAGGTACGTCATAACACGTTTACATCACCGGCTAACCCTCGAGATCAAGAGAAAAGGGTTGCTGTTCGTTCTCATAGTACGATTGAAAACAATCTGGACCCGATGTACGATGAACCGTTTAAAACCGATTCTGCTGCAATATCTGGTGACCGCAGCATTAGTTGTCTTTTTGATGATCCAAAGTACGCATCAAAAGGTACTGACGGTCGAGCTAAACCTCCAGAAAGACGAGTCTCGGTCACCACAGGACCAAGAAAAGAGAGTGAAGCAACAAACATCACAAAAACTCAATAAAGAATTTACAATAACGTAATGATTAATCGTAGCCGCACGACAGTATTGTGTACAAATTAACTGGACAGTGTGTAAGCAGTTGTACAATTTGACATAATTATGTGTATCAGTTTTCCTTATGCTGCAATAACATGATTGTAGTATCTATTGCAGATAAAAAGCGGTTTAGTTTCAACTTTGCTGTCACATTAAGCTAGCTATATATAGGAGCTCACATACATGCTTTAGCTATTATTATAGAGGCTAGTTCGCTGTTGTGATTCTACTCTATAGCTGTAGATTGAAAATATTCTGTAGACAGTAAATTGAGTGCAGATTTAAGGTACACTATAATAATTATTGTACAATTTTATTTACGGAAAGACTGTATAATTATATAAAGCTAATAATCTATGTTGCAACAGAGGTGACAGGACAACGAGCACAATGTGTTATGGTCAGGGGCAGTTGCCTGAGAATTTTTTATGTTATGGTGTTGGACCACTTGTGGGAGGCCTGTTACTGATCTGTCTGTTCAGTGTATGTGCTTGCTGTGCATGTAGAGCAGTCAGAAACAGAAGAGTTTCAAACAGAGGTAATCAGCCTAATGTTATCTATACTTACCATACTATTATTTCCTATACAGTTAGTACCAACAGTTCCTCAATTCAAGGCAATCAAAACTCAGGGTATGTTTCAGAATATTCAGTGTTAATTTTAGCTATTAGCTAATTACAAATTTTGCGAGTGAGTTGGTCAAAATCGCAGTATTAGCTATGTACCAGTAAATAATAATTTTCTTATGAGTGTGACTTGATGGGAGCAAAGTCTGAATAATTAAACTTTTTTTTTTTATTCCGCAATTTTTAGTACCCGCGAAATATGAGGGGTAGCTAGTCAAACCGCAGAATTTTGTACGCGCGAATAATAGTTACTTTAAGGTAATTGTGATATATCACATTTCAGATGGGAAGGTCAAAACACGGCAGTACCAATTGACTTGGCAACGGGACAGCTCAACCAACACAAGCCTAACCTCTCTGTTTCCAATGTAGAGAGTCAACCACTATCTTCTGCAGGAGAACAAGAGAAAGCCTGCAACGAAAGTGCTAGGCAAAGGCCGAAAATGAAAGATAAAGAGTATGTTGAACTATTAGAAGATCCTCTCCCTCCAGTGCCTATAAAAGAACCAATAACGAAAAGTACTGAGACAAACTTTACATTTGAACACAGCACACGTTCGCTTGTACCCAGCCCTTATCCTTTCATTGGTACTTATGATTTAGTTGGTGATTCGGCTACTGACATACCTCTTGCTACCAAGAAACATTCAGAATTGAAGCGAGGGCACTCCTACGAGGATATACAAACAGTACAATCACTCGATACAGCCAGTCAAAGAGATGAGCCAAAGTATGATGACATCATCACTGTTTCTACTACTGCTGCTGAGACAAGCATGAATCAACCAGAAACTAGCAGCCTTAATGAGCATCGATACGATATCCTTTGTGATCTTAGTATAGACATTGCTAGGGAGCTAGATGAACCAGAAAGCACAGCAAGGGCTGAAGAGCGACACTCTTCACAATGCTTACAGCATTACTACGAAGACGTGGAAAATGTAAACAGATCTCAAAAAAAATACGATGTGCTGGTCTCAGGAGTGGAAGTAAACCCTCTACAAGATAGCATCATTCAAGAAGATGCAAACAGCCCGAATGAGGACCAGTACTACAGTACGACCAGAGGACATAAACTTGTCCCCGTGGGCAAACCAATTCGCAACGATCACATGTACGAAATTCTGGAAGATACTAAAACACCCCCACGTGGTGCAAGAAGAGATTCTAGGGACTTTCTAGTACGCTCTAGTACCATGTCTAGCCGCAGTCTCGAGAGATTGGACCCAATGTACGATGAGCCATTTACAGCAGCAGTGTCAAATAGATCAAATTCGCTCTCAAAGGTCAACATATACTGCGATTCTCTCTTCGATGATCCGAAATACGGAGAAAAGAACTCTAGAGAGAAGCGCTCTACTGATAGATTATTCGACGACCCAAGTTATTGGAGCCGAAGTGAAGCTAAGAAAGTGACAGAGAGGCACGTGTCCTTCACCGTGGAGCCGTGGGGGGACAACACTGAGGGGAGGAGCTCCATAAGAGCAGCTGCTTTTAGAAAGACTAAATAATTATAGCCTACTGATTTAGCTAAGTGAACTCTCAAACTGTTGCTGATTGTAGTGTATACTGAACTTAATGGCTAGCTCACAATAAAAAACTATACTAAAATAGGCACTATAGCTATAGTGTAGTCAAGCTTGTACCATAACAAATGTAAGCAAATATACATGCAGTTGAATTAATGTTTGCAACTTACCTAGCTGGAGTTTCCAGTGAGAATAATAATAATAAAAAACCACTTGTGATCTTGCAGCTTCAGTAGCTATAGGATTCTATAGAGCACGTACAGTAACATTGTGAATTTCATCTACTAGCTCTGGACAACGTACTGTTGTGCAATTAGGTCTGGCTAGAATGTGATCAAGACTTGGAGTAGCTTCATGCATTTTAATTTACTTCAAACAGTTGAAAAAAACAAACACAACACATACTTCTTCATCAGAATAAGAGTATACAATGACAAGATTTGAAAATGAGCAGAATAAAAAGATAGCTAGCTAGTCAGAGATGAATTGGTGAGTAAAAATGGTGAGTATATAAAACAAACGGTTTCTGTATACAACTTTGCCTATACATAAAAACGGTGCCTTAAAATAAAGTCAAGCAGCAACGAGCATCACAAAAATAAGTAGCGACGTACACAAGTTTAAATAATGAGAGTTGAGCCTTAAAAACCAATCAGTGTTAACGAGGGACCACCCCTCCCACCCAATGCTGCCATGACTACGTGTTGATAGCGTAAGGGTCTCTATCATCGTCCTCATCTGGGTCACCCCGTCGATAGGTGGTCCATGACATTGTCGTTGCAATCAGGGCAATACATGTGCCCACTATGGTAACGATGTAGGCCCAGCCAATAGTACAGCTACCAGTGTTGAATCGAGCAGTGTCTACACCGCAGAGCTCTATAGTTTGAGGCACATACAGTCCAGCGGGAAACAGAATCAAACTGATTGCAAATAACAAAGCTGTAGGTGTGTGGGTTGAATGAAAGATACAATGATTAATACATAGTCACACACTGCAGTCTGGGATCAAACTGATTCGAGTTGAGCCTTCGTTTTCTAGTTATAACTTGGCCATAATTATACTTCACCATCAATTTCAATATTTCTTGCACCATTGTTTTTATATTTAAATGCCACTTCAGACAAGATAATCTCTCACCAATCAAATGTTATTTTCATTGTAGGACAGATGGGCAAAATTTACTATGTAAATTTACTTACTGTCTACTGCCTTGGGCTCAACTAACTCAAATCAATTTTAGTAGCACACGTACAGAAGATAAGATACAGTCAGGTGTAAATATGCCCCGGCCCTCTATAGCTGTGCAGTACAGTAGGTTATAACAAAAAGGACACTTTCTTGTTAAAGTTGTGGATTAGCTAATACGCGCAAATGTGCATATCTATGCACGTATACAAGACATATAAGAATATTGAATGTAGTTTTATTACCTAACCACAAAGGTTTCTATAACATTACCAGTGTGATATCATCAAGTGCAATAGAGTTATCTTTCAGCATGACTATTCCCAAGAACCTCAGTTAGTTAATGTTCCAATAACAACACCTACTCACAACACACATGCTAGGCTGCACACAAGCTAGGCTACAAGAACTAACGTATATACCGTATACAGTGAATCCCTACCACCTACTCACAACACACAAGGCTACAGGAACTAACGTATATACCGTATACAGTGGATCCCTACCACCTACTCACAACACACAAGGCTACAGGAACTAACGTATATACCGTATACAGTGGATCCCTACCACCTACTCACAACA
>VSKX01060990.1_pt1 | contig 16060 bp, 19 predicted proteins | sample 4799481 | NCBI WGS metagenome assembly VSKX01 (sample SAMN12179537, study PRJNA552185) | sponge metagenome | biome: deep-sea hydrothermal plumes; feature: spots directly above weak diffusing fluid; material: sea water; isolation source: sponge from the Swan site of a hydrothermal vent ...
CAAACTAATGCCCCACCTCCCCCCTACCGGGGATAGGTGGGGATTAGACTAGTTGCATGATCTAATCCCCATACCTTTGGGCATGTTGTTTGGTCTAACAACATGGGGGTTATGCGGGGATTATACCTCATACCACACATCCATATGTCTAAGCCTATCCCCGGTAGGGGGGAGGTGGGGCATTAGTTGCATAACTATGAGTAGAAATCACAAACTGTACCTGTTCATGTTCATGTTGATGTTGGTACATATCCCCGTTGCTACGGTATTGAAGTGCACGCATCTTATCCAATGGCGAGGGGTTCACATAACCAGAGGTCATAGGTCGTTGCCGCGGGTGATTTGGAGGTGATTGCTTAGCAGAGGTGCTTTCGGAATACAGCTGTCGAGGGTGACCGTGGAGATGGGATACTTCACCGCCAGAAATTGGGTCAACCTTTAGATTCTCTCCAGAGATCATGCGAGAATGTTGCTGATGTTGCGACTTGTCTGTGTGAAATTCGTGGTGACGAGGATTAAACATTTCCGGCTGTATATCAACGCTGACAATAGATCCGCTTTCCTCTTGTTGGTTCACTTCTTGAGGTATGTCTCGAATAGAGCTGTAAGCAGTAGGTGGGGCTGACCTCTCCTCCATTAAGCCCTGAATGTCTTTGCCTAGCTTTCCCGGGAGAGCTTTCTTGTTGTGAATGTTGTTTGCACTGCCCCAGCCAATACTCACACCCTTTCTCCCCACGTTAGTGCTCATCTTTTGCATGGTGCCAACTTGAGCCTGCAGTGGCCACATCACAGACCTAGTGTGTTGATGAGACACATCACCCACTCTCACATGCAGATTTGTATCAACAGATTGTGATAAGCTTTTGCTACCCAACGCATTACTTTTCGGTCTAATCGGCTTCAAGCTATTCTTTTTGACTGGTGGTTTCACTTCGTTATGTGCCATTGAATCATTTTGAGCAATATGTTTACCATCACCGTGATGATTTAAACTGGGCTTTGGCTGAGGAGTGGTTTCGTGTAACGGAGGTTGTTGTGCAGCAGTTGATCTTGCCAGCTGAGTTATTGGAGCTATGTTGTGTCGCCACGGCATTGGTAGAGGGTCAGGCATAGAGTCAGCTCTTGAATGAGGTCTGACTGGTTCTTGTGGGTGTCGGCTATATGGCTCTTCAGTGGGAGTAGACGGAAGACGTCTTCCTCTGGAAGATTTCTTCTCCCTCTGTTGGTGGTAGTAATGAGAAAGAATGGGATCACGTCCAGGCAGATACTGAGTCTGATGTTCAGGGGAGTTATAAGGGCTGGCAATAGAGGCCCGTCTGCCAATGTGAGTAGGAGGGTGTTGTAAAGGATTTAGCACGCGTGGTACGTGAGCTAGCGGACGACTGTCTTGAGAATGGTGATGTTTCTTCTCTCGCTTGGGTAGAGGAAGGGTTGAGGTGACATAGTCATTGCTTTCAGCGTGGGGCTGAGACTGGAATTTGAGGAAGCATTTAGCTTACAGAGACATGCACAGAGCAGCATTTATATGTAGTATAATAAATAAATGTGCATACAGCATATACAGTATTAGATATGCATATGCATGTTGCTGCACACGGTATATAAGTCATGTGCGTTCTTTATTAGCTTACCAGTGAATGTCGATGGGCATGTCCTTGACTTTTGGTACTCACTCGAGCACCATTATTTCCAGATGACGCATCCAAAGCGTCTATACATAAATAAAAAATAGTACTTAGCTAGCTAGCACAACTAAAAAAATAGAGCGCAAAATTCTCTCTCTACATAAACTACTCCATACCTGCTTGACTCAATCGGAAATGCTCTATGGATCCTTGATAATGCATTGCATCCACTAGTTGGTCTTCAGGGTCTTCATTTCGTAGCTGCTGGATAATATTTCTGCCCTCCGGTTGCTCAATGAGGAGGTTGAACACAGCTGCCAGCCAGTCACAACGATCCCTTTTTACAGCGTCACGAATTTCTGCTGAAGTCACTTCCAGCACAACAGACATGATATCAATCACCTGCAGTTTAGAAATTATAATACAATCTCTCTGTTGTGCTGAGTTTTTCAAAAAATTGAGGACAACCAAGGCTATAGTGTGTGTGTGTGTGTCACTGTGTGCATGTGTGTGTGTGTGTCACTGTGTGCATGTGTGTGTGTGTGTGTGTGTGTGTGTGGTAGAGTGCTGAGAAGCTCGATAGAGTCATGCAGGAAGCATGGCAGATGGGATATACTAGTGAATAATTATCGTTGAAGAATGTACACTTTAGGGTTATAGGGTTAGGGTCAGGGTAGGGTTAATATTCATTGCCAATCTATCATTTGACAAGCTTATGAATGAAGCTTTTCAAACCCCACACATAGATGTTTGTATTCAAGTTAACATATACACACCTACGTGAGCACACTTTTACAATGAATAGCAAAATTAATGGCTTACGGAGCTTTTAGTTGCAGAGTCAATCGGTTGTTCTTGATACGGTAAAAGTGGATGTTCACCATTTTTTGTAAGCCAGGGATGTTGCATTATATCTCGCAGATTAGCTCGTCGTCGTGGATCCGGTTGAAGCAGTCGACCAATTAAATCTCTTGCTCCGATTGAGATGTGTGCCATTTCTTTCTCGTGATACTCACTGATGCCATTCGTGATTTGCTCGAGAAGTTTCTGACGTCTTTTAGCACCTTGACGAGGGGATCGAAAGGGAAGCTTTCCAACCAGCATAGCATACATGTTGACACCCCTGAGAATGTGAAATCTGATTTACAAACACATAAATATGCAACATAAAAAAAAAATGGGCCTAAAAACAAGATTCGATCAAATTTAAAGATAGATGCATGTGCTCTACGTACAGGCTCCAGACGTCAACCTCAGGTCCATACTCTCGTCCTGGAATAAATAACTCTGGTGCAGCATACTCAGGACTGCCACAGTGGGTCTGAAGGAGACTACCAGGCTTAGTGGAGTTGCTCAGCCCAAAGTCTAAAAGAAGCAGCATTAACTATTTAAACACAACCTTTGGATACTCTCTCGTTATGTGTATATATACTGGCTTACCGACAATCTTGATATTTCTCTTCTTCTGATCAAGTAGGATATTTTCCATCTTCAGATCCCTGCATGCATGGATAATAGAACAACAGCATACATTTCAATATCATTAGCACATCTAATTGATAACTAGAGGGTACAATGAGTCATCGCTAGAGCAAGCACTATTATTCACAGCCACAGATTATTCACAGCCACAGAAAGGAATTCAGTGGGAGTTATTAAAGTGTGTGTGTGTGCTAGTCGTGCCACACATAGCTCCAGACACTGCAAATACCGTTACATCATGAATGACGTTTATTGCAGACCAATTAGTAGCTATCATGTGCAGCAGATTTTGATGTACTCACCGATGAACTATACCCATGCTGTGAAGATGGTGCAGTGCAGACACTAGCTGACGAATGAAGGGCCTTGCCGTTGGTTCAGTTAGCCTACGATCTTTGCAGTCATTGCGAACGTAAGAGAGAAGCTCTCCTCCATCAGCTATCTCAGTCACAAGGCAGTACAGATTGTTTGTCTTCATTGTTTCGTAGAGTCTGATGATGTTTGGATGGTGCAATCTTCTCATTAGCTGTGCCTCACGAAGCAGGTTCTTTCGTACGTAATCCTCCTTTATCTTGTCAGTTTCAATGATCTTTACTGCAACCTGAGTTAATTGGAGGCAAAGATATTAAGAAAACAGATTAACACAATTACACTCACTGATGGCTACTAATTATCATTACAGTATTTATCATAATAATAATTTATTATGACAGGCACATAATTATACTACAAGTTATGCAGCTACACACAATCATGCATGCACGTATAGCTACAGTCATGTCACCATAGAGCATAAAAGGACGAGACGGGAGCTCACACTGAATTAATTAACCTTAGCTCTTGTAAGAGTATGGACAGCAGCTTCAACTCTTGCAAAGTTCCCTTTCCCCAGTGTGTGTCCAGTGAGCACATATCTCCCAATGCACTTGAGATGCTTTGATCCACCAGAGCTGCTTCCACTGCTCTGCTGTGAAGGGGGTCTTGGTGGAGGGGCATCTTCGCTTCCTTTTCCACCATTGGAACCATGAGCCATACTCATCAAGACACACTAGTAGTAAGTAAATCAGTTCATAAATAGGTTTGCTTGGTCACTTGATCCAAGTCCAGACTGAGTAGTGCACTTGAAATGGTGACAAAAATGGACACCTTAAAAAACCGTTAATTGGTGCAAAAAGAAGACTTCACAGTGCTGCTAATGATATGTAAGTGAACTCAGTTTTCTGAGCAAGCTAAAGTATAAACTCACTGTCCTAACCAGCTACGCCCCCTTCTCCTGCAGGACATGCGCATGCGCATTGCAGCTTGGATCTCCGCCCACTTTTGACAAAAGATAAAGATCCAAGAAGGAAAGTTGGAGAATGGCTGAAGTGCATATCATTGGAGAACTGGTTGGAGCTGGTGGGTTTCCGTCCGGCAACCTCAGCTGCAAGTGGGGCCTGACATTGGGTAGCGCCTGGAAAGTACTCGAAGGTCTACAAGAAGGACAAACGCAAGTAGACCATCCTCAGGTACGTACGTACATTACATGTAGTGTCATCCCATTATGATAGCTATAAGACTGTGTGTTATGCACAGGATGGGAACTTTGCTAAATGGTCACATCCCATCGACATTCACCTAGCTTGTAAAGGTCTTCAAGGATGGCCTAAACTACATTTTCAAGTTTTTCATGAAGATTTTTTTGGTCGTCAAGCGCTATGTGAGAGAACTTTGTGATAAATGTGTCCTTGAATGTTGATTTTCAGATGGATATGGGTTTTGCCATATCCCAACAGTGCCTGGAATTCATCATGTTGAGTGTGTAACTTGGAAACCCACTGGGACTTTCAAAGAACAGTTTATTGGTGAGAGAGGGAATGTTTTCTGTGTACGTGTGTGCTGGCATGTACCTACAGACTACAAACTAGACATTTCAATTACTGAGTCATTTTTACACACTCTTCAGTGACACCTCTGAGTCATTGAGTTATGCAGAGTGCCCACGCGTATACTACACACGCCTCTTGATTATATGCTGGTATTCACAGAGTCATGCTTGTGCCTACTATACATACTTAATTTAATGCCCACCTGCAAAATAAAGTGTTTTGCTCCTACCAGAGTCGATTTAAAAATAACTGTTATGATTCACGTCCGCACTGTACTGTTATCTTGGGTGTTTCACGTGCTGGTTCAACAGTTATTGTGACTTCATAGGTCTAGGAGTTTTTTGTTCCTTGCCCAAGTCACCTCATCAGGCGACTTGGGCTGGAGACGTTTTGTGTAGGACCTCAGTTGTATAGTGGTGCGGATGGGCCTATAAAGTGAAACCTAAGGGCCAAGGCTCCATGTACTGTATATGAATGCACTTCTGTCGAAATTATGTCGATCGACTATGTATAAATATTAAATAGTCACTGCAATTGATCATTGTAATGCAGGTTTCTTCCTTGGTGGTAATCCGGAGCTCAAGGATGAAGCCAGCATATACACTACCCAGGACAGACAGAATCTGAGGACTCAAGCTATGGGCAACATTGAACTAAGACTCAACATTGTTTTAAGAAACTTTGACAAATTCGGAGTAGAAGTTAGTTAGCTAGTCAACAGCACATATGTACCCACTTATCACTTATTTATCCCTTACTACTATACTTCAGACACGTTTCTTGCACCAAAAGCATCTGCAATTCTGCACCACACATGGCGCTAAAAAAAATTTTTTTTTTTTTACATCAGTACAAATCAATAAAGTACTGCTAGACAAGTCTCATTGTTCAAGCATCAGCAATGGTCACTTCAACCTCTACCCCAGGCTCAATGCTGATGGATGTCTAATCAATAGTCAAGGCAAAACAACGCAATGCACACAGCTGACACATTGGAACATCCTCTATTTCTGTGCACTGTACTGGTGTGTTATTAAGCACTTACACGTTTTTAGGAGCTGGCTACATTCTAATTATAGCACACTGTTAGGCGCTTATGAGCGCACGGTGCCTTGCTGTGGGAATATAGGCGCATGCGCACCAGTACGTGAATTATAGTCTGCTGTTGAGGGCATCAGCCCACAGCACATGTACAGTATATACACAGAAAAGTAAGTGTGACCAAAATTAAAAACCTAGTTTTATAGAGGATACAATTTGCTTCACTGTCTCAGCAGCACTGTGCAAGTCGATGACGCGTTTGTAGATCTTCATCTCAAACCTGTCCCACGTCTTGGAGCCCTCTCCGCAGGGTGTCTTCCTGGTGGTGATCTTGAGGCGCTTGGTGGGCATGCGCACCGGACCCTTCACTTTGAGCTCAGAGTCTTTAGCACGACGAATGAGGTCCGCACATACTGTCAGTATCAATGGTACACATATAACATGGCATACTACATAAGGAGTTTAGCGGCCTACTAACCAGCGGCAGGAGAGGACTAAAAGCCTCTCCAAACCCCACCCAGGTGTCGTTAAAAAGTCAGTTAATCCCTACTGTAACATAGCATACTGTGTATGACATGGTAGACTACCACTAATCATAGACGCTAGACGGTTAGGACCTGATTCTAACCTTTCTCAAGACTTTTGACATTTCGGCTGGTAAGAGTAATTCTGATCTTGTGGATCTGAGCCTCTTCTTGCAATCCTTCTTTCTTGTGCTGAGACTGTATGGAAGTATCACAAAAATAAATGTGGTAGCTAGAATCCTAAAACTACATAGCTACTGACGACAGAGACATGGGGCCCAGAGATCAACTTTTTACTGAATAATATTTGGCACAAATTACTCACCATGTTGTTAATAGGCCGACGTAATCAAAGCGTCTGAACAGCGGTGAGCCTACCAGAGAACTGATTCTTGTTGGGGTAAGAAAAGAACCACGTGGAAAAGACAGGAACTGACATGCGCAGTAGATTTGTCTCGTGAGCAATGCGCTTGGAAACAGTGAGCTTGGAGACAGTGAGTGCTTGGAGACAGTGTACAACAGTACAGGAGGCCTAGGAGGACATGATAATTATGATGGAAGGTTTTCAGGTGGATGTAATTTTACACAGTTTAAGAGAACTACAGAAAGGTATACACACACAAAAATCGGTTTCTATAAATATCATTGGTGTATGTTTTTATAGCAAAATCTCAAAATGAGAGGGTACTGGCAGGAGAGTATGCTAAGCGAAAGCAAATTGAAGCTCAATTGGAAGCCACTAATAGCAAACTAATTACAACGACAGAGAAACATAACAAGATGAAAGAAATGCTTCAGGTTGCAGAGCTCAAAGTAGCCCAAACACAAGCACAAGCAAAAATGTAAATTATTTTTGCAATCACACTCATTTCATATCATGATGTATAACCATTGTACACATGACTCTTACAGGTTCGAACAATTAAACTGTGAAAGAAGGGATAAAATTACTGAGCTCAATTCCCAAATTGCACAGAGAAATGAAGAAAGGAAGAACTGCATGTAAATAACTAAAATAACTAAACAGGGTGGTAGCTATGGTAATAGAAATGATATAGCTATAGCCTAGTCAAAATTTGGCTGTAACAGCCAAATGTTGACTAGACTAGCTAGCTCATTTTTAATACCTCACCTGCTCTCATGTGCTAACTAATGTGCTCATTATAGCGAGGTTCTACTATACATATAGGGACAGATATGAGAACCAGATAACGGCCCTAACTGAAAAGTTCCGCACTGCATGGCACACTCAAGTAAGCACACATACATCTCAGTGTAACTAACGTTTCTCACAGAGTGATGAGGCAATACACGAGAGACTAACCCAACAACAGCAAGAAATAGAGGACTACAAGATCAAAATCTCTGCAAACAAAGAAGAATTAGATAGACTCTCGAAGGAGCTTGCTGAGGTCACTATAGATTACAAACAGCCTACAGCACTTGAGCTGCTGGGTGGAGTTACAGAGGAAGTGTGGACTGCAACAATGTATGTACACCAATACTTGAGTAACAAACACTGCGTCATTCTATGGGGGCATAACTTGAGTTAGGAGTGTCCGCAATAACACATGCTTGGGTAGTTCTAACATAGACCTTCAGATGGTGTGCCCAAATAACCATTATTTTCTGGTCAAAATGTGCTCATTTTGGGGGGAAAATGTGGACTGCACAAGTGGGTGAAATGAGCAAATTAGGCTGTTTTAGAGCTGAACATACCATCTGATGAGTTTGTTCTGGGCTTTCAAAATTATACTACAGTATAGCGGGAAATTTTCTTTGGGTTTTATTTCGTTATGAGAGCCCCAAACGAAAAATTTACCACGAAAACTAGACGTATCTGCGAACAGTAGGCTACTATGATGACGTGCTCAGTGCATACAACGAAAATAAGACCATGAAAATACGCTTTCAAGGCCTGATAACAAAAATTTAACCCAACGAAAATTTCCCTGCTATACGGTGACAGACCTGAACATTTACAGTTATTGAGGGTGTCTATCAAAAAGTTTACTGTTCACAGAGCCTTGTTTGATGCTGAACACAAGGCCTCGATGGTATCTTTAAGATCAAAGCAGGACAAAGATGAGCAAAGCATTGAGCAGTTGACTATGGAACGTACTGAGCTAGCCAAGATACTGGAGGACATGCAAAAACCAGAACAGAACAATGAAGAGTGACAATAACCATGCCATACTATTATAATGATACTGTCTATTGAAAATTACTGCTACAGTATACATATGAAACAATTCACAAATGGGGAACTTTAACGATTTCTGGAAAGTCATTTAATTCTTCAGTTGTGTATTCTTCTAGTTTCTTGTATACTACTGATGATCCTTCCAATACTTTGAAAATGTTTGGGACATAAGGGTGGTCCTGTAGGAAACAGAACAGAATGTACATGCACATGTACTCAGTGAGACATTCTTCAGTATACTCACACAGTCAGGAAAGAGATGTAGTCTTCTCATTCTCTTCTTGCGAAGGTTGTTTTTTGGTAGCATTCCATTGACTGCTTTTCTAAGAGCTTGTGTAGCGTCTTTCTCATGTAATCTCCATGCAGCAACTTCTTTGAGACCACCCGGGTAACTACAACAACAAACAAGCTGTTAGAAACATACCCTCATAATTATTGCTAATGCTTGAGTTATGTTATAGAGGGGAGTGGGTGTTGAGGGAAAAGCCCCATGTTAGGCTCTCAATGGGCCGGATATTATTCTCCTAAATAACAGACATAACTCAGATTCATTTCACTATCAAAACAACGAAATAAGCACTGTGAAGTGCTGCATGAATCCTCGTCGCCAGTTTAGTCGGTGTCTATACTCATGGATGCAAACTGACATTTTGCTGATACAGTTAGGTTGCTAGTCAGAGAGTAGATTTCTTACCCAGTATGGTGCCTGAAGAGCTTGTCTTTCCATTTGTTTCCCGTGTACACAACATCTTTTGTGTTAATAATAACCACATGATCACCCATATCAACTGCGTAAACACATTAGGGTGAACACACAATGTGATATATTGACTGTACACTTTACCTGCTGGGTGGTAGATTGGTTTAGTTTTGCCTTGTAATAGCATCGATATCATTGACGCTAGCCTCCCTACTACTTGCCGACGAGCATCTATCAAATACCATAGTCGAGTGTGTGTAGCAATACTCTACAAAACACGAGGAAGAATGTTATGTGTAGCATACATGTGTACACACATGGCGTTAGCAACACACCGTTAGCATAATCAATATCATTATAAAGTGCATCACATGCCACTACTGCGCATGCGCTCTAGTACTTAGAGCATTTGCAGAAAAAAGAGAAACAACAATGAGGATCGAACCCGGTACCTCCAGCTCTATAGTCCACCCACGACACAACATTCGTACAAAACCGATTACTGTTTTGTTTTATCCCCTACCCCTAACCCAATCCATGCGCCTTAACCGTCATGGTTTACATCCTCATGGTTTAGGCTACGCGAGCGCACGTAGGAATTGATGCTAAGGCTGGTTTATAATATGACGCTAGACCCGACATAGCGTCGAACGTCAGGAAACGCTCGATTAGAATAATGTTCTATTCCAGTAACGTCAGCGTTTTTACGCTAGCGTCATATTATAAACCAGCCTTTACGGTATGTCGCTAACGACACTTTGTGTACACACAGTTGCTACATGTGTCTATATTGCACACCATGACTCATGCCACACACAAGAGCTAGAGGGAGGGATAAGTATAGCTAGACACCTGACTACCTGACTCAACTTGCTGGCCATAGCTTAATTCCTGATCCCACGTATGTACGCACGAATGCAACAGCTCAACTAGCTATATTTAGCCATGTGCTCTCTGTCTAGCTTGTGTTGCTGCATGTGACAACCTTTACCGGAAGATGACTCAGTGCATTATATCCACACACCAGGTCATCACATCCATGTGTAGCAATGGCTGACTCTGGGCTGGGAAGTGGCTGTCCCTGGGCTGTCCCTAATCATCCAGTAAACAGTAAATCACTGATTAGGTATGTTGCTTGTAAATGTGTAATGTGTCCATATGCTTGGATGTTTGTTAACAACTTATTAGCCAATTCTACAGATGTAATTTACAAAGGTAAATTACACTTTCCCTCTGCCTCGTTAGTTTGGAATGAAACAATATACACCACTGTGGCCGTAGGAAGTTGTGTGTAGAAAACATCTCTACTATGCACTCAATTAGGTGTCCATACTGCATGCACACATTCCTCTTTACAAGTGTTTAACATAACCAAATGGAACCATGCAGTGGCTGTGCCTACTTCTTCTAAGAAGTGGTTGCGTTGCTAAGCTATTCTCTATACAGCACTAACATGCACTTGCTTCAGCTTCAATGATTTCATTTTCCAATGGGGTTAGTTATAAAAAGAGACTTCATCGGCTGGGTAATCATCAACTCACAACTCAGCAAGCAAGCAACTCATTTCAGCAAGCTAAAAAAGAACTCAGCTATACAGCTACAAGATGAACTCCTCCAGCAACTGCATTGTCCTTAGTCTTACCATTCTCATGGGTCTGGCCTGTATTGCATTGGCAGCACCTGTAAGTGTAGAGTCAGCAGAAGCACCATGTCAAGCTATGGAGGTGAGTTCATTTATACACATGCCACCTATTTCTTGATAATTATTTACGGAGGCTCCCAATAAGTCGATTGATATCATTATTATCTTTTTACTCTCCCCTTCCCCTGCATGACATGGTGCAGGCCCTAATCAGATAACTGTAGATATTTTATAGCAAGTTTCTCAACCTTTATAGTTTGTGTACAATCTCTTTCCTCGATCATTAGGCTCAAAATTGCACCAACCAGGAAGAGACGCTTAGGATAATGTGCAACACTGTTTTCTACCTGGACTTGATCAATGGCACTGACAGCATTGTGGAGTATGAGAACATGGCCAACTACCTACAAGATATACTTACTGGATACGAAGAAAAAGTAAGTATTTCTTCATCGTGCAATCATTCTGCAACACTAACTGAGTAGCTACTGTATCTCAAGAGCACTAGGACCATTTTTGATAAGAGCATCCCGAAACATCATTAATTTCCTCTATTTTCTGTGCAGGTGTTTTCAACTTTGGATTGCCTGTGCGGAAAAGAGCTCGATGGTTTCAGAGAGTTTTGCCTCGAGCGTTTCTATCCGAGCAACTGCAACTGAGACACTGTACTCATTAACCAACAACCACCATGGCACTTGCCTCACCAGTATTTAGAATTACCATCATTATTTATAACCCAATTTCCACCATTAGCTATAATGTAATTTGTCATTACGTATACAATAATTAATAAAATTAATGGTAAAAACTCAATCATTGACAATAATAATACATGTGCGAATGAAAGTATCATAATAAAACTAAAAGACAATTAAGACTATACTCTCTATAGAGCTTTAATTTTATTGAACTACTTTCCCTATTGCTTCAACTTGAAATCCTATTTTAACAAGTTTTTCGTGATCTAAAATCAGCCTTCCATCGAAAACAAATGCCGGTTTCTTCATTCTATCGTAGATACGCTGGTAGTCAAGTGACACAAACTCATCCCACTCGGTACACACAATGAGTGCATGGGCGTCAGTCAAAGCTTCATAAGGATCACTTGACAACGTTACACATTTCTCGAATTTTGTCGTATCGTCAAAAACCATGGGATTGGTCAAATCTGCCTTTATTTGCTCGTGCTCAACTTTAGGATCATAGATTACAATCTGTGCATTTTCTTCCAACAAGTGTTTACATACATAAATGCTTGAGCTCTCTCTGGTATCGCCTGTGTTTTTCTTGTACGAAAATCCTAGAATGACTATTTTCTTTCCTCTAACAGTTTGAAATAGTCGTTCAACGATTTTTCCTGCAAATCTTTTACGTTGATAGTCATTGATGGCAATAACTTGGTACCAGTAATCGGCCACTTCAGGAAGATGAAGCGCTTCACAAAGATACACCAAATTAAGAACATCCTTTTGAAAACACGAGCCTCCAAATCCGACACTAGCTTTTAGAAATTTGCTTCCAATTCGTGAGTCCTGTCCGACAGCGCTTGCTACCTCCTCGACATTCGCACCGGTAGCTTCACACACAGCACTGATAGCATTGATACTCGATATCCTCTGGGCCAGAAATGCATTGGCAGCTAACTTTGAGAGCTCGCTAGACCAAGTGTTCATTGTAATGACCTTCTCTTTCGGCACCCAATGTTCATATATGGCACTAAGATCGGCGATAGCCTTCTGTCCGGCCTCAGAATTTTCTCCACCAATTAAAACTCGATCGGGAGCTAACAGATCTTTCACAGCCGTTCCTTCGGCTAGGAATTCTGGATTGGATAACACAGTCATTGGAATCTGCGGACAAAGGTGATTCATGATCTTGACAATGCTCTCGGCAGATTTCACTGGAACCGTACTTTTCTCGACTATGATTTTCGGCTCCTTTGCGATCTCAGCAATCTTTCTGGCAGCAGATTCAATGTACGTTAAGTCAGCTGCCTTTCCCTTGCCTTGTCCAAACGTCTTAGTCGGCGTGTTTACACATATGAAAATGAGTTCGGCTTTGTGAATCGCTGGCTCGACATCAGTTGAAAAATGAAGATTTCTTCCCCGAACTTCGTCAATTATTTCTAAAAGTCCAGGCTCGTAAATTGGAAGATTTTTCGAGTTCCAAGCATCAATACGTTGTTGACTCAGATCTACAACCGTGATTTGAACGTCTGGACATTTATAGGCAATGACACTGCAAGTGGGTCCACCTACATAACCAGCTCCAATACAGCATATGTTCTTGATAGGCATGATGATAAAGATCTATGAGGGAAAAAAACAAAATCATAAAAAACAACATAATGACTTGTAACTCACTTGTACAGACAGCAGATCAAGGTGGGCCAAGAAAGTTTAACCTTGACTACTCCACAATGTGATTAGAATGATAGAATGGAGGCGTGCTTGTATCCGTGCGCATGCGTGTTGAAAACCTCGTGGCACTAAAGAAGCACCCTAAAAAAAATGGCTACTGAAATGATCCCTGGTTTGTTCGACGACGAAGCTCACGAAGAAGGCAATCACAATATGTCGCTGGCCGGTTCCGTACCTCTGTCTTCTATGAGAGGAGGTGAAAGCACCAGAAACATTCTGGAAGAGCTGATGGCAGAGAAGGGGTCGTTGGGGCCAAACTTTTCCCACTCTCTAAGGCTGTTGGATGAAGGTAAGTCGTTCATCTTTTTTGTTATTGCTTGTATTGCTGTGGATTTGCTCGTCTTGTAATACAATTGTACCTTCTATTTCTCAGAAATTATTCGTGCCAAGAACGGAGGTAAGAATGTCGGGAAAGGTTACTACATGCTGGATGGGAGTAAGCCACAAATGGAGCGGATTTATATTCCTATGGAACTTCAAAAACTGGTGCGTATTTTGTTGTTGTGTCACACTATCGGCTCTTATACCCAGTTTCGTTTGAAAATGTGTACTTTTACCGCACGTCTGACTGACTAAGTTGGTAGTATAATTATATGTCAGCCGTTGCGTTCAGAAGTAGATACATGGACTTCTGTGTGGAACATGTGTTCATGTAATTATGTTTCAATAATTATGTTTCAGTTTGAGTTAGGCTGTGATATTTATTACTCTTTTATCACACCTGAGGTGCCACATTCACAGCTGTAATGTTTGTCTTCTCTGTAGCACAACATGGTTGGTCGTCTGCTGGGACCTAAAGGCATGGTTCTCAAAGGAATACAGAGGGAGACTAACACTCGGATAAGTATTCTGGGTCGAGGATCAATCAAGGATCGCAAGAAAGAAGAGGAATTGAGGAACTCAACTGATGCGCTATTTCATCATCTGAAGGACGATCTCCATGTACAGATTGAAGGACTACCACCGAGTGCTAACATTAAGCTTGCTGCTGGAGTGTCTGAGATCAACAAGATGCTGATACCTCCAGTAAGTGGCGTAAGAACATATAATATGTGTGTAAAGCTATAGTGTGTCCTCTGTTTGCCTCTCCCTCCTCCCACTGTGTTGAGCCTAGTTTATAGTATAACACTGTAAGCTTGCATCATTAGTATAGGGTAACACAGAAATAGTTCTAATTTGTGTGGTGCTGCGTATTGTGAACTGTGGTGTCAGAGCTATCAGTACTGATCAGACTGCGGTTCAGAGCTATCGGTACTGTGGTTAGTGTGGTTGTTATGTACACGCACACACAATGTGGTGATGCCAGAAGAGGTTGGTCACGGACATGGACATTATAGAGCATGTGATTTTAATTGCATTCCTTGCCATGAGCTATGTTCTTTAGAGACCTGTGGGGGGTCAATGTGGTAGGAGGCCCTCTAGGTGTCTTCCTTGAGGTGCTTATTCTCTCTGAGTATCTATGTCTCTCCGTTTCCATTCTGCACTGCACGATAATGCTAACTAAGCGCTGGGGTTGGGTCAGGTTGAGTACCTTTGTTCAGTTGCTGTAGGAATTGGAGGTTTCAAATATAAATTAGAAGACTAATTAACAATTGTGACCAACCTCCTCTGATGTGGTGCTGTGATGTGATACCTTCTATTGACCAGTGGCTTGTCAGTCGAGTCACTGTGTGGAATCTATATTCAAGTCTCTGAGCACCTATTACATAAGATTTTTTTTTGTGATGTTGTAATCCTGCTTCTGTGTTTTGTACATGAAAACCTTTGATTGAGTGCACTGGGGGATTTAGTTAGTTCGTCAGTGCTTCTTTTTTGCTCAACGTAAGAGTTGCAAAAAAGTAAGATGCTGGAGCTTATGTAGCGTCATTTTGTGAACTCGGTGTTACAAGGTTTGCAAAACATAGCATAGTGGTTATATATTATTCCCGATTGCTTTCTAAGTGTGGGCTGTGATTTCAACTGTATGCAGGCCCCTGGCGAGCCAGACAATCTGTTGGGTCATTACCTGGAGCCTCATGGAATGATGGAATCTTTCCCTGGCGGTAGACCAGGAGGTTTGATGCAGGCACCCCCTTATCGTGGGCGTGGTGGTGGCGGCGGTCGTGATGGTGGGCGTGGTGGTGGCAGGGGGCGTGGCGGCGGTAGAGGGAGGGCTTCGTAAGTTCTGTAAATGGGCTGTTAGGTTGTCTCATAATTATAAAAGAGCTGCACGCAGTCTTGTGTGTATGTGGCTGACTGTATAGTGGCTTGATAATTGTGTTGTTGGATGTTTTACTCTTTTTGTGGTGATTTTGACTGTCATATGAACCCGGTTCATATAAAGGCACGGCACGGATGTCTAGTGTATCCAATATACAGCAGGAATCACGGGCCGTTTTCAAACCGTCATAACTCAGCACCAGAAGACTCCAGCACCACGCTGATAGTATTCGTTACATGCAACGTGATACATTGTAGTCACGGTTAAACGTGTCGAATGACGAGACATATGGATCCTTTGAGGAAACTCAGACGTTACAGACAAACAAACAAACAAACAGACTACTAGGCCTCCG
>VSKX01025769.1_pt1 | contig 15988 bp, 16 predicted proteins | sample 4799481 | NCBI WGS metagenome assembly VSKX01 (sample SAMN12179537, study PRJNA552185) | sponge metagenome | biome: deep-sea hydrothermal plumes; feature: spots directly above weak diffusing fluid; material: sea water; isolation source: sponge from the Swan site of a hydrothermal vent ...
CCCCCCCCCCCCCCCCCCCCCTATAGGTTACCGTGCCAACGCCGAGACAGTACTTGGCTGACAGCATGGATGTTGAAAGACAAGGTAAGTAGTTAATAATGAGGTATTTATATGACCATCTCAGTTGTCTGTCTGCCAACTTTATTGCTCTGTGTCCTTTTAACACCCACCCCACACCTTTGTATAGCTACCCCTCGAGTCGGCTCACAATATGACGCTGGAACTTACCTAGCATCTGTAGCATCAAGCCTGGTTCACAATATGACACTGGAGCTTACATAGCGTCAGTAGCATCAAGCCTGGTTAACAATATGATGCTGGAGCTTACATAGCATCCATCAAATAGAACACAGTTCTGTACTCTGATGTTTTGTTAGCGTTGCGCATTATGTAGCATCGTATTAATGTACTGTGCGCTTGTGCCATGTGCTCAGGTGGTGAAAGGACTCAGTTATTTATGGAGCCTCAAGATCTTACACAGAGGTTAGCTAACATCACCCACCCACTCACTCATTGCATGCAACCTCATCTCTCTCTCTCTGTACAGACATCAAGCCTTGTAACATGTTAGTAAACAGTCATGGACATGTCAAGCTCTGTGACTTTGGTGTCAGCGTACAGCTCCTAACCTCTCTTACGAAGACCTTTATAGGCACCAATGCCTACATGGCAGTGAGTTATTCAATAGTGTTGTTGATGACCATTACCAAATGACATTGTGTTGATGATCTTTACCCGATACAGCCTGAGCGTGTGCTTGGCGGTGAGTACGGCATTCACTCTGAAGTGTGGAGTCTGGGGGTCTCTTTGTTAGAGGTATGTGTTCATACCGTATAGTAGCCGGGTTTTGAGGAAATTTTTTTTCCGGTAAATAAAATTTTGTGGAACTGCAAAAATTCGTTAATGTTTCCCCTCGACAATCATCGGCTTTACAGTAGTACACTCTATACACACACACACATTAGATGTCCCTGGGGCGGTTTCCCTACCTCTCAGAGAATGCCAGACCGGGCAACCTCATGGTAAGTGTGTGTTCACTGAAGCGTTGGTATGCACTATATATACACCGACCCTCACAGCCGTTTGAGTTGCTTCAATGTATTGTAAATGAGAAACCACCGTCGCTACCTCCTGAGAGATTCTCCTCAGAGCTCATCGACTTCACCTCACAATGGTAAGTGCTCATTCCTAGGGCTGGTGAACTGATGCTGGAATAGAACATTGTTCTAATCAAGCGTTACCTGACGCTAGGACGTGTCCAGCATCATTTTATAAACCAACCTTCATCTGCACTACTTCATGTACCCCCCCCCCCACGCACGCACGCACACAGTATGCAGAAGCTCCCACAAGCTCGGACATCCATTGATGCTCTACTAGTAAGTGTTCAAATAACCTTTATGAGTTGAGTTGTATTAGTAGTGCCTTGCCCCGCCTCCAGGACCACCCCTTTGTAACGTTCTACGATGACGACAATGAGGAGGTGGTGTCAACGTATGTACGGCGGTTCCAAGAACATCAGAGGATTCGTAACTCGTTCAAGCGATTTCCGTCTGATTTATCTCTCTCCTCCGCTTCTAGCGGGTGGTCCGGTGTCTCCGCCCACTCGGGGGCAAAGGCCGGCTCAAGTCACATGACATACGGACATTCAGGCCATTTTAGTAGTGGTCAATATGGCAGTGGTGGGGTGGACTCTAACAACATGTATAGTCACTCCCTGTACTCCCACGGGATGGATGGAGGTGTTTACGACCCGCTATATGAAGGGGAAGGGCTTCACCCGCTGCTCCACCCCCTCAGCGAACATGGTGGGGGGTCGGAGGTCGGGAACAGTGTGGTGGGAGGAGGCACATTTCACATGGATACCTCTTAAGCCAGCTGCTACTGCTGCGCATAGCGTGCGTGCGTGTTTGTGTGTATATCTCTGTGTTGTGTTGTGTGCTTTCATTCGGTTTCTCTGCACCAACTTTTATATTATAATTTATCATCTTCTTGTGATCTTTTTTGTCCCATTTTTCAATTTCAATAATTATTATTGTTGATGACAATAGTGAAGTGACGATGTTGCCATGGTAATAGAATACACGTACGTAAAGAGACGATTGTGTAATGTTCAATTCGTGTGTAGTTAAAAACAGCAAGCAACAAGATCGTTCTAGCTTTCCAACAGTTGTTTCATAGTTTGTATTTGCTCAACTTCTTCCTCAGTTAGCAACGAGCGATTGTTACCTTGATACTCCCATCGCCTAGCAACCGACAGGGCCACCTGAGCACGACTTGGACATACCATTGATAGCAAATCTGTGGAAAATGAATATAGTTGTAGTTTTCAGCGTAGGATTTTGACGCTAGCGTTACACTATAAACCCGCCTTTGTACTGAAATATTTCTAGTCTGACGTAACATTATGTTACCAGTTCCTTTAAACTTCGTGGGATTCTAATATAAATCCGGTACAGTAACTCTATTTCAACTACTATAATTATAATAAAATTAATTATATGCTATTGTGTACCGACGTATGTACGTACGTATTTGTTCTTACCGTCCCATTTAAGTTGGTCTGCTCGTTCCATGATGGTTCCCATAGGAACGCCTCCGATAGTGTTGTGTGTGACGAGTGAGTGGTGGTGGTGTGAGTTGTGTGAGGCTGTGAGGCAGTCACAGACGAGTCTCAGTGACTCTAACACTGAAGAGGAAAAACAAGCTCAGTTAAACCACACCCACTCTCTTTAATGCTCTCACCGCTAGCATCCCTCATCATCACCTCTACAACCATGTTGTACTCGGCCGCTGAACCCACACCCACTTCACTGGAAGCCCCACCCACTTCACTGTCTAGCACTGAGAATATCTCCTCAAATCGTTTAAACACACAGTAGTCCGAGTCGAAGGACTGTTTCCACGACAACCCGGAAAGACAACGAGTTAGCAGAGTTGTATACTCGGCTATGATAGAGGTCAAAGGTTGATTGAGCCGAGAGACAAGAGAATTTAGCCACTCCCTTAAAACGTCAGCTAGCACCTGTTGTATACAAGAAGTGTTCAAGATCAGCTACTGAATTCTGATATCTAAACTTTAAGGTGGTGTTGTATTAATTAAATCTGTGTTACCTTGGCTACTCTCCTACCCAGCGAGTGATGAGAACTGACATCAGTATCTGCAGTGAAGGGGAGGGAACACACTGACAGCTGCTACGTATGTACGTACGTACACTACAAGTGCACGGTGAGTGAAATTCAATGTGATTCCACTAGCTAACTTTGAGAGCTCATAACTTGAGTTTGGAGTGTTCAATTTCAGAACTGAAACATGCATTCAGAACTGAAACATGCATTCAGTAGCTCTTTGTAAGGCCTTTCAGATGGTGTGCTCAGATCAGTCATTCCTTTCGGGCCTAAATCCTTCATTTTGTGTCGACAGTATACTATGTGTATACCTACCTGCCATTGTTCGTATGAGGAGAAGCGTTGGTGTGGGGAGAGTGGACACTTCCTCTGCTAACTCTCGTATCACCTCCTTCACCACACCCCCTGCATAGCAACCACCCCCCACAGTCAATAATAAACACCAGAATACAAAACACCCGCACAGCCACACACAAGCAAAAACGACCCTCACAGCTATGCACAAGCGAAAGGGGACCCCCCACAACTACGCACAAGCAACAAAAAGGACCCCCACAGCCACAACTGGAAGCATCTAAAGGGGAGAAAGTTGCATCAATGTTGCTTTTTTGTGTGTGAGTCTCTTTACTAGACTAAGGTCTAGCCAGCTGTTGCTACCTCTCTCACCCCCCCTCAGGGAAGATCATGTTCACTACAACATCTATCATTGTTCATTACAAGAGGGCAGCCAAATAAAAGCTACGACGGCCGGCCGGCCATGTTACCGATGTGGGATGACTCTGAGAATAGAACTAGCACAGAGCTGTCAGGACTGATTAAGGACTGGGCTTCAATCGAACCCTAATTACTTCATTATGCACTTCAAAGACTGATTGAAGTGAGTGGCCAAATGCCCTTCCTCGACATGCTGCCTTATTTGAAACTGAATATAGGGTCTACACGATGCACATGCACCCCACCCTTCCAGGGAGAATGTCACCACATCGTATTACCACTATCATGCCATTAGGAACTCTCTCACAGCTACAAACAAGCAGAATTACCCTCTCACACACACCTTTGTTAATGGCCTCCGATCGAACTCTGGCTACCCCTAGCAACGTAGATCTGTGATTGAAGGCCGCATGGTGATGTCAGTTAGCATAACTCAACATGTGTACATCCATGCAGAGAACAATTGCATGCATGAGGAAGTTAAAGCCTGGTTTACAATAATTATGACACTGGAGCTTACGCAACATCAGTAGTGTCGAAAACGCTTGATTAGAGCCAGGTTCTAATCAAACGTTTCTTGTGCTACTGATGTTGCGTAAGCTCCAGCATCATAATTATTGTAAACCAGGCTTGATGCTACTGACGCTACATAAGCTCCAGCGTCATATTGTGAACCAGGCTTGATGCTACTGACGCTACATAAGCTCCAGCATCATAATTGTGAACCAGGCTTGATGCTACTGACGCTACATAAGTTCCAGCATCATATTGTGAACCAGGCTTTACTGATGCTACGTAAGCTCCAGCGAACAAGGCTTTGATCGCAAATGCCACATAATGATGATTGGAGCAACGAATGTCCATTTCCACACCTACAAATAATTTGTTGCAAGAGCAGCTGTGTGTTATAGTATTGTACAATGAAAACTGTGATTGGCGTACTACGTGTAATATGTACACAGTAACTACGGCGACACGTAGTTATTGAAAATGGGTTTACGTGATATCTGAAGATGAAACTGGTCTCTAAGTGTTCATTGTAATGTAGACTGTAAGTAACGATTGCCTTATCAACTTACGTTAGCAATATGTCAATGATTGGTCTCTGAACAGCCTGTGAAAACAGACACATTTCAAACAGAAACAGACAGACAGACACATTACAAGTGTTCTAACAAATCGAAACTGGAGCGGCTAGCCATAATTGCAACAAAATGAGCTAGGTGCACTTAATTATAATACTACGTACTAGCAAACCTAACCACGCCCCACCCCACCCACCCACACACGCACACATGTACAGCTGCATTAAGGCAGGTTCACAGTACGACACAACGTGGGCCTGCGTTTTAGGCAGGAATAGACTTGAATCCTATTCTTGCGTCAACCTTGCGTCATATTTTGAACCTGACTTTATACTTAACATACACATCAAGTGTACCTCCTGAGCCTTGCTAGTGTCTTGACCAGTCTCGGTGCTGTACAAGAGAAAGGAAGGTAACACGATACTAATTTCACAAATACATTATCCGACCTGCTTCGATCATAATATCACACTGTCCAGGAAGCTGTAGTAGTTGTTGTGGCATACGGTTACTAATCAACAATTAGGCTCAAATAATGCCACGCCACTAATATACTAATAATAATCAGATACTGTACATTTCTGAGCCAAAGCTTTCCACAACAACAATCGACAAAACACGCATACACAGTCGATGTGTATACCCACCATTCTCGAGCTCGTGTGTAGAGTCGACTAAGACTGTGAGGGGTGTGATAGCAGTGTGCGAGAACTGTTGCTAGGTGCACACCCACCTCCTCCTCACGCCCACACACTCTCACAGCTGTGTCTGCATCCTCACACACAACCTACACAACAGAGAAGAGAAGAGACGAGAAATTGGATCACAACTATAATTTGATGGATTGCATGTGACTGGCCAATCACAGAACTCTAATCTAAACGCATCATTGAAAAGACTTACCGTATAATAGCGGGTAAATTTCGTGGCGGTTAAGTTTCGTGGTTTTCGTGGTGGAGGTCAAGACCATAAAAAATTTCACCCACGAATAAGTCGCTCCAAAACTCGTGCATTGCTAACATGGAAAGTGTGGCTTCAATCTGCAGCAACCACTAAAAAGACCCACAAATTGAATAACTAGTGGAGAACCCCACAAAACTTTCCCGCTAAATTCCCCGCTATACGGTATCAACGAGCTACTGAATGCAAAGATTTGTGCGTTTTTGGAGAAAAAAAACGCAAGCTTGTCAATGAGTTTGTCAATTTCGATGGATTTTAACCAGTCCCCAAACTCTGATCTAAAAACTCTGATCTAAAAACATAATCTAAAAGGCCTTTTCAAGAGCTTTGAATACTTAGATATTGGACACTCCTAACTCCGGTATAATGGGCTCACAAAGGCAGCTGTTGAAAATGGCTCGTTGCGTTATGTTGAAAGCTATCATCATTACCATAGAAATGCACGATGCACATGTATGTCATGTAATTGTATGGACACATGTAATGAGGCCTTTCAAGTCGTTCCAAGTTTGATAAATTGGGTGGGTTAGGTGCAGTCCATGCCAATCAAAGTGGAATTCCTTTAAGCAACCAACCCACAGTAATAATGTCCTAGCTGCCTCACACACACTTTCTATTCATCAATATACTTCAAAACACGTAATTAGTAGCACACAAAACACGAATTAAAAATTAAACAAACAAGAAATTAAGATAATACACGTGTATAGAAGGCCGGGTGTTTAAAGTGATATGCATGATCATATATACACATGCGACAGGTGCATGAGCATGCATTGCCTAAGCACAGCTGCAGTGCATGGAGTACGTGGATCAAGTCTCAACGCTCGAAAATGCCATTTTAACATTCATACTTGTACATAGTTTACAATAAAAAGAACATCAATTAAAATATTGTTTGATAATGCGTGTAGATCCGCCACTGCCCCAGGGCGTACCTGTAGGAGATTTGGCCAGCTGGTCTCGTCAGCATGGTGGGAGGGGGTAGAGACAAAGTGTCTCTTTGATGTGCCCTCGTCAACGGCACTCTCCAATTGAGGACTCGCCCTCTGGCTGGTTTTAACAGCACATGGTAGGAGATGATTTGCTGACAGGAACAGCTGCCAGTCACCTGCAACACCGGCTGTAACCATGCACGACGATGTTACAAATATCAGCTCAACGTACGACTCACTTTGATTTTGGTGGTGTTGTTGAGTGGGTGTGGTCAGGTGTACTACGAGGGCTGTGAGTGGTGTGAGTGTAATGGCTAAACACAGGAGGAGACTGTCACATGATCGGTGTACGGCTAGTGAGGGGGTGTGGTCAACCAGTAGTTCCCACACGGTCAGTAGAGTACACACAATGTCCGCTCTACAATGGAGGACAGGAAGAAGGATGTCATTAGTAGTTGTTCACATTGTAACGATGTTAGAGCCGTGAGAAACACAATCTAGCTATCTCTCATCAGTTAATTACGATAATTACTAGCAAAAATCCTTAGAGAGTTTTATGGTAGGCAAAATGCATGGTTCAAGTTGAACTAGCCCTCGTTTCTTGCTACAACTTAACCATGCATACGTGTACTTAACTACTTAAATAATTATAGTCTAACTTGGTACTGTAAATAAACAGCTCTTCTAACTATTACTTCAAAATGAGGTGATTACCTACCAGTCAAAAGTTAGCTGTATTCGATTTGGCCTCACACACACAAACACACACACACACGCCCACACACACACAGCCCCACCGTGCCACTGAGACTCTCTTGTGTGAAGGTGTGATAAGTTGATATCGGCCAGCAATGAATGAGAGGGTGTGGCTTAGTATCTCCATGACGATAGACTCGGCCATGGCAGGCAGTAACGTACAGAGGTCACACTTTAGATTGACCATATGATAATGCCACATTTGTATTGTGAATGAACATCTTTCATTCTGTGTGTGTGTGTATAGTGCTTTTAGACAGTACAAACTGGTTTGGGAGGAGCATTCTCAACAGAAGCCTAAAAGTTGACTCAAACAAAAAAAGGCACAAAAAATGTAAATTAATGGACAGAAGATAACTTTTTCACGATAAACTTATTCAGGAAAACAGAAGATAAATGTTTGATTTAAAATAAACTTTAAGTAGGTGTGCAGTGTTTATAATTATAAGGAGTTAAAATTGCCTGGACATTTTATGCCACACTGGACATTATCTCTATACCTAGTAATGTAAAGCATGTCCTAGCAAAATGAAAATGGGAGGACATTTTCATGAAATGGCCGGAAAATGTTAGGCATCAAACTGTTAATCATAAGCTAGCACTGGTTTGTGGTACTGTACGTACATCGTAGAAAGGTTGTTTCCCTGTCCAGTTGTTTGCATCGTTGTCATGCAGTAGACTGTTAGCAACCAGCTGTTGATGATAGCCCACCACCCTCTCTCTGAGGTAACCACGACACTCCCGCAGACTGACAGCCAGCTGCTCACTATAGCAGTGCCTAGCAACGTAACGACACAGCATGACTAACCATCAAATTACATCATTATATAACTATAGATAATCATTTTAATTGTTGAAGTCTTAGAATTGCATACTTTTTGTCTAAAGTCAGCAAATAAAGTTGTTTCTAAAGAACGTATAATTATATAATTATTAGCTGGCCATGGCAAGGTTTATAAATATGTATTATATAGACACTAAGTGACGATGAAAATAAAATAATTAGTTACCTCTGAAATGTGACATGGAGGCTATAGCTGCTATCTCAACTCCACTCACCCATTAAAGTCGAGCAGGGCAGTGAGGTGTTTATAGTCACTCTGTAGGCATAGCAAAGAGTGGAACACAATGTAGAGCGTCTGGAGGGCGAGTTGCCGTGGAAACAGCTTCGCCAGCTGCAACGGGTCAATGAATATGTTCTTGCATGCGTACGTTCCATACACAGAGAAATGCACTGTACAAGCAAGGTTGTTGAAACACACAGGCTAGCTGATGAAGACACGTGATCAAAGGTGACTAGATCTAAAGTACAGATTAGTTACAACTAACTACTCCAGCTATGTACAATGGAAGAGTGCATATGTCTTTGAACACCCAAATAAAAAGTCCAGTAATGGAGTTACTGTCAGAAATCTAGTAGCTGGCTCACTTGGAGAAGGTGCTCAAGGCAATGATTGAACAATCGAAGCGTCGCCTCAATAACTATGGCCTCGTCAGCCATCGTAGCCTTGGTAATGGTTGCCATTAGAAACATAGTCCCGGTCAACAACTCGACGCTCTGCATACAAGCATACGATCAACCCGTAAACATCGCATCCATAGCAACCACGAGCTCACCTTTAAGACACGCCCACCGTCAGTCATGTGACAATCTCCGCTCATCTCTGCCAGCACACACTTCTTATATCGCTCGTGAATAATCTTCGGACCTTTAGATATGATGTCATTAGTTTGCTTCTTGAGGTCGCTGTGGTTGTGTGAGGGGCAGCAGCTGGCACAGTCTGCTAGCAACTGCACACGTGCCATCGCTGAAACAAGATCTTCTAGAGAGCTATAGTCGCTAGTGGGCAGTAATTGGAGTGTCATGTGATCGTACACCACCCCCTGTAGTTGGGTCACGGCGTCGGGACGGAGGGAGGGGAGGGAACTGTGTGACAGCGACGAGAGGAGGTTGATGTGGAGTGTGTGGAGTGGGCGTAGCGTGGAATGTGTGAGGAGGTGATCGACAGTCGTCCAGAAAGTACGTGTGGGCACAAAGTGGGTGGAGTCTCCCTCCGATAATGATGATCGTAACGAAACCTTACTTAGTTCTTTTTTGATAAAAGATTTAAGGAACTCAAAAGTCTTATCCGCTCCTGTATGGAACGAGCAAAGAGGCAGCATGGTTCAGGGTTTACAATGGGTATTTTGTTGGACACCGATTTTGAAAAAAAAACATGGACTATATAAAATTAAGTGGGTGAAATTGTCAAATCAGGCCGTTTGAGCTATTTTTTATGGGCTTTCAGAAGAAAAAAAAGTTATAGCATTTTAAGGTGAACCGAAGCTACTCTGACCTCTCAACAGTCACTGTTCTTGTTCAGCGATTTACCTGTATTCCTATGTAAAATGCAGGACCCCCTACAGAGCTAACATTGTACTGTGACCCCCACAGAACTAACTCTATCCATCGACCCCCCACAGAGTTAACTGTGTCCCATGACCCCCTCCTCCCGAACTCAAACTGTACAGCGACCCCCCACAGAGCCCACATTGTGATGTTGCCCCCCACAGAGCTCACACTACAGATGCTGAACATCGACCCCCCACAGAGCTAAATCTCTATCATTTTGTGAACCCCCCCCTGCGCCTTTAGGACTATACACATAGTGATGTTTGACATAGCTCTACCTTTCTCTGACGTCAAGCACTCCGTGGCAACGGTCACCATAGAAACAGCCTCCTTGAGCCTGCTCGAATCCTCTTGGGTGCACGCAGCAACGAGATTGTGCATTGCTATGGAAACGCACCCATCCATGTTTTACCACCTCTTCGCAAATCCTGGAAAAATGTGAGCTTTGAACTTTTGCATGCGACGCTGGTTACGAAATTGTGTGTAGCTGAAAAAAGAGACAACGCCCCCAAAACTGAACCAGACTTTATGACTCTGCAGTGCTGCGCAGTGGACCATGTACCAGTGGACTGTAAAAATGTACACCAAAAAAATTATGTAGCTACATACAAACATCGGCAACAGGCTTACCTGCAGGCTTGTCAATTTAGTTCAACATGCATGCAGCACAGACAGCTAGCTATCCCATAGTATAGTACGTAGTGCGGTGTTGAGGTCGCCCTTTTTACAGGAGCGAATTAGTGGTAAATATCACTTGAAGCATACGCTGCGGGAATGCAAGCTTTGTTTGGTTTGCTAATTAATTAATTGCTGCTGCTCTGTACTGTGTGAATAAAACAACACACACATTGTAGTCCAGGACAGTTTTGAGCTAAGCTCTTTGACAGCACGTTGCTTCAAGTTGAGTTGTCAAGCTGTCTGCTAGTCTAAGACTGACTGTCAAGGTGAGTAGCTAGTAGTTAGTAGTTAGCTAGCTAGCTATATACCCAGTGCAGTGTGTACGTGTGTGCTAGCTAGCTATAGTAGCTGTTTATAGATAAATGCATTTTTAGCTATTGTGTTAGTTGTGTGAGGCCCAGTGAGCAAATAACAATAAATACACTGCTCTATGTCATTGTGTACTGAATTGTGGCTCTTTTGTTTGCAGATAAAAACTGCACTGTAAAGACTGCTAGAGACATATTTGTAACAAACACTGCAAGAAGCAACAGCTATATATCCAGTGTGAGCCATCATCCAGTGGCGGCCATTAAACTCGTTCTCTTTTGTAGAGCTAGAGCAGTGCAATGCAAGCTGTCCATTATCCTGCAGCAGCTACTACTACAGTTAATGGAACACCACAAATGACTACTCTTGCACCACTATTAAACCCAAACCATTTCAGCCCACGAGCGACAACACAGCCAGATTTCGAAATTCCTAGCTCTCCGCCTTCCGATAAATTCAATTTGACCGATACTACTACGTACACGACACAATACTACACTACCATTCATCCCGATAGATTGCCCATGATGCATGCTGATAGTCCAACCGCCGCCGTTGCCGGGGGGGACCAAGAAGATGCCAGCTCCAAGAGCAATAGCTCTAGCTCGGACTCAGAGAGCTCAGGGGGAGAGGGGGAGGGAGAGAGAGAGGCCGGAGAGTGTATGGCTTCTTTAAGAGGGGAACCGGCCGTGGTCGGAGGAAACATCGTCAGTGGAGACGGTGCCATTAAAAACTGGACATACGAGGACCAATTCAAACAGGTAAAAAAAATCATTAATTAATGGAATTTAGCAACTTCCATGAAATGAATAGGTCTTACAGGTAGCTATTGAGCTATAGATCTATAGGATTTACCAAGAAATTTCTTCTACATAGGATATAGGGGAGGGAAAGATTCCTAGAAACAATGTTGTTACAGGATGATACACACCTCATCCCCTATTTGTTCAATCAGTTTCCTCCCCGCAGCTACCAGAATTAATAGTTATAGGAAGTGCATTTATATTTCTGTGTGTCCATATTTCTGCTGCTCCGGCACCACAAGTACAGAAGTTTGTCACCTATTTTCATAGTTTTGTAGCTGATCTCTCTGCATGGTATCCATCCCATCGTTGGTTTTTGTGTGTGGTGTTGACCACAAGGCATGAATTGCCACATGTTCCAACAGGCCACCACACACAAAGATTACAGCACCCACACTAGGCCCACCGCTGTATCTGATAAATGCCTCATGAATGCTGTTGACAGTTTATCCCTCCCAGCTTATTCAGCAGCACCAAAAAGCACTAATTCAAAGAATTCTCAACTTTAATTGTATTTCTCTATGCTGATATGTACAATGCTATAGGGTAGTTGTGACTTCATGCAAGGCCTATATATCCATTACTTCCCTTGTTATAGTTAATGCATAATTATTATACAATTGGTATCATGTTAGCTAATCCCCACTGCTTTGATCCCCCAACAGCTGTACAATATGACCCCTGAGCAAGAAAGAAGAGAATTCTTGGACAAACTGTTCTCCTACATGCAAAACAAAGGTAATTTGACACAGACAATATACAAATTACCTGTGCTGCTTTTATAATTACATTTTTGTCAGTTAGGATGAAAGGCTTGTTAAACTATTTAATATACCAGTTGTTTTGTAGCAGGGGCATTGGTTATTACTGTTCTTGTACTATAATTGGGTTACCGTGGTGACCCTGTGTACCAACATGGTCACCAACATGGTCACCGGCTACGGACAGGATCACCAGCGGAATGTCTGTGGTCATGTCCAGTAGACATAGAAGTACTGTGTCTTGTAGTCTGTCTTGATGCAGTATATTGTATAATTATATAACTGTACACTGGAGTATAAGCTCAGGAGAGCACGTAAAGGGAAGGAGCATCTAACTGTGTACGTAGTAGAGCTGTTGTCTAAGTGGCTGTATCAAATATCTCCATGTTCTCCTGGTATAAGGCAGGGGACTGTGTTTGCAATCAGTGCCCAATGTGGCTTCAGGGTTAGTTGTGTTTGCCTCAAATTTGTTATCACTGGCCAGCCACACACACACTCTTCTAACCTAATTATCATTATTGAATTATTCTCTATCACCTGTTTTCTTCCATCAGTTATGGCAGTGTGCATGTTGCTCTAATTTAAACAGCCCACAACTATTCCTGTTTGGTTAATTAATCACTAGTTAGCTTAGCGCTGAGTGGTATGGTGGTACACTGGGTAGCTAGTGCAATCTCTCTCCATCTCAATTTCTGCAAACTGTTTTTGTGGTGTGTGAGTGACCACCTCCCATTAGCCAGTGACCATTTTTCTTGCTCTTCCAGACCTCCGAATTAGCGTTTGATTAGGTTGGTATAGGCCTATAGTAAAGAATACAGATAATTGGATGAAATTAATTGCTATTGGAGCATTGCTAACCCAATTATCCTCAGGCAAATTGGCTATAGCTGCATGCACATGTATGGAGGAGAATCCTTATCTGCCATGTAGCCACTATGGGATGTATTTCAGAGATTAAAAAATGTGACTGTAGAAACAATACAACTTGCTTATAGTTGGTGGTCAGACTTAATTGGATGAATTAGTATAGATAGCCTAGCTGGCTAGCTGGCTCCAGCCACTGTGTGTGCGCCAGCCATTGTGTGTGCTGGCTGGCTGGCTGGCTGGCGGCTGTGTGTGTGTTGGTGTGTGTGTGTGTGTTGGTGTGTGTGTGTGTGTTGGCGCTGTGTGTGTGTGTGTGTGTGTGTACGTCATGTGGCAGGACAGCAGTGTAGTGTAGGTGTGTGATGTGTGACACCATTTTTCCACGATAGGAGAGAGGTGACCTTTTGTCGGATGATCAAGATTGTTATTCAATTGTGGGAACAAAGACAATTTTGTATTCTTGTCATTGTGCTATCAGTTTGGTTTAGGAGTTCATACCATGTTACCATATAGCATTGCTATAGCTTCCCCCCCACACGTTTCCACGGTGTGTACTCTTGCTATGGCAACCTAAGAGCACACCCCCTCCCGTGTACATGCAGGTACACCGATCACCCGTATTCCAATAATGGCCAAGCAGCCGCTGGACCTGTACAAGCTGTTCAAACTAGTAGTGCAGCGAGGAGGACTCGTGGAGGTGGGTGTGTGTATCATGATCAGAGCACGTATAATATTGATGATAGACTAAATTCGGACGTGTCGCAGAGCTATTGAGACAACAATGGACAATTTAAACGCAGCCCATGCAATCGTACTACAAGCTTCTTAACATGCATGCAGTCAAAGCCCATTATCCTCAATGTGTTATGACTAGCTATTGTAGTTGTGTCTCTACTGGATCATGAACTAGACAGTGAAATACAGCGCTTTGTAGCATGCATTCTTAGAACTTCATTATAGTCTAAAGGCTGGTTTATAATATAACGCTAGACCTGACGTAACGTCAGAAAACGCTCAATTAATTAGTTATTCCAGTGAAACGTCAGCCTTTTTGACCCTAGCATCATATTATAAACCAGCCTTTAGACTGTGCACTTTTTACATGAGTAGCACATGCATAGTAAGAATATAATTTTACGTGCATGCATATAATTATATACTACTATGATCAAACTGCATGCTACTCCCGCATGCAGACTGCATGCATGCAATATATATAAGCACATGTTTAATACATACATGTGCTTTGGCTGACTGCAGGTGATCAAGAAGAAAGCGTGGAGGAATGTTGCAAAAGAGCTCAACCTTCCAGCTTCCATCACCAGCGCTGCATTCACCATGAGATCACAGTGAGCTATTCTGCATGCACACATGCATATACATACATGCATTAGTATATAATCACTGTGCATGGCTGTTGCACTGTCAGCATTGTATATACACTTGACAAACGATTACATATAATTCTCTGATATTTTACGTTTCACTCCTACGTGTTTACTTATTGCATGCACTATATGCATAGCTACTGTCTGCAATATACAATATTGTGCAGGTATGTCAAGTACCTCTATCCGTATGAGTGTGAGGTGGCCAAGCTCTCTAGTCCACACGAGCTGCAACTAGCCATTGAGAGTAACAAGAGAGATCGGCGACACAGTGATACTGTGGACTTCCTCTCACCCCAGATGACTCGCTCTGATCTTGAGCAAGCCATCAGTCCAGTGACCCCCCGTCAATCAGGGGGTAGCAGCAATCCTCAGGGGTTACAGCTCATTACCTCCCCCACAGTAGCCATTCCTCATGGTGCTATGCCTCCTTACTCTGGTGGCTTCATTGTGGCTGGTAATGGAGGACACCAGGTATATGTAAGACCATTATAGCATGCAGCCTTGTGTATATGATATATATAGCTATGCCTGCATGGTTCACAATAATATAATTATGGCAAATGTATAGGCAACACTGGACAAGAAGTGCCTTTATTCTACGTAACTGATATATAATGCAAGCTCCATGCAGCGTCATGTTGTGAACTTATATAGTGCATGGCAATAGAACAAAACTTTGAACGACTTTTTTGAGTTCAGAGATGATTCTTATAACCTTCATGACTGACTATTCAGATTTGCTTCTCTTCTGTTGTGGTGCAGGTGGTACAGATGGCCCATCACATACCAGGCATTCCCATCGTCGTCCCTGGCTCCACGACAACCACTGGGCATGCTCAGTCTGCGGGGATTGTGTGGGCAGGGAAAGTCCCCACCACAGAGGAACAGGAGGACAACAGAGGGGAACTGCCTCCGGTCAAGAAGATGGCGCTGGACATGAGCTCCAGTATGGTCACGCGTCTACCGCATGGAATGGGAAACTTCATCGTAGCACCCGGAGGGTCGGTCGTACAGCAACATCCTTCCTCGCCTCAGTTTATACAAATGGCTCCCGGACATCCTCAAATACCTATCGTTATTCCAGCACCTGTACCTACAAGAGCTAACGGTAAAGATGTCTTTGTACACAAACACGCGTTGAGTCCTAAAAGTATCGAAACGCACAGTGGTGAAATGGGGGACAGTTTATTGTCACGATCAGTGTATCATCA
>VSKX01093386.1_pt1 | contig 15977 bp, 16 predicted proteins | sample 4799481 | NCBI WGS metagenome assembly VSKX01 (sample SAMN12179537, study PRJNA552185) | sponge metagenome | biome: deep-sea hydrothermal plumes; feature: spots directly above weak diffusing fluid; material: sea water; isolation source: sponge from the Swan site of a hydrothermal vent ...
TCTGGAAAACTTTTAGTAATTTTTAAATTAATTTATTATTGTTGCCTTATTTTTGCTATTTTGTGCTCACGTGCCCCTTGCAGGGCTTTTCGAAACAAACATTAACATTAACATTGGCGATAACTGGGTGTGGCTGAAATTAAGTGGGTGGGTGTGGTCTCCCCTGCAAAAATCACACCGTCAGCAGTTTATATAAAATTAATGGCTGAAAGCAACAGTGTCATCCCAAAAGTATCTTTTACGAGACCTCCAGAATGGACAGACAAAGACAGAATGCACTATTTCCTTGCTCCATTCCCTCTGGGCGCTTCCCCTTCTCCCCAAGACTCCAAACTATCTTTCTGGTGGTCGCTCATCCTCAGCAGTTGCAAGGAGCTCAAGAAGCCATACTTCACAGAAGAAGAGCTATTGGCCCGTTTCAAATGGAAGCAAGAGATCTCTCCAAGTTGTCTGGGGACTGTGATTGAAGTCATGGAGAAGTCTGGTGTGACAATGAAAGAAATTGATTTCTCTGATCATGGTATCCAAGCCGGCTGGTTGGTCTGGGGGCTTAAAATGGCCGCCAAACCAGTTGGCTGGGCTCTCAAAAACTACCTTCCTAGTGGCAAGTACACAGGATCATACGTCATCACTTCTCATGTTAAGGTACCATTTAGTGTATAAGCAAAGTGTTTCAGTGTTGACATTACGATAATTGTGTATGTACATAGGAATATGCGGAGAAGGTTTTATCCAAGCACAGGCAAGCAGGGCTCCACAAATCAACAGATTTTGTCATGAAAGACACAGAATTTGATACATTCAGCAGAGAACTGGTTAGCTCAGATGTCCTACCGTTGATTAAGACTTCTTTGTTGAGAGATGGAGCCGTAGTGACCAAGCCTACTGAGCTGGGATACAATGTCCTCAAGATATGTGATGGGAAGAGAGCAGATGTTTCTGAAGTGGATATTGGCATTGTGAGGTGTACAAATTTGTTCCTTACATTGTGTAGTTTATGTGACGAATTCACGTGAGGTTGTTTGGTATAATTATGCAGATTTTTAATGGAAACGGTTTTCCCTTTGTAGGATTAAGGAAGTTGTGAAGAGTCTTAAACAGCAAGTGGATTCGTTAGCCACGAAAGTACAGCGGTGTGTGTGTGTGTGCGTGTGTGTGTGTGTTGATCGCTTGTCTCTACAGGTTAAAGCAGTCAGCTAAGGACAACATAAAAGACAAGAAAAAGGTGACATTTGTAGTTTCGCATAAAATTTGTCTAGGCACTCTCCACATTATTAATAGCATACAGTACGTGTTACTATATAATTTATGTGTGCTTATCTACAGGCTATCAGACTTCTGCGACACAGCAAAAGATTAGAGGGGCTACTTGAGCAGAGAGAAGTGACTCTGGATAACCTTCAAGCTGCCCTACAGCAAATACAAATGGCAGAAACAGACAAAATGGTAGGCATACACTTTAATAACTTGCACATTCTCTCTTTCCATTAAGGTACTGTGGTTTGTATTGCTACCTTCCTCCCCCCCCCAGGTATTGGATGCATATGAGAAGAGTGTGAGTGTTCTCCTGTCAACCAGAAAGGAGCTATCATTAGAGAGAGTGGAGGAGACGATGGGGGAACTCAGAGTGACAATAGAGGATGGGCAAGATATATCTTCAGCACTCGCTGAAGGTAAGAATGCCTAAGGCTGGTTCACTTTGTTTCGTATGGTATCTTAAGCTAGAACCTGAGTCTAATTTAGCGTTTCTTACGATAGCTAACAAAACGAGCGTCTATCATCATATCGTGAACCAGGCTTTATGGCTAAGTTTTAACTCTTACTGCGTACGTAGGTGTTGGGGATAGTATGGAGTACGATGAGGATGAGTTGGAGAGAGATCTAGCTAAACTGTTAGGACACCAACAATCTGATACAGGTCAGTTTGCTAATTGCTATGCGATTTCTTTTGGGCAACGGTATACTTTTTACACTTAACACAACCCCTTAAATTTAAAAGCACTCGATTACCATCATCCATCATCCCACACTGAATTCTGATGTACCTATAATAAATATAATTATTTGCCTTTTATACAGTAGCTACTGTTGGAGACAGAAAAGCATCCATTGAAGATGACGAACTAGACGCTCGGCTAGCAGCCTTGTCAGTGAATGAACCTATTATTAAAGTGCCTGTGTCCTCCTCGGAACCTAAGATATCAGCTAGCACTCCAAAGAGACACACTCCTTTACTGGCTTGAACTCAATTTGTTTTATTTATCCACTTTTGTTCAATGCATTACAGTCCAGTGATTGATTAACACTAAAACTATGATTAATTGTACACGACAAATATCTACTTTTGCTCTCTAGTTTGAATGCAGTAATTGAAAACAAAATTAACATAAACCTTGTATTGTCCACGACAAATCAATCGGTCAGTGTTCAAGAGCTACCTCCACACATAGTTTCTTAGCACTTGTACAAGTACATAGAGTTGTGTGACTCCTAGACACAGGGCACAGAACACCCACAAGTTCTCATCCATGTTGGTCACACACCAGGAAGAGTAGAGTCCTAGACTCACTACGCACATACCAACAGTGAACATCAGCGTACCAAACAAAGCATGCAGTCTCTTCATAGTCACCATACGCACTTTAAACGGCATGATCTCGGGGTACATGTGTAGCAATCCACCGGACAGCTGGAAGGTCATTCCAGCCAACAGGTAAACTCCGAGTAGCCCATGCCACGAGGTGTAATGAGGGGCGCCATTGAGCATTTTGTTAGCAGTGATGACAACGAAACCGGTGACAGCAGACACGGCCATGCCAACTTGAAAGAGCCAGTGCCAACGGACTTTGCTAGAGTGGGAGCTAGGGACGGGGGAGGACCAGGGGGAGAACAGGAGAAGAGCCTCGGGCATCAGAACCACAAACTGGAAAAGGAGAGCGTTTATTCAGAGAGTTTTAGAATATATAAAACTTACCGCCAGAGTCATTAGAGTGGGGTGCCAAGAGAACAAACCTGTACCAGTAAGTAATACATTTACATAAATTTTATCTGAATTTATAATTATAGTGGATCACTCACTGCTTGATGGTTTGGCTGTCCACACCATTACAATAGTGAACGATAAGACAAGAAGATGAACACAGAACCCAATCACTATTCCAATTTTATTCCGGGGCTTTTCAATTTCTGTATTTCAACCATGAATTAAAAAAAATCTAAAGGAAAAAGGAATATCATTATACTTACTTATCAAGTGTCTTTCTATTAGATTATCCACCATTCCTTCCATATGCTGCAAACCTGCTTTAACATCTTGTCTTGCTTTTCTTGAAGACATATCCTGCTGTTCCAGCTCTTCTGTACATGTACTTGTTGGGTCTCCTGCTTTGTCCTGCATTCACATGTACGATTGTTTTCGCTAAAGGTCTGGTGTGCGTTATTTGGAAGTAAATCTGAATTCTGAACTTTTCTCTTTGTTGTGTTCTTCTTGTGCTGCACGTCGCACGTACGTACTTGCTAGTCAAGAGTCCAAAATGCCACCTTCTCCTCTAATAAGAGTGAGTTCGTGCATCTCTGTATGTTTAACTAACCTTTATGTCCACAGTTTACGAGGTACAGTGCTCTGACACTTGGTATTTTCTATGGCTACCGAAAGAACAGTAAGACTAATTATTTCCCTGTATTTATTTAGAGTACTTGCATGTTCATGTAGACACTTTGAAGAAACAGGAGGAGACGAGAAAAGTCAAGGAAGCTGTGACTACTAAATGAAGCTAATGTGTGTACTGTGTGGTTTGTTTATGTACACATACACTGTGTGTCGAGCCACCGAGCTTGGTAGCCGGCCACTCGCTATTATTAGTAACCACCAGCATTTCGCTGTCTGTGCAGGGCATATGGGAGTTGCATGCCCTCTCGCCGCCTCGATACGCCCTTGGTGTTAGTCTAGTTTTAGTAGAATTGTTAGCTGTTATAATAGATCAAATTCTCTGTAGCTGTGTTAGTGATAGTTTTGTTAGCGTTCACTAATTTTTATCTTTATGTCTTTATGCAGGTGAATGTTTGGCCACTGGTACAAACTAAAAAGCAGACACAAAGCTCGTATATTTATTAGACTAGCAATGCTGTAAATGTTTCATTGTTTTTTTGTGACCTCAGAACAGTTAATGAATGTTTCAATTATGTAGTCATTAAAACAAATTATACCGAACTTTTTCTTTTAAAGCAAGAAACTTTCCGTTTGTTGTGGCATAATTATTATGCAATGCGCAAAGATGGCTTCAGCAACTCATCTGGTTTAGTTTTCTGGTGTGACCGGTATGTCTGGAAGTGTCCAACTAATCATGGAGATAGCCATTCCAGTGTTGGGTGCTGTAGTGAGCGTTTTCACCCTAGCATTTGCCATCTGTCTATGTGTAGCCAGGTGAGTGCGTAGTGGACTGAATGATTGTGGCCGCCCTGTCATGTCAGTGGCTTGTTTTATTCGTCACATGCACAGTGGATGCTGTCCAATAAACTGCAGAGAAAGTAGAAGAAAATATTTATTGTTAAGACCGTGCAGAAAGGTGAGAGTTTGATCATATAGAGTATTTGTGTAGTTGACGGTCATCCTGGTGGGATGAATGCCGCAGGGATTGGGGTCAGGGTTTAATAGCGGGAAGAGGCATAGATGCTTCGAGGTTAACCACAGAGGTTATCCGGGACAACCGTCCACTACACGATCTGTAGTATCAAAATTACTATCAAAAACTGAAACTGAGCTGTCTTTATTTTACACAGACACGGTACTACAATGCATCCAAATGCTGCGCTAACGAGGTCAGTGTATTTCTAAGCAACTGTAAACCTATTGATATGGTTACACTCTTCCCTTGCAGACGTGTCCTATTTGCTTGGAAGATTTCAAAGATCGAGAAAGCATTGCTATCAGTCCTTGTCGACACGGTTTCCATAAAAAGTGAGTGAGACCATTTTTTAGCAAAAAAATTTATATTTTTTCCCCTCGACGACTATAGTTGTATTGTCCGCTGCTTAGAGAATTCTCCTGCTTGTCCTGTGTGTAAGAACACCATCAGTCCAGACAGAGACTCACACGAACGAACGGCATTGCTTTGAGCTAACTGTTTTTTCCACTTTTATCACGTATTTTAAACTATTTATATCATCAATTTGCTGCTGCTAAATGATTTTTTGAAGCACGTTGTATAGTGAAGCCAGGATGTGCAGAGAGAGATGGTGCAACCCAGTGGAAGAGGGCGTGGCTCGTTTTACCACCCACGCACTCAATTACAAGCCCTTGTCACTTGTGCAGAAGCTATTTCCTACTCACGTACTCGTGGCTAGCTAGCTAGCTAAGATGGGGCCAGCTAGATTTTTCTGCTACATAGGAATCCTCTACGGAATAATTGTTGTTGCTCTCTGGGATCCAAAGAGATATCCTTACAAGTAAGTTGCAAATTAACAGATAGTTTTCTAGATATGTACCAGTAGTCTAGCTATGTCATTGTACATGTAGTACCTAATATCACACATAGAGTCAGACTACATGTATGTTATGTACATTCAGGTCACTACCAGATGTGTATGCATTCGATTACATCATTGTTGGAGCTGGGACAGCGGGCAGTGTGTTGGCTAATCGACTCAGCGAAGACCCGAACGTTACAGTATTGGTCATAGAGGCCGGAGACCACGATTACGATTGGACCTTTGGAGTGCCTTCATCATTCTCAGAGGTTCAGATGAGAAAGGACTATGACTGGATGTATCAGACGATACCTCAGAGCTCAGGATGCGAGTTTTTAATGAAACAGGTGGCGCAATGGCCTATGGGAAAGACGATGGGCGGCACTAGCTCCTCTAACTCTATGCTCTATTCTAGAGGAAACAAAGCCGATTATAATCAATGGAAGGAGGCTGGGGCTAACGGTTGGGGCTACCAAGATGTACTGCCGTACTTCAAAAAGGCCGAATCGTATAGAGGTGCTGATGTGGACTTTGATTATCATGGTATGGATGGACCTCTCTCTGTAAGCAAGCACACGTTTGTGACTCCCTTGGCACACGCTCTGATTGATGCAAGCAAGGAGCTCGGTTACGATGTTGTAGACTATAATGGCAAGTCTCAGCTGGGATTCAGTTTGACTCAAAACACAATCAACCGTGGAATTAGATCATCGACAGCAACGTCTTATTTACATCCAGTTAGAAAGCGTGATAATGTCTGGGTTCTGAAGCAACAGATGGTACGCACTCTGAAGATTGAGAACAACACGGTTGTTGGTGTATACATTACCGCGACTGCTGACTACCAATACGGAGGCGAACAAAAGCTACGTGTGGCTCGAGAAGTTATCGTTTCAGCTGGACCCGTAAACTCGCCTATAATTTTAATGCTCTCTGGAATCGGTCCAAAAGAACACCTAGATCAAGTCCCCATAACACAAGTGCAGGAGCTCCCAGTTGGTAGGAACTTACAAGACACCGTGATGGTCCCAATACCTGTTATTCTCGACGATGATTATCCTAGTAGTGGTAACACTATAACCGATGAACTGTTAGAATCTCCGCTCTCTATGTTGCAATATTGGCTGATGAATGACGGGCCCCTCTCTTCCACAGCATTTGAAGTGGTGGGACATGTGCGATCTGGTTTAGAGCCACCTGGAAGTGGACCTGATATTCAACTTCTCCTCTACAATCGATTTATGGGCCCCGATTTGATGAGACTGCTTGGTATCACAGTACAAGGAATGACTTATTTGTGGGGCTATGATCTGACAAACGATAAATTCAAGTCTGGCTATGTTTTATTTGTTGTTCTTTTGCACCCGAGAAGTCGAGGCTCTGTTCAAATGGACACTCTTCGTTCACCTTTAGCAATGCCTTACATCAACCCCGATTATTTATCAAACAAAACAGACATTGAAGTGTTATTGAGAGGCATTCGAAAGGCCGAAGCATTGCTCAATACCACTGCTTTCAGTCAGTTCAAAGGTCGTATACCAGCCGAAGATGCCACCTCTCCGTATCCGTTTGATTCCGATGAATTTTGGCGATGGTATATACAACGAATCTCATTGCCTGGTCATAGTCCGTCTGGAACATGTAAAATGGGTGGGGCCGATGATCCCTCGGCTGTTGTTGACCCATCACTAAAAGTTAAAGGAGTGGAGGGTCTGAGAGTGGTGGATGCCTCAGTCATGCCTCAGGCTGTCTCTGGGAACTCGCACACGTCCACTGTGATGATTGCCGAGAAGGCTGCAGACATTATAAAAAACTATTGGAAATCATAACCTATAATATATAGTATAGTTTTATAGGGTTTAATTTTGCTAATTGACTGTGGAAATGAGTGTCAGACAAACTAAACATTTCGCATAAAAATCAGTGCATAAAAATCAGTGCATATCTATAGAGTTCATAACTAAAATAAGAGAGTGAAAATGGCACTGCAGCTAGCAAGCAGCTTGATCTTGATCTTATGTGTAAGACCATTATAACTTTTGTGCAAACAGATCTCTTTTTAGATTACCTTCACTTGCATGCAGGTCGTTGCATTGGTGCAAGGGCAACCACAGTATGAGGTGCAATTAGAACTACCAGTTGGATTCCTCTCCTATTATAGGGATGATTTGTTAAACCAGTTAGCTGATGGAAGTTGCTGTTGTATCAATGAAACTTCACCAGATTGCTCCAAGACATGCACTGAAGTCCACATCAACCTTTGCTTTAGAGAGATCTCAAATGACACCAACGACACTTCATGCACACTCGGAGAGAAGAAATTTGCTCTTCCAACGGCTGTTAATGGCATCATTGTTTTTAATGCTACTGAAGGAGCCACTACCACAACATACCCTGTAAGTCAACGATTAATAATAGTGCTCTATTATATTATCCATTTGTATTTTAGGGAAGCTTTCAAGTACACTATGTGATGAGTGCACTGAATCCGATGAAAATTATTGATAGTGGAATGACTACTTTTAGCATTCCAGTAGGAGGCGATATAGCAGTTGTGGCAGTATTTGGAAGTATATCTTTATTTTATATTAAAGATATTTTGGTCTCCTGTAAAGAAGGCTACTTTGGTCCTGACTGTGGCACTCCCTGTACTCCTCGAGACAACTCCACTGGACACTTCACCTGTAATGTGAACGGTGCTATTGTGTGTCTACCTGGCTACCAGAACACAACCACTAACTGTGTGGACGAAATGGCCAAGCCTTTGACTACTCAATCTAACACCGAGGTGACTCCGTCAACAGAGTCAACAACAACTGGTCAAGGTGACCGAGAAGCTGTTGTAGTTCCAATGGCTGTGGGTGGAGCAGTGGGGGGCAGTGCATTGCTACTACTCATTGTCGGTTTTGTCATAGTCGTCGTGTTAGTGTGGAGGTCTAAAAGGCAGAGGAACGTACAGCCTCAAGGAAATGCACTAGGTATATATGTGGTGTATGTAATCATGCTTAGCTATCCATCCACACAGTGTTCAAAGCTCTGCCATCTCACCACGCTCAACTGGAAAGCTCTAGCAAGAGTGGTCAAGTTAACAATGATACGGCTACGTCTGCTGAATACACCAGGGTCAACAGAGACAACTGTAAGTCTATATCCACGTTATAGGTATGCTTGTTTGTGTTATGCCACATACTTGATACCTCACCTCCTACAGCTAATGCTTACAGGCTATTGTACCTCACGTTACAATTATCCCTATTCAGTTGCACACTTTAAGCAGTATAGAATAGCTCCTTGCTTCCGCACATGTTAATATAGTTTTACGTGTACTGTGACGTACAAGCACTATTGCATGATCCGATGTGTTAGCTATTGCTCTATTCTTCTTTACACTACATGTAGACACTCAACAAGAGGAAGCTCCTCCAATTATCCCCTATAAAGGTGACCCGTATACAGAGGTGGCAAGGACTGGGTTATTTAGTACAGAGACAGCTACTCCTGAGCAGAGGGGCCTCCCTGAGGTGGTCATGTCAAATAGTCCTGCCTATGCTGAAATACGGCAGCCTCGGGTATGTAGCTATATAGCACACACGTTTACAACACTTTGATCTGTATTCAGTCATCAATGATTCTGTGACGCAGGCCAGAAATGACTAATAAACCACACAGCACCACTCACTATGTTGTAGTTGCCATGAATACATTCGCAAGCACTGGGACTGTTTAAAACATGTACTACTGCACTGGAAGTTCCTGCAACCATGTGACATATAATTTTTTATAATTATAGTGGCGTACTTTGATTGGACAACATTTTCTATGATACAGGTTTTCTATACAGATGTGTCTCTCTCCAAAGTAAGGGCTAAATCTGATGCCCATCCGTTAGCGGTAAGTCATTGCTTCCTGTTGCTCACGTGATATATAACATGCTCCCTGCAGGTTGACACGGATAATACAAGAGTGCAGTACTCTAGTGTGCATGCATACTGAGCAGGGATCAATTAACTACAACTATGGACAGCAATCAGTTTAATAATTATATAGAGCATATGCAGTAGATTTAAAAGAATATGTGTTTTTACCTAATCCTATAGTAATTCACGACATTGTATATTTTCAGCATTAATTAATAATAACAGAAAAGAACAAAATAGATTATTATATGAGTAAAAAGAGACTGAGTATAATATAATCTCTACTATTAGCAAAAGTACACTTAGTTCTGAATAAAAATCAGTGGCTCTGCAGCCACTAGAGCATGTATAGTATAGACAGTTTTCACATGGTCCTTCGTCCGCTCCTGTTGCGAGAGCTGATCCTCTCAAACCGCCTCGAGGACCTGCGAGATTGGGTACCCTCTTGAAGGAGCTTGAACTGGGTTCGACCACTAAAGCGGAAAGTAGAGCCACGCCTAAAGAGAGAGTTAGTAGAGGGACGACGAATGGTCTCGGTCTTCACAGTCCTACAAAGAAGGGAGGGCAAAGGACAAGTTCACAGAATGCACATTATAAATGCTGACTGTATTACTTCAGAAAAGGTCATACAATTTAAGATGTTTGGCCAACTTTAGGCAAAGTTTGTCTTGCTGACCTGAAAAAGGTGTGATGTTCCACACAAGACTTCCAGAGGGTCTTACAAGCTTGTCTGGTCGGGCAGTGGAACACAATTACTTCAGTAAACTTCTCATTCTGAAGGAGGAGATCAAGTTGACAAATCAGAAAGCTCAGATTATTTGACAAGTATGGCGCCATTCAAGATGACAAGTAAACCTCTGAACAAGGGCATCAAAGGGGAGAGAGCCATGTGTCCATGTTGAGAGAACTTTGTTGGAAGTTCACCCTTTTAAAATGGCTATAACTTGGTTATAATTCGGTAAGCCCATAGAAAACTGTTTCATCTTAAAACATTTCAACGGCCCGATTTTTGACATTAATTTTTGTGCCAAAAAAGTACCTAATGTGAACACATATTTTTAAAGGCCTATCAAAGAGCAATCAAATGCACAAATTATTTTTGAAAATTGCTAATTCAAGTCATAGGGTCCTAAAGGTAGTAAGTAGTAAAACTAAACGGGGGCGTGCCATCAGTTCACTGTAGAGAGGTAGGGTGCTCTTTAGAGGTGCCACTATCGGAGGTTTACCTGTAAAACAAAATGACAACTTACGGGCAGTGATACCATCTCAAAGCCTATCTGCTTTCTTTTAAAGTTCACTCCAGCAATACGCACCCTACACCAACACACAGTGCAATACTTGCAGCATTGTGTTACCAAGCTGTATGCACTTACCACGGGAAGTTGTTGAGTGGGGTGAGAAACGGCTGATCTCCACAGAACACAGTCACACCCTTTGCCGATATGCCCAAGAACAAGTTGATACTGGATATATCCTAAAAAACGTACACAGGAACACGTGATACTACAGCATAATTATAAGCCGGCCGCCCCTGAATAAATGCAACATGTGATACTACAGCATAATTATAAGCCGGCTGCCCCTGAATAAACGCAACATGTGATACTACAGCACAATTATAAGCCGCCCGCCCCTGAATAAAAACGCCAAGTGTTTCATGACCACAGTACTAAGAATGCGAATACTGTATTTAATCGTCTAACCCACTTACAAGCACAGGGTGGAAGTCCATTCCATATCTGTCCAGTTGACAAGTGATGTCCAGGAAACGCTTGTCACACTCAGCAGGCAAGAGGCCACTGAGGGAATGGAATGCAAACACATAATATCAGTATCCTATTGTATGGCTACATTCCATACACTCGTTCAAGCAAAGTACTGTAGCTACAGTGGGTCCAGGGTTGGGATTGCCATTGGTGCATATAATTTAACGAAATTTGATCTCTCTGATCGAAGCACATTATTAGAATGGCTTTCTCATGAACTACTGAATACTTTTTTTAATAGGACAATCTAAAAAAGCTCTTGAAGGCAGCTAGCTATTAAACACACATTCATATGTAAATCTAGGGCCTTTGGTTTTGACAATTTTCACCGACTCATCACAGAACTATGATCCATTGGAAAGGCCTTCTCAAGAGCTACTGAGTGCATAATATTGAATATCTAGAAATAGAAGTTATGACCCCTCAGAACAACAACCCAAAATGGGCTCTGAATCAACTCACTGGTTCCTTTGGTGCAGCTCAGTGACTTTGTTTTTGAACTCAATTGGCTTGTCCTCTAAACTAGGGAAGTCGTCAAGATAACTGTCGGGATGGTCAATGGGATCGTAATCGCCAGCCTCCCCCTGTACAATTAGACTGTTCATCACTGCCAGAGTGTCCTCGGAACAGAAGAGCTTTCCATTGAGCAAGTCTTCCTTCATCTGAAGTGCTAGAAAGTACCTGAGAGAGAGAAAGTTTTACAGTAAAAGCTGGCTTATAGTAATAATACGACGCTACGCTGAAATAGAATCTGGCTCTAATTGAGTGTTTCGTGGCGCTACGATGCTACGTAACCTCCAGTACCATAGAGACAGTAACCACATACTAGTCCACAGGTAGAGCTACAGTTAGACAGTTTGTTGAAATACCAGTAGCCATAATTATACTAGTCCACAGGTAGAGCTACAGTTAGACCATAGATATTATAATATCTACAGTTAGACAGTTTGTTGAAATACCTTGTAGCTTCTTCAAACAAGAAAGTCACAGAAACAGGATAGAGCTTAACTCGGAACCGAAAGTTGAATCTACCCTCTGTAGGTAAGATAAAATGTGGCAGTAAAAGCAATTTATTTTTTATTGGATCATATTTTTCCCTTGGGGAAAAGGGAAACACAATAGGCTGCTAGGCCTCTCGAGGGTGTTCCCCCAGTTGCCATGTACTTACTCTTGACTTGCTTCTTGATAACTTTCATGGTGTCAAGCCAGTGCTGCATGTACAGAAAAAAACAACACAAAACCGAAGCTTTAATTCATGGGAGAGTGTGTAATGTGGTCAGTTGGAATGCATGCTCAAGTCATAATGATGCACAAAAAGCCAGAGCAACATTGAGTCCCCTAGCTAGCTTTACACTTTACAATAGCAACACACCAGGATTATTCATCAAACTCTCACCACTTGTTCTTTACTGTCGAGGTACTGTAGTCCGAAATAGTCAGTCTCCTCTAAACCCAAATGCTTGAACACCTCCGACAGTAGCACATCACCAATTGTGCGTTTCTGTGAGAAACATTATATACATCAGTGGCACATGAGTTCATTGAGTACATTGGTGAGATATGTAGCTGTACTGTACGTGTGCCAGCTAGCTATCATGGGAAGGGTGTGGCACTATAATTATATTCTGTGCATGTGAACCTTTACAAAGCCTTACGTTGACGTCTATGCTGACGGTGGACCCATCCAAAACCTCTACTTGACACGCAAAAACCTCCGCCATTGTGCGATTGATGAGAAGAGTGAGATTGGCACGTACTTCAGTAAAAGGCACTGCGCTTGGTAGCTAGCTCTAGATTTTTGACACTCCCAATTACTAAAGACCCCGCCCATTATTATTGAAGCAGGCGTGTCTTACAAAAAAGTGCAAAGGTCATTCTTCTAAAGCCGAATTGTTTCTAAAAAGGAGTATCCTCTCTAGCTCTCTGAGCTAGCTGTGAATTTCTACACAGGTACTATAATTATAGGCAAGTATATTTGATATTACCAATGCAATCCTCCCAGGCACATCCCAAATTTCTGACATGTTGCAAATGAAACTCACCCGGATCACTCTCAAGATGTCTGACTTTGAAGAGTATGAGCAGCTCAAACGAAACAAGGAAAAGCCTATGGACACTGACTCCTCTCCTCCTCCTACCACCACCACCCCTAAGAAAGAAAAACTGGGCTTGGACATACCCAAGACTAATGACGGTCCCAGTATTGGCAGTAAAAGTGTACCGAGGTCATCCACACCTGAACCACAATGATCACTTGATGATATCATATTACACGTAGCTAGCTAGAACAATCTTGTTCTCATCACAACAAATAATACGAACACACATAATTGCAAATTGTATAATACAAAAAACAGTTAGAGCTGTTTGCTATTAATGAGATGCAACATTGGTGGCCGAGGTATAAGTTTGCATGAGCTTGATGGCTTGCCTAGTCTCTAAATAGAGCCTAGCATCCTCCAACCAATCTTGGGCCACCCTCTGAGACTCGTTACGTAGACGACTCACATAGCAAACGGCTTGTTCGAGATCACCCCTCTCTATTGAACTGTGTGCAAGACTAAGCAACTCAAACGAGTCCAGTTGGTCAAGTTTCGTTGTTTCTTTCACTCCTCCTACATTGAACACTAGCAGTGATTGAAGATAAGATAATGCGTAGGTGCCAAGTCCGCCTCCAGTTTCAGGAACTAGCGCAACACGCTTGCAAATTCTGTACACCTTCTGAAATCTCTCGCGTAGACTAGACTCAGATTGGATCCCAGCATTTGAAGCTTGTTTGGGTATTGAATCAATGACAGACAGTACAAAGTTATCACCTCGTGCTGCTTTGCGAAGGGAGGCAATTTCTTTCAATATGGTGAATTGATCGTGAGGGCTTGCATTGCTTTGGTCCATAGCTAGACCCAGAGTGTCACAAGCATTTCGAATGATCTGCTGCCGACGAGACAACTCACCTGTAGCAGTGGAGAACAATAAATGGAAAATAGCAACTTAGTAACATGTGTCCAATGGGACCATAGCTCTGTACTGTACAGCCACTGTGCATCATTATGTCTGTCATATACACAACAGTACACTATACAACAGCCACACATACCGTACTATGTACACCCATTCATTACCTGCATTAGCAACTGTGCTGATCATCGACTCTATTCCTCTGAGTCGTGCCATGGCCTTGCTCATCTCTAACTGGTATTGTGCCTCCTGCTCCATGAGTTTTACCTCCAGTTCCTGTGACCAGACAGACCCTAGCTCACTGGCTTGAGAGTTAAGGGCAGCTCTGAGGTGGCTGGCATGGGCGTCACTTTGTAGACGAAGCTTCTCTCTCAGTTCCGTCTCAAACTCGTGCGCTACCTCAAACTCCTACAAGAGTAGAAAGTTACGCACTCAAATCACACATAAACTACATCACCTTACACACAAAGGAATACCTTTCTGGCGTAATCTTGGTCCATTTGAAGCAATTGCCTCTGCAGCCTCAGTTTTATCTTCTCCTCTGCTAGCTCATCTAGTTTTTGCTTCTGCTTGTCAAGAGCTGGGCACCAAGATAAATAACTAATCACACACGAGTTCATTGGATGGACACACACACACACACCTGCTGCCAGAGACGACGACTTTTCTTGATCAATTTGGTCTAGTTTTTGTTTCAGTACATCAATTCTCTTACTTTGCATGAGAATAATGGCCTCCTCCTTCAGGTTTGCCTGAGGAGGAATTTCACCAAGCTCCCTGTATACGCACAGAAAACATTGACAGTAGGCGTTTAACACTTGTCAGCACTGTGCATCACACATACACACAGACATGTAGCTTTATTATTCGTAAGCCTGGTTCACAATAATTATGACGTTGGAGCTTACGTACGTAGACTAGCATTAGGAAATGCTCGATTATAACCTGGGTCTAATCGAGAATTTCCTGACGCTTGTGATGCTAGTCTACGTACGTAAGCTCCAGCGTCATAATTATTGTGAGCATATACATACAGCAAACCTTTACATATCAAGTCTTAAACAATTGTTTTGATGGGTACTTCAGTTCTGTAGATTATGAACACATGCACTAACCTCTGTAACTGCTCTCTGGTCCTCTTGGCCTCCTCACGATACTCTCCCAGTACCTCACTAGAGCTCTCAGCCTCACGAATTCTGTTCTCACCGACGTCAAGATCTGTCATAAGTTGAGACACATCTCCTTCAATATCCTCAGCCTTTGACTTCAGTCCAACCCTCTCAGCTGCCACCAAGATGGAGTCAATATCAGCAGTCTTCTCCTGGAGTTGGAGAGTACTTGCTGCCAGTTTGTTTCTCCTCTCCTCAATAACGGCCTCAGAACTGGCTATGTCATCTGAAAATAGCAAAATGTGTACCCATGCACCGACACGGAAATAGCAGACGTTACACTAATAAAGACACACAGTTTACAAACGTACGTCACCTGCTAGTGTTTCCATTGTGAGTACACCCTCACTGGTGTTCTGGATAACCTCAGTCATCTTCTGCTGATGCACCTGGATGGCATCTATGACAGCCTCCTGTGCAGTGGTGACCTTGCTGGACAAAGCCATCAGATCCTCAAACGTTTCTTGAAGTTGGGCATCAATCTAGTACGTGCACAAATACCAGTCAAGTGCTACACAAACATAAACCTCACTGTTACTATAAGACGGGTAGTAATTTTGGCGATTTCAGATTTTTTCCTGTTTTTATGGTACTAATTTTGGCGATTCGCACCAAATTCACCAACTTCTATACATATAAATGCGGACAAAATGTTTTATTAGCGCGGACAAAATTTAGCGATAATCACGAAATCGCTAAAA
>VSKX01005407.1_pt1 | contig 15968 bp, 9 predicted proteins | sample 4799481 | NCBI WGS metagenome assembly VSKX01 (sample SAMN12179537, study PRJNA552185) | sponge metagenome | biome: deep-sea hydrothermal plumes; feature: spots directly above weak diffusing fluid; material: sea water; isolation source: sponge from the Swan site of a hydrothermal vent ...
CGTCTAAAACATTTGAGTCAAAAAAAATCTCTGGACTGTACTTTATTGGTGAAGTTATCGACGTAAGTGGTTGGTTAGGTGGGTTTAATTTCCAGTTTTCATGGAGTTGCGGAGTAGCTTGTGGTCAAGACTGTTAGTGATTTTGCATAATTAAAACGAAGACAATTGAAATTGCAACGAAGACAATCTTTTTTCTACTTTTGATAACTAATTAAAAAATAAAGAAAAATACTGTCTTCGTTTTACGTGTGAAATAGAATATGCAACTCAAGTTATTTTTCTTTAAGTTGCGATAATTCAAGATTGTTTTTTTCTATAAAAATATCACAGATGTTCTTGAGTGCTTCAATAGATTTCAGTTTCGATTCTATTCTTTTAGCTTCTTTATCTGCTAAATTTGTAGGCTCTTCGTCGTACATAAGATCCAGCATTATTTGGATATCATTACCTGAGTCTTTAGGAGAAATTCGTAATATTTTTTTAGCATTTTCAGTAAGTGCAGTATTTGCTGCCGCTTCGAAACTTTCTGAAACTAATTTTTTAGCTGCTTTATCAATATATATTGCAATATCTACCCATTGCATGCTCTCAGGTGATTCATTGTTATCGATTTCATGATTAAATTGTGAAAATTCATTGTAGTATGGTTTTTCATTCGAGGGATCTAATCTAGAAAGGCCTCTAAAAGCAGAATCAAACTCAGTAAATGGATTCATACCTCTAGGAAGGTCAGAACGATGATGCCAAAGTTTAAAAACTGCATCCACACATTTTCTTTCAGCTGCGTCCTTTTCTTCACCTTGGCAATTTTCTGACTTGTGAATATTTTCGGCTATATAGTGTACTAACCAACGGGCAGGTGTATTGCAATCTATTTCCATGCTTAATTCTGAAATGATGGCTTTACCTAAGTTGATAACTTCTTGATTGGTAATCTTTGATGACACCATCTTTTGAGAGTGTATACAGGTTGCAATATGGTCCTGGGTATTTGACATCGTCTGGTACTTCCCTATCGTAAGTTGAACTTTTGCGGTTAATTGACACTTCAAATATGAGTGATAAACCAGTTTTAACACATAGCTGTTTTAGGGCGTCTAAAGAGATGAAAAGCCTATTGCCTTCTCGAATCGAGCTTTCGCCGTAACGGTCATTATTTTTTGTATCAGTCCATGTTTCAGAAAAACCCTGTAAATTATTCTCTGTGTCCTGATAGCTTCTTTTATGAAAGCAATATTGTAATTCGAGCAATTCTTTGTATTCTTCACTGACTTTTCTTAATGGGAACTTTAGTTCACCAGCGTAAGGGTCAACTTCATCTAGGCGCTTATACTCATCTGGCTCATTGATCCAGCCTTTCAATTGAAATTCTGAATCATCCATTTCAAACCTATCTTCGTTATAGGAAGGAAGTTTATAGTCGTCTGGGTTGTTGCATGTAACCAAAGCTTTTAGTAGCGAATCAGAATTAGCAGCAGATGTTAATGCACTAGATATACTATAAATTTCGTTGTTACCACAGCCATCATTATCAGACCATGAACCAGCAACACAGATAAATGTTCTGTCATTTTTATCAAATAATAGACCTTCAAGAAAATCACTTTCTTGAATTTCCCACCGCCATGAATCAGAAATTTTTTCGCTTAACCAGCTTCTTCTGCTCAAAGGTGCAGGATCTCTGAGATCAGCTAAAAGGTATCCGTTAGTCATTGATAAAAGGTAATGAGACAGCCAATCCTCCCAACGATCATCTTCCCAATCATTTTCGTTTTTTACTACAGGTAGTTTTTTTAACAGCCTCGATGCTATGGTAAAAATTGTGTGATAACCCAAGTAAAAGTCATAGGGTTGAGTTGGCGGTGTTGAAGAATGTCGTGAATGAGTTTCTCTATGACCGTAATATCGAGGATCATTAATGTATCTTTCATTAATAGTGACCTCCCATTCGTCCATAACAATGCTTATTGCTGAATGCTTTAATTCCTCAACACAAACATTAAACACTTTTGCTAATGGCTTCAGCCAGTATTCTTGGAAATCTAGAAAAAATGATAACTCTGGTAAGCCTCTATCAATAGAGGCAATGTTGGCTGTAACAAATTCACTACCTCGTTTAGTTATAGTCTTATTATATGAACTTACTCTGACAGCATTTAAACGGTTCAACTCATCGTCATCGTATATACCAAGCTTATTCTCTAATAGTTTTAAGGCTATTTTAGATGAAAAATGCTCTAGTAAAGTATGGTCTGAATTCAGAGCTTGATTTAGAAAGAAAGAACTATGACGTAGCAGGGCTGAAGTATTTGACTGTGCTCCTCTTAATACAGCAATCAAAAAATATAATTGGGCATGATACTTATAGAATGGATATTTGTTTGAACCGAAAGCTCCTATTTCATCTTGTGTAAACAGTGTAATCAATGAGTTAATTACTTCGTTGCACTCAAGTTGAACTAGCCTGTGAACAATATGGACTGCTTCCCATCGTATCTTTGATGTGGGGTTTGCAAGAACAGACCATATAAAAGCTGCGTAGGCATCAGTACAGTTATTTGGTGGAGTAAGCCAAGTATCCCAATCACCATCTGCGTCACTATTATCGATATGTAATTCCAACCGTTCTAGTGCGTATGAAAGAGCCTCTTGTGCCTCTATTGGAGAAAGTTTTTGAGATAAAACACTAACAATGGAAAAAACAAATTCAGCATCGTCGAAATCGCTTTTGTTTTCGAGAGCATTTATTACCCCAGCCACCCTAGGCTTCGATAAATCTTCTTCTATGTTAAATTGTGGCCGTGAGTGTTCAGGCCACCAAGGGTTCAGTACGGTGCTTAAATTTTGCTGAACAAAAAAATCGAATCCTTTAAGCCATATTTCTTTTACACCTTCTCTTTTAAACCATTCTTTAGGTGTGTTTTCCAGAGCTTTTTGTAATTCATATTGGGATGTGAAAGTACAATCTAATATTGCATTGATGGTATCAATAGCTGATACTGGGGATGTTCTAAGATATAATAACTTCCAAAAATTATGGTGATAACCTCTACCTTCCATATTATTGAATTTGGATAGTGCAGTTTCGATTGATTTTGAGCTTGCTGGGTTATAATTAGTAAAAGCATAATCCCAATTTATAGAAACGTCATCTGTATTCAATTCCCCTGAAGGGCTTGTTCCTGAAAGAGAGAATATTTTTTTTACGCCGATGTGTAAGATTGCATTATCAAGTTTTGTCGAATTTAAATTATAAATCGCTCCATTTTTTTGTATTTTTAATAATGTGGAAATTGAGACGTTTTTGATTAACACTTGGTTTACAGCATCAATAAACATGATATTACGGGAATTTTTATTGATACACTTTTTCATACAACTGAATAAAAACTCGGCATAAGTTGTACTGTCTATAAAACCTTGAGAACACCATGCTTCTTCCGCTGAAAGTGACTCACTGTTTATTGAATGTTCAAATAATGAGTCTTCAATAGGACCAACATATGCTACTTCTCTGTCTAACCACCTTGACATAAAAGCAAATGCAGATGGCCCATTCATATCATGAATAGCCTTTATCGTTTTTTCTAAAGGAAAATGATCTGACATATACTCATAAATAACTTCTGTCCCTCGTGAAAATCTATAAGTTAATTCAGGAGTACAATTTTCCTTAGCACTTTTCTTTGCTAATGATAAAAGAGCCATATGTCGAGTCAAAGCTTCGTTGCCAAACTTAGAAACGGCTTCTACCGCCTTTGCAAAAAAATTAGCCGATTGACTTTTACTGAGCGGGAGTATAGCAATAGAAAAGTCAATGAATGTACTAGACATTGATTCAGGGCTTTGGCTTTTAACTGACGAAATATTCTTGGACAATGCTTCTTCATATAACTCTGCTAAATGTGAAAGATGTGGTACACGAGTTGTATGATAGAGCCCGTATAATAAATCACTATAAGAATTATCTTCAATTACGGTTGAAACTAATTCTTTTTGCTTACTTTGTGAAACGTCTTTAGCTGAGAATATGCATTTTTGTTTAAGACTATTTACATAGTCATGTATAGACTTTTTTTCTTGATAAGAAGGGGCTAAAACGTTGTTAATTTGATTAGATACGCTTTCGTAATCTGTTATAAAACTGTTGGATTGTCTTGTTCTCAAGCTAGTTAAAAATGTCTGTATTGGTATTGCTACATCTAACATTTTTCGATAATCAGCTTCTTTTTGTTTTTGCGTATATGATGTTTTTTCAGATAGGAATTCTGAAGGAATTAACTCTTCATCACTGAGTGACTCCTCATTTATATATTGCTTTAATACAGCTGAGTGAATAAATTTAGCCCGTTCCCCATGATAATCATCATTAGTACTACTTCCAAACCAAGCTCTAGGTTCTAACTTTAAATATTTATCGAAAACCGGAGAAATCATAGAGTTATCAATGCCTATTTTTATGCAGCATTCTATAAACAAAAATAATTTATGAGACGGAATTTTCTGGTTAGCTTCATAGAGTTCTTTATTAGTGTTATCAAGTAAGTTTGTTAACGTATTTACTAGGGTATCTTTTTCAACACTTCGCTGCATAGAAAACAGCGATACAATGAAATGTACCGAAATATAGCTAAACTTTTTCGAAGCATTAGCTAGCTCGTTAAGAGCTTTGAAGTTGTCTGTGTCTAATAATTTTCGTTGAAATAAAGCGATGGGTGAATGCATTGTTTCAGCGGGTTCCCACCTAAGGATTCTTTCAATGGTTCTAACTGCTCCAAAATGATTGAAGTAAACAAAAAATAATTCTGAGATATCTTTACCAGTCAATTTTTCATTAAACTGGTTCTTTGTGGATTTTTCCTTCGATTCAAAGTATGTATTTAACCAATTTTCTGTTGATCTTAAATAACCAAGAGACTCACCTTTATATTCTTCATGCACAGATAATAGAGATGCTTTGTAAAGATTTTCAGAGCCTTTCCAACCACTAGATAATTTACCTTGGAATGCTAATTTCTGGATCTCTGACGGCGATTGAATCATACAGATTAATGCTGCGTTTTCATTTAGTAGTTCTGTCTGCCTTTGATCACTAGCAAACTCTTCGCCTGTTCGCATTGCTAGCTTAATTACGGCTAGATAATCTTTTATTCGTAAGGCTGATTTAATAGCAGCATTCAATCTAGAAGTACGAATACTTCTAGCATCAATTGGGTTATCGATGGGTAAAAAGTTTTCTGATAAGGCGAGGTTAATCAAATCATCATAGTTTTCACCAGCCAACATTAAATATGGCAAACACTCGGAGACATAGCTGTCTTTACTTGCAAGCGGACTAATCTTCAATACAAATTCTTTGGCTTGCATTGAGTTAGAGGCAAATTTTTGTCTAAACCAAGTTTCTGTAGGTTCATCTCTAAATTGAATACTAGTATCAATCAACATTAAGCCACGACCAAAATCACTGATAAAACTAGTTATTTCTGTTGTAGATAAGTTCGTTAATTTTGAAATGACATCAATAGGGATAAATGGAGGTAAGCAGGCTAAGGCTGTGCAAATTAAATCTATCTTATTGGCTTCACTCTTAACTCTTTTACCTTTTAAACGTTCAATAGCCTTCGTTAGTTGAACCTCAATCTGCTCATCTACAGTGGAAAGAGTTGGTCCTAAGTTCTCTAACATTTGATTTAAAGAATCTGGAAAGTCATTGATGGCATAAGCTTGAACACGAGGATTTCCACCGGATAAGCGGTGAAACTCCTTCGCATCCTCAATAGTTGCCATTGGGAAGTGACTTTCTAAATGGTTGAAAGACTCAGTTTCATTAAAAGAGCTTAATTCAAACTGCTTAATTTCCTCTCTAGGATTAAGCAGTTCAACACGTTCAGTCCTGCATAAGGCAATAATAGTGCAACCTTCGATTATTAAGTCATTTAACAACTCAGAAACAATTGTTTTTTCAGCCCTTTCTTTTGCTGCCATTTCTGCATTATCTGCTGCATCAATAAAAATGTATAAGTTTGAATGTTCGTTTCTTTTTTTCAATAAGCAAATAGAGTTTTCTATGCGAGATATAAACTCTTCCATTAATCGCACTTTATCTTTATTTGTGGCAACTAATGGATCGCAAAGCCCTATAATTGCTAACTCATTTACTATTTGAACTAGGACCTTATCTATAGAGTGTCTAGGGCTATTAAGAGAACGGTATAGGCCGTCTCCAAAGCAATCGTAAACAATTGAGCAAGAATGTGAGGGAATGACGGTATTAGCTAACCGAGCCATAACCGTTTTACCAACTCCTCCAGGAGCATGAATAATAGAGTTTTTCTTTTCATTCAATATTGAGTTTAATATGGACTCTTGGTGATTTCTTAGTTTACTTGGAAGTAAATCATCAAATTGAGGAGGAGCTGGAAAAATATCTCCGTAGTGCTCTGCGCCGAATCTAACTTCTAAATAATGGCGCTTGATTATAACAAACTCATTTAAGGGTTTTTCTGATAGTAGTTTGACAGCAAGAGCTTTAGTTAACTCACTTACATATCCTAAATCTTCAGATGAAATGTGTGGGGTAAAATAGCTCTCATTATAATGATTATCTAATCCTAGTAGCGTCACACCTGCAAATACCTTTTTTAAAAAAGGTATTTCAAAGCCGATAAATGAATCTTTGTTTTTGTTATAAAACTTTGCGCTAAAACTTCCTGTTACGGCCTTTTCAATATATTGTTTAACATCTTTTGATATTTCATTATTAACAATAATTTGGATGGCATAAGCATCATCACAATGTGTAGAAAGATTAGCAATAATCGTTTTTAGGTCGTCGCGATTAATTTCTTCATGAGTATTTTTATAATAGAGTGCCTTGATACTTTTAGACTCTTCATTTAATACGAGAGCCATAAAACTTACTTTGTCCTGAACAAACTTAAATTTTAGTTTCTCTTGTAACTTTTTTGCGGGGGAGAGCATTTTTAAACATTGACGAGTAGCCCAGAGTAAGGGGACTTTATTAGCACAACTATCAAACTCGCTTACTTTTGATAAGAATATAGCTTGATCAAATGATTTTTTATCTATGTTAATTTCTGAACTTTCAATATCGCCAGTTAAAATTGGTGCATGGTTATTTCCGCCAATAGCCACAGCCCTACTTTTAGCAATGACGTTAATTTTACTAAAAAATTGAGTAAACAAAGAGTTACCCCACTTTAATGAAAGCTAGGTAAGTAACATATAAAGTTGCCGCACCGACTAGAAGTCCTAGAATGGTAGCTATATTAGCCAAAGTGCTTAAAAATCCAGAACTATTAGCGTTGATATCTCCAGTCATTATAGGAGCATTTGAATTACCACCTATACTTACGCCTCTATTTGATGAAAGTATTTTTGTTGAAGTACGCTTTAAACTTAAGATAAGAATAATGAAGCCAACTACTGCAACTATAATTGCCAATGTTTGATTTTGTTCTATCCAAACTAATACTTGTTCCATCATTACTTCCTTTTAATTCAATCAATTCAGAATAAGGTTACGCCTAGTTCTCAAAAAATACTTCGTCTATTTTCTTCAGGTGCAATACCTGCTCGTCTCTGCTGCTTATGTTGTATTGCAACATGAGTGTTGCTAATTCTTGTCCGTTAATGAGCACTATCCGGAGACCCAAATCTTTCGCCGTTTGTACTGCTGGTGGCGTGAAGTCTGAGGTAGTGATAAATATGCCTTTTTGTGCTTTTTAAGATTTAAAGCACCAAAAGAATCACGAATATCACAAGTACTCTTATTTCACTGTACACCGAGTGCTATTGAGTCATTTTTTATGCTGTTGGTGCTCATCGCACTCATAAAACGAGGTTCAATAGATCTAAAAACTGCCTCGATCATAGGGATAATGGATTTAAATCACAATGAAAATATATCGTTTTTGACAACAGCAATATGTCACAACGGAGAATATAAATTCAAATAGAAATAATGAGTTACCATATTTCTTTTTCCCTGTATTGATTATTAATTATTTTTTGGTTTTGATTGTTTATATAATTACCGATATATTATGTAAGACACTGATTGCAAAAGAATTATTTGACAGTAATTTTTTGTGTGTTAAGGTGTTATTTCGTAGTTGTTATATAGGTCAGTTGTCGTGTTAAGAAGCCTCAAAAAATATAAATATCAATCTTGTTTCACTTTTTGCCTAGATACCTTGAGATAGTCTTGTGGCGAAGAGAATAAATGGCGTTACTTCACAGCGCCAAGAAAATTGGTATTTACATCATCGTAAAAGTCTCGAAGAAGGCAATACTTACGAGCCTTTTTGGCGAACCGATGATGTGCCTAGTTATGGTGTAAAAAGTAAAGTCCCTCATTTCACGGATCCTAAACGCTTAGTTCATGTGCTTTCACAAAACGAACTTTGGATGTATCTACATTTAGCTCAAAATCCACTTGTTATTGAAGTGTATGAACAATATGCCATACCTCTTGAATATTCACTGCCTATTGCTGAGCAAATAGGCATAAAACACCCTGTTTATGTCGGCACAACTGTTCCAATTGTTCAAACTATCGATTTTATTGTGGATATGATCGACGTCGATACCCGTGAAGTTATTCAAAAAGCGTTTCCGGTCAAACAACCAGATGATGCTGCAAAACTTAGAACCGAAGAAAAACTTGCAATTCAACAGGTTTATTCGGAGTTCAATGACATTGAGTACGAGCTGATTACTAGTGAAGTGCTGAGAACGAATCACAGCATTAATCTTGAGTCCTTGTTTCGGTATCGAGAACTTTCTCCATTGTTACAACAAGTTTCATCGCGATGGCGTAATAATTTTTTTAGTGTGTTATTTGATAATAGACACGATAGAGCGGCTCATCTGATACAAAAATCAAATCAAACAACTGGAGTTGATTTTCTAACTGGAGTTTCTATTTTTTACAACTCACTTTGGCAGAATCAAATTGATATGGACTGGAGCAGACTGCTTAAACTCGAGTGTGCTGCATCGGATCTAGGGCTGTCAGCTAATGACTGATTTAAATAATACTCTATTACGAGAGGCATTTGAAATAAACAAAGTGATCTCACTTGAAGAAAGATTAAACGAATTTGAGATAGATGGTCATTTGCTAAAAGAAGATCACTTGATAGTTCATGTTGATATATCGATGGATCAAGTTTTTCTTATCAATATCGACTCTCAACCACGTTTACCCGTCAAAGTTGGTTATGACACCTTATGCTCTGTAATCGCTAATGGGCAGTTAGAAGTTCTATCAAGGCGGACTTCTAAAATAGAAAAACGAGCACTATCGGATTTAAATGGTAAGGCAAGGATAAAAGCGCTTGAGCGCTTTAGGCTTCTTGAGCCATTACTGATTGATTTGGGTGAAACGCTTCGGCAAAGCTATGGCGATGAACTTTTCAAAAAAACAATAGAGAAGAGTGGTCGGTCAAAACAATATGTTTATGATGTATTTAATGCGTATTTGTTTTATGGGCAGCGACCAGCAGCACTTGCACTGTCAATTGGTAAAAACATTTTCCATAAAGCTAAAAAAGAGCGAGATGTTCGCACAAAACTCGGCAGACCAAATCATCATGCGCCAAGAGGAAAAGTACTTGATGAGTATGACCTAGACGCCTTTAAATTCGGTGAGAGACTATATGAAAAGCGAAATGGTCCGAGCCTAGGAAGTGTTTATAGGCAAATGATGCAAAAGTATTACTTACTCCATAGAGTAAGAAAAAGTCACTCTCTGTCAAATGAGACTGATAGTGTGTACCGTTTTAAACTTAAGCACAGAACAGAGCGACCAACAGTTTTTCAATTTCGTTATTGGCTGATAAAACAGTATGCTGGAAGTTTACCTAAAAGAGATCGCTCCAGATATAATCCCGTTGAATATAGGAAAGATTTAGCTGGCCGAACAGGTGATGCTTATAACAATATCATTTCATTTGGACAAGTATTTGAGCTGGACGAGACGCCATTTGACGAAGAGTTAGTCTCTGTTTTTGATCCCACTCGTAGAACCAAAATTGGCAAAGCTACTTTGTATTTTGTAATCGACTGTTTCAGTAAATACATCGTTGGTTTATACATAACAACAGAAAGTCCGTCCTTTCAAACGGTGCGTCAGACTCTATTTATGGCGGCGTCTGATAAAACTGAGTTTCTAAAGCGGCACGGCTTTAACCCAGGTGCGATCGACTGGTCATTTCATGGCATACCTACTTCATTATTCGTCGATAATGCTGAATTTAGAAATAAAATTTCAGAAGGTGCAGTGTGTGATTTACAAACAGTTGTAAAGTTCGCAAGGCGAGGTAGAGGTGATGACAAACCAAATGTAGAGCAACTTTTTAACGTGTTTTCTCACTGGTTTAGAAATCTTAGTAAAGGCCATCAAACAAAATCAATGGCGGATGTAGCGACACAATTAGCTCGAAAGAATGCATGCTTAACTATCAATGAACTATACGCTATCGCAATTGTTTACATCAATTATCACAATAATCACCGCATTATTAAAAATTATAAATTTGATAGAGCGGTGATCCAAGATTCGGTTCAACCAATACCAGCCAAACTCTGCGAATGGAGTTCATTATATAGGCCAGGATATACGATCAGTTATCCCAAGGAAGAGCTCTATCTGAAACTTTTATCCAAAGGCACAGTAACAGTACATCAAAAAGGGATTTATTTTGCTACATCGGGATTATGGTACAACTGTGAATGGCTATTAGAGCAGGGCTTTCAAGATAAAAAAACGAGTAGAAACCGAGTTATAACTTTAAATTGTCGGTATAACGAGAATTACATTGACCTCATCTATATCGATACAGATCAAGGTCTAAAACCAGCCACTCTCGATCATAGCTCTGAAGCGTTCAGTGGTTTGTCGATTCGTGAAGTGGTTGTTCAAAAAGAACTTATGAAGAAGCATACCGATCTAGCTTCAGATGTCGAATTAGAATACCAACTAGGACTTCAAGGTTTCATGCAAGAAATCTTGAAAGAAACCAAAAAAGAGAAGCAACCCTCTCCACTTCCAAATATTGCAAAAATTAAAGATAACAGAAAGTTAGAATCATTAGTTCAGCGAGTTGCAGATGTTAATCAATATCTACAATTAACGAGCATTGCTAGTGACTCTTTAAGTCTCGACTCATGCGAGGAAGAAGAAAGTAACTCAATGAATAATGCGTTTTACGAGGATGACTAATGTCAATTGCCAAAGCCAGATACAGAACCAGTAACATATTTGAGCATCAAAATAATCCTTTGATCTTAGCTCTACCTATGCGGTTAGAAGATAAGCAGGTAAGCAAAGCGTTATCAATTAATGCACCGATTATTGATATCTCTGATTTGGATAGATTTGAACATGAGTCATGCTTAACCTCGCTTCGCAAAACTCGAGTTGTAACTATGCAGCATCTTGAATTTTATCATGAAGTCTACGGGATGATTATTCATGGGTATATACATCGCAACCCACAGTTACCAGCGGTAACAGCATGGAGCTATGATATTGCCGATCCCAGTGTTGATAATAATCATGCCGCTAAGCCTACCATTGATTCAAACTTAAAACAGACAACAGCTGATGCAATGTTTGTAACAGGCTTTTCCGGTAATGGTAAAAGTACAATGCTGACTCATGTTCTTGGGCGGTTATTTCCTCAAGTAATCGAACATGATTATCAAGGCTTTCAAGAACCACAGATTGTATATCTAAAGTGCGATTTGCCACACAACGCGTCAAGATCAGGGCTCATAATTAACTTGCTAAGAGAGTTAGATCGAGTTCTAGCTAATACGAGTTCTGGAAATCCAAAATATTCCCAAAGCGTTGCTACTAAGTCAGGGAAACATATAAATATAGATGCGATGATGAATGTGTTAATGACTGCGCTTAATCGTCATCATGTCGGACTTATCATTATTGATGAATTTCAAAATCTACATGTGTCTTCACATCGATATCGCTTAGAAACAATTCAATTATTCGACGAACTTTCAAATATTCTTGATATTCCCTCGATAAAAATTGGCACTCCAGACACCCTAGCTATTTTTGATCGCAATTCTCGTCATAAACGTCGACTGGGTAAGCCTTTCGAGCTTCAACCTTTTAAGCGTAAAGAAGATGTTGCCCGAGTTATGAAACAAATATTTGCATTTCAACCGATTACAAATCCAATAGAACGAGATGAAGTCATAGAGAAATTATTGTTGGAACTTACAGCTGGCGTGCCAGCGTATTTATTCGGCCTTTGGGAAGCCACGCTATTGGAGTCTGTTCGCACTAAACATAAAATTAATGAAAAGCTCATTATGCGAGTGTTCAAGAAACGTTTTCCTCTGTTACGTCTTGCCATACGAAATATTCGCCAAGGTAAAAAAGGCAGACATGATGATTTGCTGACAGTTCAACAATATTTGGATTCTGGAAATAATGATCTGGCTTTAAAGCACATTGATCGTTTTACTAAGAAGTCAGACTTCAAAGGGAACTCAGCACAAGATGTTATCGATGATATAGATCAGACCATTGAGCATATAGACTTCACTTCACAACAATTAACCAAACTAAAAGAGATAAAGGCAACATTAGCGCTTAAAAAGCAGGAAACCCTAGGTCCGCAAACTCTAGAGCATCAATAACGATGTTTCTACCTGAATTAATGCAGGACGAGCATGTTTACAGCGGTCTCATTCGAGCTAGATATCTAAGTGGCCAGATGTATATCAACGAACGGAGATTCTTTGAATTGAACGAATTGCCTTATCATTGGCCGCGTTCACAGGTACCGCTTTGTCAGAATCTTAGAGTGCTCATAGAACACTATTCAAATTGTGTGCTTGAGCGTTACCAGTTGCGATTAAATCACACGCCTTTTGCACCATGGCTATTGTCCCTTCCAACAGAACTTCGCGCAGAAGAGTTCGTAGGAAGTGGACTAAAAAACAATCTTGAGGAAAATCCATTTACTATCGACAGGAAGTGGAAGTTCTGTACAAGTTGTGCAGAAGAAGAACACGAGCAACATGGTTTTTCATACTGGCATAGCTCTCATCAGTTATTAGGGGTAAGGCAGTGCTTTAATCATAAAAAATCGTTGCATACGCATGATCGACTTCGATATTTAGGTTATAGCCTACCTCATCAATGGGGCAATGAAGGTGAGGCTTTATCACTTTCGGAATGGCAGGTGGAGTGGCAGGTGTTTATTGAGCAAATTACTTGTTTAATTAAGAAAAAACCGAATGTAGCACAAAGTTTGATTCAAGAAGTTAAGTTTCAACTTGGGGTAAATGATGTTGTTAAACGAAGTGATAAACCTAAGTTTGAAGAGTTAAGCCAACTTATGAATGATTCGTTGGGAAATGAAGTATTGAGTGGGTTGTTTACGAGTTATGCACGAGACCATAGCAAAAAAACAAATATTATTTGGGCCCTGTTGTCGGGCTTTACTAAGACCCAAGGGATCCATCATCCAATTTATTGGTTGAGTATATTATTCTGGCTAAGGGATGAGCTTCCAATATTGAGGGGAAGTTTTGAAAGAACTGCAAATAATGAAACACGAAACCGTATTCAGTTGGGTCGCCAGGTATCACTGTAAAGTAGGGGCAGGTCATTTCCGAAATACTTACCAGGCGTTGTTTAACCAAGATAAAATACGCTTACATCCATATCTCCCTGGAGCATTAAAAAAGCTCGATGGAAGAGCGGATAAAACTTCATTAAACTGGATTCGTGAACACACATTGTATCCGTTGTTTCGATTTTTTGGGAGTGATGAAAAAGATCGTTTAAAAGAAGCAATGCTATGCGATGCAAGCAAAGTTATTTCAAGAGCCGGGCTCCCTCGCTCTAAGGTTTCATTTCCGGTTGGGCATAGGTTTTGTCCAATTTGCTGCTTTCAGGCAAAAGAATCAAATGGTTTCAGTTATTTTGATATTAGATTTCAGATCCCCGGCGTTCAGTGCTGTCCATTTCATCAATGCGAACTGAAACTTATACCAAGTCATGATTTTGGTATTGATCGACAGCTAGTGCTACCTAGAGAGTTCAATGCAAGTGTGCTCAATGAACAATTAAAAGTTGAGTTTTCACAATTTTGTTTTGATGTCTTCGATAAGATTAGTACCGGTTCAAAGACTAGGCTGTTCGACATTGCTTTTTATCGGCATTATTTGCAGGAAAGAGGCTATATTACTAAGTCAGGTCAAGTGCGTCTCAACCTGCTATTGAATAATATTCAAGAGTTTTACCAAGGGTTTGAGTTTAATCATGGGCTTGAATCATTAGCTTCTTTTAATTACCTGGGAGCGTTACTTAGACAGAAAAGCTACTGTGTGACTAGACCTGTGAAACACCTTCTCCTCTCATTTTGGCTGTTTAATAAAGAGCCCATTCGCTATTTTGAAACGAATATAAGTTCTAGCGTATCTAAAAAAAGTTTGAAAGCAGTAGATGATTTTGATGACTCAGTTATTGTCTCATTACTGAAGCAACATACGAGTATTGCAGAGATCACACGTCAAACAGGAAAAAGCCATTGTTACATTTACCGAATAGCAGGTCTCCATTCGCTAAATCATAGCTCTCCAAAGTCTTATATCGATAAAACAACCCATCATAGGTTGATGACACTAGCTTTGCTGGGGAGGCATCGTCAGTACATTTCTAAGTTATTAAAACTCAACATTGGAACGGTAGAGCTTGCCATTTCAGCGGTCCCCAATTTAGTGGAGTGGCGAAAAAAGTTAAATTTCATTAGAAAGGAAAATGCAGCCATTTTGGAGTTAACAGCAGCAAGAAAGCTTCATCCAGATTGGATTCGGCAACAATTAAAGCTGGCGTACAATAAAGCGTTTTTCTTTTTATATCGTCATAACCGAGATTTACTAAATAAAATTTTGCCAAAGAAAACATTACCATCGTCCTATTCTGGGTTGAATTGGCAAGAGGAAGATGAACGGTTATTTGATTTAATCAACCAAATAGAAAATCCTTCCTTATTACCTGTTGGAAAAATTGGATTGCTTATAAATGACCGAAGCCATTTAAAAAATAGCATTAACAAATTGCCAAAGACGAAAAATTTATTGATGGAATTTGGGGTAATAGAACCTAAAACCTGAACGGTATTTTAGGAAGATTTGACTTGGAAACTACTGTAACAGATTGGTTTGTAGTAGAGGTATTGAACACTGACCGATCGGCTATGAAGTTAAAGAGCGATTATGAGATAAGGCTCTAGCTTGAAGCAGTTCTAAACCATTGATAGAGGTTAATATGAGTATCAAATTGCAAGATTGGTTCATTATTCATGTATATAACAATCATCAACTAGAAGTGCATTTAGGCGATATTGTGTGGGGGATTGATGCTGTAAATAACAATGTGTGTTTTGACTCTACAAATTATATTTTTTCTCGCGGTTTAGATAGCCCAAAGAACTTCTTCGATAGTCAAAATGATACTTGTTACACGCTCATTGGCAATGGTGAGTATATGTCATTGAGTAAAAGCGTGATCGAAACTCAGCTAAACAAAATGACACCACAGCAGTTCATAGAAATAAGGCGTCTACTCCACCTAGATGCTAAAGAACCAGAGCTAACGGTCACTTTTACCGATGTTTTCGATGAATTAGAGCGTGATAGAAATTCGAATCGGCTCTTGAATAAACTGCGGCAGAGTAAAATCTAATAAATGCAACATTAATACGAGGTGATTCTATGAGTTATGAGCAAATTCGTTTGAATATGCTAGCGTTGGCGTCGAGTGAAAATTTTGATGTTGGATGTCAATCGAACAAATTAAAAGAAAGGTTATTATTCGCTTATGATAATTTTTCAGATAAAGGAATTTGCTTGGTCGGGAGTTGGACTTGGGTGAACGTTGAGCTGACTGAAGATGAAAAAGC
>VSKX01100608.1_pt1 | contig 15957 bp, 18 predicted proteins | sample 4799481 | NCBI WGS metagenome assembly VSKX01 (sample SAMN12179537, study PRJNA552185) | sponge metagenome | biome: deep-sea hydrothermal plumes; feature: spots directly above weak diffusing fluid; material: sea water; isolation source: sponge from the Swan site of a hydrothermal vent ...
CACGAAAATACGCTTTCAAGGCCTGATAACGAAAATTTAACCCAACAAAAATTTCCTGCTATACGGTATTTGATGCAGCTCCAGATCGATGTATGCAGAACTCCATTTTTATACGTGATAATACTTGTATCTGCAATCATAAACTAGCTAGGGTTCCAACGTCTGATCATACTGATTTTTGATTATGGTTATGTATTATGACACGTTAATGTTTTCGTGCAGAGAGATTGCCATGGAGATCTTGTCGTACCAGCCAGAGGGTGGGTTCATAGTTCGACGAAGTAACAGCAATCCAGGATGTTATGCTCTTTCTTTGAAAGCCCCTCAAGGCATTGTTCATTACCTCATTGAGAACATTCCTCCGAGTGGATACAGAATACAGGTATTTGTTTGTGTCTCTATACCTTAATTAATGTTACTATTATAGACAGGTAGTAATTTTTGGCACTTTCAGATTTTTTCTGTTTTTAGATACTAATGTTGGCGGATCGCACCAAATATTCACCAATACGCGGACATTATAATATTATTAACGCGGACAAAATTGAGCGATAATCACGAAATCGCTAAAATTAGTACCAGTTTATAATAGCATAGCAAGGGCGTATAAAGAGAAGAGTGCATGCAACTCGGACTATTCTCAGACTCACCACACTGCATATTTAGAAACCCGCTTGTGGTAAATTTGATCGAATCTGCTGCATGCACAGCCTATAGCTAAGCCACGTACAAAATATCATAATATTTACTAGTTCAGTATGGCTCGTACTAGCAGTATATCAAAGCATCAAACAGTAGATCTACCAGTGCCAAGAAGATGAAACCTGCGTCCAAGAAACCTGTCATTCAGCAGAGAGTTTAATAATACGCCCAGCGCTTAACTTCACACTCGAAGGGATCTTGGGCCTGGCTGGACTAGGACTAGGTAGTCATCTTCTCTAGCTCTAGCTCTGGCCTGCCTGCACTACTATAATCTCTGATGTACACGCCCGTAATTATAACTCTGTAATTAACACCGCCCACTTGTTCACATCCGTATATTTATAGTATATCCGGCCTTTGATATGCAGTATGCTGAGTAGGTACGGTAGATAGTGAGTTGCATGCCCTCTTCTCCCTATACGCCCTTGATAATAGTAACAATAAGGTAGTAAGCATTGTTGTTTTCACACACGCACACACCCCTCCCACACACACACACCACATAATCAAACACGGGCCCACGCTCTTACACACACACACACACACACACACGTACCACACTGTCACGTACACAGGGAGGACAGTCTGTGTTACCCAACCTAGTTGATCTAATACATCACTTAACAGTCTATCCGTAAGTCACGTACCCCCAAAGACGTACATTAATTAATGTATGGTGGTTTTCACTGTCTCCTTTTTACTGCCTCCAGTGAGAGTCTCCCGTGTGCACTAAGTATGGACACATCTAACCCCAACTACATGCCAGGTGGTAGAGGGGCGGGGCCAGAGAGTGACAGTGATCCTGATGACACTGACTTTGGACAGCCCACTCAGTACCATCTACTACCATGAGCTAACGGCCATCAAACTGCATTGTAGTATCTATAGCTAATCATGTGTCCTCTAATTTTGTATTTATCATGGATACTAGAGTACGTATTATTAATTTCATCATGCATGTGTCCTCTGTATTTATCACGTATACTCTATTATGTATTTATCATTGGTTTGCTTATGTATATAGACTTCATTTGCTTGCACTTGTTTGTTTGTTCATCACAATGTTAATTTCATTTGTAAGTTTATTATTAATTTTCATCATGTGTCCTCTGTCAATTTTTGTATACTCTATTATGTATTTATCATTGGTTTGCTTATGTACGTATAATATAGACTTCATGCATTTGCTTGCACTTGTTTGTTCATCGCAATGTTAATAATTTTCAGATTAATAATTTGAACGTATAAAATACCCTGTTACAGTGATAATAGTGACAGACAATACAACGAACGATTGCGGAACAGAAAGCAATCAATCGATTCATAACTTAAACGAAAAATTTACATTGCTTTTAGGGTAGTGAGAGTTGGTGAGTTCAAGGCAGGGCCAGTCAGTGGGTTCAGGGTTCAGGGTTCATTGTTGGTTGGAGCGTGGATCTGCCCCTCCATTCTGTAGTGTCATGTCCAACGAAGGCTGCAGAGACACGTACCAAACATATAAAACACACGTACATAGACACATTTACACATTAGTAATACTCCAGTTGAGTCTAGGAATACAGGAATTTGAAACGTAAAGAAAGTTGTAATAACAGAGCAAACTATAATACACAGGCGGAAAGTATGAAAAGCAAAGCAAGTGCCTAATTAAATGTGTACACGACATGTTTTGTTAACATACCATGACTCTCTCCCAGAACTCTCCCCGCGGGGGGTGGTGTGGGATGATGGCAGGAGGGTACGGCTGAGAATGGACAACATTAGGAGGAACGAGAATGTTAAGATGACCTCCCACTGTAACCTCGGGCAGTGGATGAGGGTGTGCCTGGGTGGGTGGAGCTTCAAAGGTGGGCTGCCAGCCGAGGACCTGGACATTCCCAGTGCGAATAGCAGCCAGACCTGGAGGCAGAGTATTGGGAGGAGCCACAGTAGCCATTAGTGGGTGTGATGAGGGATGAGGGGGGCCACTCAGTACACCACCTCTTAGTACAGTCGGAGGAGCAGTTGCTAGAATACTTCCAGAAGGGACGACCATCGAGGGAGGATCGATATATCGCGACTCGTCTTGGTTAAACGTGAGAACTCTTCGACTGCTAGCTTCTCGTTCATGTATGACTGGGACCAGCATGGGAGGGGCTCCAATGCCGTCGACAAATGGCGACATAGAGGGCATGCTGTGCGTAATGTGCATAGACGGAGAAGTTAAATCAATGACAGATGGAGTAGTGGCATTTGAGTCTAGTTCAGAGTCAGATATGTTAATTAGCACAGGTAATCGCAGGGGTTCCCCTGCAGACGAGTTTGCAACAGAGGGGCCAGCTACATTAGAGGGAGAATCAGTGAGTCCCAGAGTGGCCGTAGAGAGCGCTCGTAGGGGGGAATCGTTTGAGGAATCGTGTTGTGAAATCCCTTGGAATATAACCTGAGGTGAGTCGAGCAGGGGTGGAGTATCAAGAGAATCGCTATCAGTGTAGAATATAGGAGAGAGACTGTCACGCGGAGAGCTGGAAACAGAGCCACTAGTATCCGAGTGAGCTATAGACTGCCGATGATGCGATGGCCCCGGTCCATTATCTCCCTGCACCCACATCCTTGCCGCGCCTGCTGGGTTCATGTCGACAGTGGGTTGATTGACGGCCATTCCGATGTTCATGCTCGATTGTTCCAACGAGATGACGTGAGGCGTGTGCGGTAGAGCCACGGGAGGTCCATTTTGAATCACTCCCCGCTCGGTTTGAATGAGGGGCACGGGAGCAGCAACTGTCTGAAAGTGAGGATGAGCATGTCCAAGGCTGTGAATGATTGCAAGGTCTTGATTGGGTATCGAGTCGTGCGTTGGTCCATGAATAACGGGCTGTTGAATAACGTTCACACTCACGACGGCACTTGGATTGGTGGGATTCCCGAGAGTGACAGCTACTGGAACGTGCTCATTGGTCATTGGAATGGGGAGGGCATGAGTGACAACGGGTTGCATGGGAAACGGTGCAGCAGGTAGCGGAGCAAAGGTGTACGGGTACGAATTAGCCGGGAGATACTGTGGAGGGGTGGAGGGGAACGTAAAGAAAGGAACGCTGTTCTGGACGCGCCACGGATACGAGTTGAAATTCTGCGAGGTTTGCCAAGAGAGTAGGTGCGGTAGGATAGTGGTGGGTGGAACAACGTGTGAGGGATGGAGTTGGTGATGCATGTGAGGGTGGTGTGGAGTGTTTCTAATTGAGGCCCCTCTGTGGTGGTAGTTGTAATGACCTCGATGGTCAGGTAATGATGAGCCTGGATGGGAACGTGATGATTGACCTCCTCGAGAGTGCTGGAGGAGGAAAGAGGAGAAAATGATAGACTCTCTTCCCATAAGGACAGGATATTGAGCGTTATTAATATTATGTCCAAAAACAGCCGGTTTATACTCTATACCCTATACCATTACTAATGCACATTACAGAGTACAACACAAGCTCTGTATAAACGTAGCCAGGCTGTATTACAATACATTGACGAGTGTAATTCGGTATGTGAGTATATAGTGCTACGGTAATAAAAGGATAGCTCTGAGCCTAGTGATGTGATAAATAATCATTCAGCTTACCGAGCCAGAGCTCCTTCCTCTACGAGAGCTCTGCTGCAAAGACTGGAGCCTCGTCTATAAAGAAAAAAGCACACTCGACAGTAAAACCATGCTAAATCAACACATTGTGCTACCACACAGCACAAGAGATCTACAGTACATAGATAAAATAGTGACTGCTTACGTGGATCTGACGAACAGTGTGACTGCTGAGATCAGCAACGGTGGCCAGAACTCTCTTCTTGACCTCACTCCATTGGAAGTAAAGAATAGTGAGATCTTGACGAGTATTGCTGCTCTTCAGATGCAGACCCACAGCAGCGCCCTGTGAAAGAATACACGTACAGTAACTGGTTATACTACTGTGTAAATGGTACGTAGGAGCTTTCGATTTTGTCAAACTGTAATCTACGTAGCTTAACATGCACACCACTGAAAACGTCTTCCAAAGAGCTTCTGGACACAAACTTTAATTGAACACTGTCTAAACGCTATTATAATAGTTATAGTATTATAATAGTTATAGGGTGTCAAAAGTAACTGCGTATGTCACCAGCTACAATAGTGCAGTTTAAACACTGCACTGACCTGGTCCCCTGACTTGCTCTTTAGCAGGTTAACAAACACACTGCTCTTCTCTTTGACCAAGAACTGAAAAAAGAAGTGGTAGGGTGTGACCTCGGGGCTCTTCAGAGTGTCTTGAAACACTTGCGCTGCTCCAGCATTGAGAGTCATTACGTTGAGGTGACTACACCAGTTGCCAGAGTACCTGTAGGGAGAGGGGCTGCTACACACACATCGCATACCATATATACACTGTACAGTACATACACGCACACACACATTCCACAAAGGTATATAGCCACACACACACCATGCACATACATACCACAAGGGTACATAGCCACACACACACACACATACCACACGGGTATAGTCACACACACATACCACACGGGTATAGTCACACACACATATCACAATACACACATACCATCACAGGGGGTGTGTGTGGCTAAACACAGCCGGTTCGCATAGTCAGTGGGTAAGTCAAGGCTGCTTAATTGCAACCGAACCATTGACTATAAGGCTGCTTTAGGCAGATTGACTACCCTGACTATAACCCTGACCATAAGCTGCTCAATTTCAGGCTTATGGTCAAACCATGCGAACCGGGTGCTAAACAAGGCTTTAGGAACGTACATGAAGGACTCCTGAGTCTCAGTCTTGGCAGTGAGGTAACCAGTGAACGGGAAGTTAGGGGACGTCCCTTGATGCTTCTGCAGTTGAAACACAGCTAGATCAAGCACATGTATCATATGAAACCATATCTTGGGTACTCGATATAATAATATTACTGGAATTATGAGCATATCGGGTGATTTTTTGGGCGACAAATAAGCACAAGGAAGCAACTGGAAATGGGGATATTAGACTATGTAATAGAGCCTACATGTATACTCACATTAATCTTGAGCTTGATATGGCCAGTCCATTTGAGAACCTCGTTGGCCTGAAACAGTATACCATAGTAAACACACTGTACTAGCTCACTCACGCTACAGCTAATGAATGTGTACTGGAGCATTGTAAGCTCACGTAGAAGGCATGTATGTATGACCGCTTCGCTACATTAGTACACTAGTACATGTGTGTTGACACCAAATTATCTCTATTCAGTGAAAATATTTAATTTACGTCCCAAATTTGATAAACTTAGACACAAGTTATGGCCACTCTTGTTTGCCCCCAAGGTACTAAAATGTCTACACACATGCTCACCTCTAAAATGTCGCTAAGGATAGATTTGGGTACTTTGAGCTTGGAGCAGTTGGACTGGTGCTCATCCAGTCGATTGAAAATGAAGGCAACGCTGCACTGCAGACAAAGCTGTGGCTTATTGGGGCAGGAGAGAAGATGAGGTGTCACTAGACTCCGTTGAGACACGTGACCACATTTGTGAGGGCACTCGATATGTAGCAGTTCACACAATTGAGAGTGAGTCTATATGTAAAAAACACACCACCCAACAGCATTGATCAATGGAAACCTAGTAATTATATAGTTGTGAAAGCCTAAACAAGAGGACTTTAAAGACAGTGTATTTGGGAAAGACCTTGCATTGTATCAACTAACACAAAAATTGCTCTTTTACTATCAATTTGACCGAGCGTTGGAAAACAAACTACCACATAATTATAGCAACCATTTTTTAACCCCAAGCTTCAAGTATCATAAACCAAGCAAGTGGTCAATTATTGAGTACTTTCATGGCTGAAAAAGGGAGTGAGACATTTCAACCCCACCCCATTATCCAGGGAACAGTTAGCAGCTGACTGGTTACCTGCAGGTCTCTCAGTTCCCCGTGCCAGGAGCAGCCGTGTTCTTGAGCAGAGCAGAGAACGTTGAGACAAAGCACTTCTCTCTTGGCAAAGTTGTCCTTGAACAATTGCTGATGATCAACCGCCATATTATCAACAGGACACCTCTTACCAGTCTCACTGCAGACAAGAACACAATATTAGAGATAATAATGGGAAGCTTTTTTTTTTTTTACCCAGGGGGGGGAGGCTATTTTTAGAGTTTGTTTTCTACACAGGTGGTCAGTATTCTAGACAGTACTTTTCGACCAGGATATGTTTGCTTATAATGTTTACAGGGCAATGTGAAATTGTGAGATATGTTGATTCAGGGGAGCGTGAGTGTACTGTGTTGTGGTTGAAAGGGTCTTTGCAGAAAAGTGAAGATGAAAAGAAGCAGTAGAAGGAAAGGGCACTGACTGACTGGGTGGGTGGGTGAGTGGGCCGGCTACATTGTGAAGCCATGGCAATCAATGCTCTAGCTATGTACAGTAGGCTCTCAGATAACTTTTGATTGCCACTCAATACTCTAGAGATAAGGTACACCTTCACAAGCACACCAACCACACTAAAGGGCACGCCTTCACACAGCAACCAAATCTTACCCCACATCTTGCACACAGTCAAGTAAAAGGCATAATTATATACAATAATTATTATAGGCTATAATTATACATCTCAAAAAATTAAGACTGTTGTACAAGTAATGTGGGCCTTCTTTACAGAGTGCAAGCACTAGCCAGGCATTTTAACGATTTTAGGTTCCCTTACTTGAATGGCTTTGATTAGGCTGAGTATACTGGATACTATGCTTCAAAGGCCCACGTGTAATCGTAGCTGTATTCTACGATGGGATGCATTTTGTAGGCCATGCAGAAGCAGCTATTTTGTTAGTTTGCAAGTAAGAGAGTACAGTTGGCATGATAAGCCAAGTCACACGCCCCTCTGTGCCAACTACAATATTTACATAGGCAACAGACAGTGTGTTACCACAGGACAAAGGGTCCAGATGTTACGTGAGGTTTTACACGCCCAGAGTTTATCAGAGACAAGGTTTCCGTGCACACACCCTTTACACACACACACACACAATGCCAGCAAAGAGAGACCAAGTTGATTGTATGCCCTCAAAGGTTGGCACCAGCCAACTACAAACTGAGCATTCCTTTAGTGGAGCATCGCACCACCTTCTATGCACTGCAACACACAACAACACGAGAGCATTGTGAGCTCGTTGTATTTAAAGGGTGATTAACAAGGTTTCAAAGTAAGGCATAGCTTTGATGACAAGTCATAAGGACTATTGTAGTTAGCATGAGACTGAGATCACAGTGGAAAATGAAGCAGACACATTTTGTACCCATGAGAATCACCACAAGCATGGGAGTTAGATCATGCACAACTCTATACCAAATATTAGGGAATTCATAGCTGGAGGGACCCTAACAACACAGTGCTATAAGGCACTCCTACTGACAACTAGGGCATTGGTTGTGTTTCCCAGGAATTATGAATGACCACTAGGAAGCAAGGCAGACAAAACAACAAAAAAAAGCACAGATTAAAGGGCAGAAAATGCATACAGTGAGCAACTGTATGTATACATGTACGAATAGATACATGCAGCTGGACACCTCATTATACACATACGCGTGTGTGCAGGGAATGAAATATTGTCTCTAGCCAAACAAACCACTTTTGAAAACTAACACATAATACAAGGCGAAACTAACTAACACAACTGTCACACACATACACAGTGACACACATACCCGAGAGCTCTGGTGATACAGGGGGAGCAGAAGCGATGACCACAGGGCGTCTGCATTGGCTCCCGCAGGGCCAAAAGACAGATGGGACACTCCAATCTCTTGTTGAGAGTGGGGTCAAACTTGGCATCATATCCTTCCATGGTTAGCTAGGTAGCTAGCTAGGTAGCTCAGTACACGTACACGTACGCGTACCTAAATTCCAGTGGACAGTACACTTCGGTACAGAGTTTTGGTCTTCGTGAAGCTTCAGCGTTCACTTTTAGCGAGCATTTGTGCCAAATGTAGCAACTGGCCTTATGACACGGCTACTTAAAACAGTGTCGCGACAGTAACTCGATACAGAGTGATAAACGCAGCCATACCAACAGTATATATCTTTATTGTGTATGAGTGGGAGATCACCGACAATAAAATGGTAAAGATCGTCAAGTTCAGTAACTCAATATCACTAATTGTATGCATGTCTATTGTCCAAGCTAATTATTAATTTTGTTTCTGTTCCTTTTCTTGACATTTCCTTCAACAATTTCCTCTTCCTTTTCCTTTCTCTTTGCGGCGGAACCCAATATCTTAGTTTCATAATTAGCATGTGTCTGATTTAACGAGGAGTCTGGGAATAGTGCATTAACAGTTAGAGTCATCAGTAGCGCTGACAAGAATAGTGCACATAGCACAGTCGGGGGTTGATAGAGATCAGAGTAGACCCTCAGAGTAGCAAGCAGTTCCGATAGAGGGGTAACAGGATAAGAACTCTCCTGGGAAGAAAAACAAACTATAATATCAGCGATACATGAAAGCAACTACATTGACAGTTCAAATGTAGGCGAGTATGGAAGCAACATAAATTGTGGAGAGAGACAGTTTTCTATTACACGTAGGAGGTCACTATGTCACGTGTAGAAATGGTAAACTGTAATTACAATTGCACCGTAAGCTGGTGTCGTTGTGAGATGGTGACAAACCTTTGGAAGGCTGTAGTGCTGTGAGACAAAATCTCTCAGGTTTTGATTGTCCAGTGAGAGTGAGAACAAGTAGTCACTTTTAACAGACCGCTTCCACCATAAAGAGGTCTGATTATAGCTACAGTAAAACAACACAAGTTTTATGAAAATGTCAGATGACAGATTCTTCAAAACTTACAACGGTTTTTGATAGTCGTACTCTGAATATTGGTAAGTGAACAGCCGGGCCCGAACAAAGGTTGGGGGTTTGGTAAAAGGGGGAGGGGCCATGAGACGAGTCACTGGAGAGACAGGGGGTTAGAACAACTTAGCAAAATTAAAAACCAGTTCTAGTTTGCACTTAAAGCTTCCACACTGAATCATGCGAGCAGGACTGGGTGAGGACAACCAACTCTTACCATCTCTTTCCCCCAGCAATAGTTTGTAGGCCAAGTGGACGAACCAGGGATTGTTCTGATAGGTACCCAGAGCAGCAAACCACATCTGCCAGTCCAGGCGTGGCTGATGAGGAGCTGAATGGAGGAGGCACCATTAAACACACACACACAGCTGCCATGGCTTCAGGGAACAATAAGGGTGCTGTGTCAATGGAGAACAACCACAGAAGCACTAGATGGAACTCAGCCAGCAAAAGATAAGACCTCAAATAGCTCATTAGTGGCTCAAAACTATCAACAAAGGGTGCACTTACCTACAAAGACAGGTGGCTTTCTCACATCACCAGGCTTGTACAAGAAATCATACTCCTAAATAGAGAGTACACAACACATGCAGTGCTGGTTTGATGCAGTTTCTTACGTACCTTCCATTCTTCACTGTCCATGCTGCCCTCTATAATCAGCTCAGGACGACCTTCGACACCAGTCATTCTACAGTGCACGTCTCTAAAATAGCTGGCTACCACACAAAGACATAGATATACAGCTCTGAAAGATTTTTCTAAAAGCTCTTGTTATGTAATTATAATGTGTTTTTCACTAGAGTTAGGATGGAACCACTTGTGGTCCGGTCATACAGCTACACGTACTGTAGTGTACGTGATGTGTATTAATGGACAAGACCACGAACGGCTTCCGATTCTCGCTGAAAGTTTCAAGTAAGCTGCAAAACACAACTGTTGAAACTTCTTTCCCTTTGGTATGCACTGACTTTGACACAGGCCATAACTTTAGTTTCATTCATTGGTACAATCATGAAAATTTTATGATATTCTGAAAGCCCATAAAAATCTTTACAAAATGAGACATTTAGTTAAATAAATTTAAAATCCACTTATAGTCCAGGGTTTTTGTCCAAAATGGGCTAAAAATTGACTTTAAACCATTTGAAAGAGCACACTTTTAATTGGATCATCCTAACTCAGACAATATCTTGGTAGGCAGAGAAATGTAATGAAGTATCACTTTAAAACAGCTACAACCTGAAAGCTCCACTCACCTTCTGAAGAGGCCGTAGGGGCTTGTAAGTGAGTAGTGATCTAATGAGTTATGAACGGTGCGCAGAGAGGAGGGAATGGTGGCCTCAAACCCACGATCCAACACACCATAAGAGAGTAGGGAGATGGAGAACATTACAACAACTACCACAGCAAACAGAAGGGTTTGTAAGATAGACCACAGCTTAGTCAGGAGTCCATACTGGAGAACAGAGCTGGGGGCAGATACAGTAAGTAATTAAAGGCATTGTAGCACTATATCACTATATAGTCGCGTAATTGCAGGATAATTAGATCGTCACGTGTGACACCTACATTCAATGATACAAAGGTCAAGGACATACTGTGCGTGCACGCACAGGCTTGTGACTGTTTTCTTTGTAGCCTCCACTATGACATTTTACTTCTGTATTTCTATTCTTAGTAACATAGGCTGCCTATATAGTGCTACAGTGCCAACAATATATACATAGACAGACTTTTCCAAAACAAACTTGTACCTCAATAAAGCACTCAGCAGTTCATTGGCTAATGATAATGCTCCCACCACTGCCAGTAGAGGTACAGCAGTGGCCATAACCGCATCAAACATCTCCCTAGAAAACCCTGCCAACAAAGAAACGAATTATTTCACTGAGGGAGAGGTTGACTGACTTAAGCCTAGTTCACGATATTGACGATAGACTCGTAAAGCTATCGTACGAAACGCTAGATTAGACTCAAGTTCTAATCGGATGGTTAGCTTACGATGCCATACGAAACGAAGGACCAACGTCATATCATCGTGAACCAGCGTTTACTCACCGACGCTGGCACTGGGGATCAAAGAGTTGTCTAAGCGTATGTTGAAGTAGTAGACAGTCAGAGATGCCAACACACTGAGCACAGTTATAAACACCAGTCGTCTTACGGTGCTATGAACTAGACTGCCATAGCTGCCAAACAACCCTCGACACACTCTCAACGACAGAGGGGGATTAGATAATCGCGGTGACACTATAACAAGCCAAAAAAATACATTCAGTAAATTAACTACACTGTTCATGCAGAGCAGAGCAAAGCCAATGACTAATAAAGAATCACACAATCTACACCAACACATGGCATTGTATGTATTTATGTACAGTATGCACCTGTACAGAGTACTACATGTGTAGCAATGTGCAATGTGCAATGTGCAATGAATTCCTTACCGTAACCAAGGAAGCGGTCGTCCACCAGTGAGAAGGAAAGAGTGATTGTGAGCAGATTGAAGAAGTTGTAGTTTCCCGTGGCAATGATGAACAGCTGCAGTAGCACCTGTGCTAGGAACCCCAGCAGTCGTAGCGAGCGTACAGGCAGGAAGAACAGTAGCGGTGTAACAGCCTCTATCCAATAAGTGCCTACTACCCCCAGTCTGAGCAGCCAGGAGGGGACATGGTGGGCATACCAGGCCAGGGGAGTAGGTATACACTGAAAGGATACACTGCAGTTTAAGGACCACATACTTTTCAAATACATGTGTAAACACTGCAGTACTTGGAAAGAAAACAAAAAGACACACTCAACTAGTTTGTGTGGAATAATACAGTACAGTGGAGAGAAAAACAGAGCATATGCACATATGCACAAGTCGACTATCCATTTGTTATTCGCTATAAGCCTAAGCTTTACATACAACCACAAAACTGCGGTAGTAAAGTAGGCATCAGGAGTACATAAAGCACTCCTGATACGCATTTATAGTGACAGTGAAGGACAAGCATGCCCTCTCACGAAAAGTAGTAGGCAGCTTCAGTGGCCACCTCCACAGCTGAGCTCACCTGACTCTCAAAGTGATGGTCGAGTGCTGTAAGCCCCCACCAAGTGGGACACTGAGACTGTAGCTTTACAACACCCGAGGCAAACATCAGTCTGAAGAGCAGCCAACGAACCAGCCATAGTGTAAGTCCATCGTGGTGACGGGCCACAGGCCTGTGTACACACAAAAGAATACTCCTTTATATTGTTCGACATTGTTAAAATTACTTGTAAGCGAAACTCCAGAACTCACCGTTTCCAGAATACTAAGTTCAAAGGTGCTACTAAGATAGCGAGGAACCCAGCTTCTAATAGGAGACTGTCCCTGCACATTCAGGCAACGATTCATTTACATACTAAGATAATTGCTTCCATACACTTACCACTGGAACCAAAGGAACACTTGACCCACCTATACACATCATAAGGAGAAATATGTGGTAACGATTACACACGCAAGAAAATACGCCACAGAGCAGTGGCATGGCGTGCACACCTTATAGACCGACAGGTAGAGTGCAAAGAGCGTGACAAAGAGTAGCGAGCACCTCATGGCTCGAAATGCGATCATGAGGAGGGACAGAAAGGCCCCGCCAACACATGCTAGCTCCATGGTAACGGACGGTGACAGACTTAGTGATTGGTGGAACTGAAGGAGCGAGGGAAAGGCAACAAAACGGGACCACCAGCTGCCACCATCTGAGACGTAGAAATTCAAATTGAGCGATATTCGAAAAAATATACGCTTAAAATATACGCATATTTTTACCTGGTGCTGGCAGTGCCAGGCTTACTGGTGTCAGCCCATTGTCTCCATAGAGACCTGAGAGTATAGTAAGGGAGATGCAATACAGCGAGTGAGCACTGAGCTGAGAGCCGACTCCTTACCAGGTATTTGTGTGTAGAGGGAAGCAAAGGCGAACATGTAGCAGCAGGCCATACACCACAGGAAAACTTGTCTAGTGGCTTGGTGCTTCTCTGAAGAAACAGCCATCTCTCTAGCAGCTCTGAAACACGATGACGGTAGGACACTTTGATCTCAAACTGGACTGAGACTAGACTGTACTGTACTGACTGGTGACTGTTACTGTAGCTCTGGTTACAGAAGCCACGTGGATTCGATATTCAAAGGGGCGGGGCAGGGTTGATGGGCGTGGTCGTGGTATTGGTGGGCAATACAAATTTACAAGAGCTAGAGCTCCTGGATTTCCTTCGGCTCCTAGATCCTGTAAGTTAGTATACAAGCGTGGCCTCAGCGGCGGCCGTGCTGTCCTCGGAAAATGGAGCTCCAGAACAGATACACAGACCTCCTTAAGCCCATAAAAGACCTCACCAGAAACTGGAATGTGGATGTCGCCTCTCAACTTGAAGAGTACGCTGAGGAGGTACATTTGTGTAACCAGTACACTTAATTACAACCACGATATGGGAATAACTAAGGGATCAAGTGGCATGAATGGCACCCCGGTTTTATTCTAATCGGGAGAGGGCAAGGATGATGTGGGGTTAGGGTTTAGTTAGGCACTATAGTATAAATAGTAAATCCATAGATGTGGCGAAAATTTGGGAATGTCAGGCCGGGTTGCTACAGTGGCGAGTGCTAGTGTGCAGTATTTACGTTGTGACGTCATTGTAGTGTCTTACATTTTGTTTAGATTGCACAAATCACTATTTCGTTTGATGATGGAGTTACAAAGATGAACTTTGCCGAGGCAGCTCTACTCATCCAGGGCTCCACCTGTGTGTACAGTAGGAAGGTGAGGTCACAATGAGGCGTTGCCATGTACTCACTCTGTGTACAGGTGGAGTATCTTCATGCACTAGTCTACCAAACCCTAGACCTCATCGCCAGCAAGAAGTAAGCACTAAATCTAGTGTAATGTGCTCAGAGTATTCTGCGTAATAAATACCAGACGTACGTACCAAAGGCTGTGCATTTTGGCAGATACGTTTGAGAGCCTATAACTTGTTTCGGATTTGAATTCTACAATTTCCAAAACGAAAAGCATGCATTTAGTAGCTCTTTGAAAGGCATTTCTAATATTAGATCGATCAGACTTTTAGGATGGCATGAAATTCATCAAGCTTTCTTTTAATTAAAGGATTTTGGCACCTACTTTTTTATCGTGCTCCCTCTCAGAAAGCAGTGCCAGGCTACGTCCACCACTGGGGACGCTGATGCTGACCTGTCACTAGCTTTGAGGATGGAGGATGATCAGTTCTTATCTCTCGACGACATACCTGTTGCTAACAACATTGACATGGACGAGCACACAGTGTCAAAGGTGAGAGACAAGTTATACACACCCAATCCGGATCCTACTTACACGGTGGCATCTCTAGCGTCTCTAGCATTGCATTGCTTTGAGCTGCTTTTTAATAACATCATTGTGCTGATCTACTATGTTAATCTCTATTTACGTAGATACTACAGCTACCTTATTGTAAAAACGGGTACTAATTTTAGCGATTTTGTGATTATCGCTAAATTTTGTCTGCATTATAATGTCCGCATGTTGTATTGAATTTGGTGCGAATCGCCAAAATTAGTACCCTAAAAACAGAGAAAACGCCTAACCAGTAACAGAGTATATATAATTTTTTTCTGAGTTACTCTACATTGTAGAATGTGCAAATAAAACTACCCACTGTATTTTATTGCCCACAATTCAGTCTGTGTCGACTGTTCCTCGTACCCCCCTCTCCCTCGTCCCACTAATGGACTACGAGAAAACCAACAGCATTCCTCTCTACAGTAACACTGGGGAGCTGATTGGCAGCCATCTTGACTTCAAGGTACCCCACCCTCACATTCCTCACTCCTCACACACACACACTCACACTCACTCACACACTCACACACTCACATTCCACACTCCACACTCCTCACACACTCACATTACACACTCCTCACTCCTCACACACTCCTCACTCCTCACACACTCACACAGATGAACAGTGGTATCATTCATCCGTCGGGGGCGCTGTTGTTAGAGCCTCTGGAGCATCTTGTGTTGCAAGTGGAGCTCAACAATGGCCGCTCTATCTCTATTAACCGGCACACTCCAGCACACCAAATCAACAGTGAGTGTAGCTATACGTACATGTACAATCATGCATGCAATGTAACTATACGTACATGTATACAGTGTAGCTATATACGTACATGTATACAGTGTAGCTATACATACATGTATACAGTGTAGCTATACGTACATGTATACAGTTTAGCTATACGTACATGTACATGTATGCATACAGTGTAGCTATACGTGTTTTTTTAACAAAATAAAGAAAAGTTATGCATGTACAATAATTATTATGTGTACATGCGTACAGTGTACCTATACGTACATGTATACAGTGTAGCTATACGTACATG
>VSKX01098304.1_pt1 | contig 15938 bp, 23 predicted proteins | sample 4799481 | NCBI WGS metagenome assembly VSKX01 (sample SAMN12179537, study PRJNA552185) | sponge metagenome | biome: deep-sea hydrothermal plumes; feature: spots directly above weak diffusing fluid; material: sea water; isolation source: sponge from the Swan site of a hydrothermal vent ...
ACACACACACACACACACACACTCACACACTGATACGCCCACACACACACTGACACACACACACAGTAACGTTGTATGATTGTCGTGCACTGGCTGATGGTTGTTCGGCATGTGTGGCTACTCGGGGGTCGGGATTCACTTGTGGGTGGTGTGCTGATAGTTGTGAAGTGACAGAGGAATGCTCTGTTTCACCTTTTGTTATTGAGGGAGAGAATTGCCCTGTCCCTATCATTACCTCAATCACCCCTCTCTCAGGTAAGCACACACTACACTCCTCACACACTCCACTCCTCACACACTACACTCCTCACACACACACTGCTGCACTCACTCCGCTTCTCACGGCTCTCAAAGGTAGCTACGTACACGTACACACATGTGTACCTACACAACAAAAGACTCAAAGCTATGTATATACACCCTTTTATATTTGTGAATACTGTACGCACCTTGCAAATAAGAGAGTAGATGCTGTCGTTATCAGTAAGCTGAAGCTCAGTACTTGAGAACACAGTGAGGTGATACGCTATAGGACTCTGAACGTGCAACTTGAGCATATGACGGCTGCAATATTATAGCACAGTATTTTGACTCGTGTGTCACCAACCCACTCTTGTATCTATGTATTGCCTAGCTTACCCTGGAGGCAGTGAGAGGATAGCTCCCTTGGTTCCTGTGGTCCTGAGAGTGAGCAATGATTGAGAGATCTGCACACTGCTCCACTGGAAGGTGCTTACTAGCAAGCAACCAGGAAGGATGGTCTCACGACCACTTGGCTGTGGGAAGGGGGTCTTGAGGGGAACGGTGTGCGTGTTTTTGCCTCCCTCACGCCAGCTGCTCAAAGACGAGAGGACAAAGTGAAGGAGGGCAGGTCGAGGAGAATCTACAACTGGAGAGGGAGGAGGGGAAGTGACGGTTTCTGTCTGTGCATGGCAACTATCAGAACTTACACAAGAGATTGCTGGTATTGTTCGTCGTAGTCTGTTGTAGGAAATTAAGTTAATGACATTCTGTATAATTATGTAAGTAAATACACCTTCATTATGGGAAGCTGAGCAGATGATGCAACCTTCTTGACCTGAGCCCACAAGTTTTGCTCCGGAGTCGTTTTCTGTTAAAATAGTAACAGCAGTTTACTTTATTGGAGCAATAGTATGATATAACTGCTCACAGATAGGTCGAAATAGCTGCTATTGTGCTCATAGCTGGAGGGACTCTTGAAGATGTGCAGGTGGCTAGACAAACATACAAATTTACGTAACATTATATTTTTACTACTATATCATTATGTACCTAAAGCACTTGATGAAATCGAAATAGCTGATCCAAACAGCAGTATTTTTGCTCTCATTCTTCTCACTCTCACCACATGCCTCTGCCTCTTCCACTACCTCCTCTTCCCGTTTAGTGATAACCACTTCCCATGGTGCTACCTCCAGGAACCATGGATTGTCCGGTGGCGGAGAGCTTGGTGGTGTGTCAATGCTGGGGTGTTGTTGTCTGTTGGTGAGACCGAGGTAGCAGGGGAATTGGAGGACAGGGGGAGGAGGGGTGTCTGGTGGGAGAACCAAGGGCTCGTCTCGTGCCTGAGTCAACAACAGTGGGAACACGGGTGAGGTAGTCCGATCAAACGTAGAAGGAAGGATTCCAGCTTCTTTCAGAATAGTCTCTATTGTCTCTACCTGCAAAGATATGAGCTAGCATCTATATAATACACTCTTGAAGTTAACTTACTTCAGCGTTTGAGGAGTGCGAGGATTTCTTAGTTTCCTCCTCTGTGAGTCGAAAGCTGGCTAAAACGAGGCACTTTCTGGACCCTTGTCCATTCTCCTCACTGTCTCGTACCCAGAGTGGGAGAGAGGGTAAGAGAATGTCTTCCCAGATACTCTCGCTCCTGCTAGGCTCCACAGCTACAGTCTGAAGGGCCCATCCAGTCAGCAGGTAAGTCACGCTGAAGTCTCTGAACTCCTCATACATGGAACTACAGGTTGCATGCAAAAGACAAACAATTTATTGTGTATCCTATTGTCCGATGTAACAGAATAACTACATGTAGTATATATAATAATATGCGATGTTATTTCGAGACTATACTCACTCGAGAGCAGCCATTTTGAGGAATGCTTTCATCAAAAGAGCAGGCCAGATCTCCCCAAGGTTGGCAGTGCGAGGATAGAGAGGTTGGTACCTGTCTACCACACTCTCTCCTCTATCAAGGAATGGCAGTTGGTCGTCAATCGTCACCTTTCTCCAGGCCCCCTGTATTATCACACTTTGATTATACAATATTAATTTGATTTGATATAATTATTATTAATTATACAAAACATGGATTAGTTTGGCCTTACCATCCAGAAGAGTTTGACAAAGTATTTGCCGGATAAGTTAGACAGAGTGGGTTTGCTGTGGGGGTGAATGTGAGCCCAGGGGGTCCAATGCTGCTCCTCCTCAGTGGCTCCAACACAGATGGCCTCCCTGACCTTCCACAAGGCACCCACTTCACTCACCAGCCATGACACAAACTGAGAACATAAAAAACATTATGGAGGTACACTCTCATCAACGACAGTCTCATTAGCAAACAGAATGATCCGGCAGATTTATGCTATACAAATACAGTATGTACTACATGCTGTATAGTGGAAACTAAAGTCTATTCGCGTTCACCTGGTCCCCGAAAATGTCCCATTAAAAGTCTATTGTACAGGGATAGCTATTTTTTGACTGGCTAATCCTACAATTTTTTGAAGCTATTGTTAGAAGTGGCGTTTAAATAGATCTACACATGCTCTCTTAGCAACCTGGAAACAGTATTAATACTCTATACACCCTTAGTGGACACTCCGCTCCCTCAATAGTGGACACTCTTCTTTAAGAGGCATATAAGGCCCATAACTTGACTTAAGAGTGTCCAATTTCAAAACTAAAACATGCATTAGGTAGCTCTAATATAGACCTTTCAGATGGTATGGTGAAATGACCAATTGCTTTCCAGTCAAAATTTTCCTATTTTGACATGGGTGAAATTGTCAAAATTGGGCCGTTTTTAAAATGTTGAGCTGAACATGCTGTCTGATAGAGTTTTTTCTGTGCTTTCAAAATCACAAAATCTTTGCGATTGGACTGTCTAAACTAAAGTTATGGCACTTTAAAGGCTATAGGCATGCAAGGTGTCACTGTTGTAGTGTAGCGCTTTACACCACACTCACTTTACTGTGCAAGATGTGTGTGTTGTTTGTGAGCAGGTCAATACTGGTCCGCACGTCCTCCTGATCATTCATCACGCACACGTCCTGCAAGAAAGAGAGAGTGGATATCTGAGGACAAAATGAACACCGGTCCACACCTCTGCACTAAGAGTGGTGATGGTCGGGAGGTCCAGAGGTCTCTTCCAGCAAACCTCTCCCATGCTTGACAGAGATGGGGGCAGCAGGATGCCTTCAGGGTCTTCATACGGCTACACAAAATATATCCGTGTAAAAATAAATATATACCACACAAAGGTTTATAGGCTAAAAAGTGTTGAGCACTCACACAATTCATGATATCTAGCGGAAAACTCTGCAGACTTAATTAATTGACTTACTGATGGTATGTGAGATGCTTTGGCTTTGTCTCTGCCCTTCCCACTGGCGGCCTGCTCCTGCTTCTCGATATCACTGTCTGACCACACTGGCCACACCACTACTTTCTTTACAGCACTCTCACCACTGTGGCATACGTGCATCATGCATTACTATACTATAGCAAGCTATGCAATTGTAAAGCCTCACTTGGACTTTGGTGACCCAAGCAGTTGTTCTCTGGAAGATTCTTGCTTGCTTCTATTACTTGCTTGTGATTTCCCAGGCATTGTAGTCGATGATCTTGCAATGTGTTGGGTTTTGTTTACTCACTGTATCTACTTTCTGCCTAAGTTGCCATAACAATGGGAATTCCCCTGTGTAGGGGAATTCTGCTTTTCCCTAGCCTTAGACTAGACTAGACTCTAGGTGCTCTCTATTTAAAAAAAATGGCAACAGTTTATCGCTTTAGGTGTCTTTCAGCTCTAGCAACTCTCCTTCAACGATCAAGAGTTTCTAAAAAGAATTATGTCTCTCCCATGACCCTGCTGACGCAAAATACTGGATTCACTAAGTCTAAGAGCCTGTCATCTTCTGTGGCTGAGAACCACGAGAGGAATAATCAATCATTTGCGTCTCTGTTTGAGAGCTCCCAATTTGCTCGCATTGTAAATCCCATTGGGAATAAAGTAGAAGCAGAAGTAATAGCTGTAGTTGGAGACAAACTCTACGTTGACTTTGGCTGCAAGTTCCATGCTGTAGTGCGCAGACCAGAGGTGAACGAAGGAGAGTTTGTTGAAGGTGCCAAAGTTGTTGTGCTTGTGAAGGATCTGGAGATGTCTATGCATCCACTGGGGAGCAGTAAGGACTTATCTCTTTTAGAAGCAGAAGCTGAACTATGCTCTTGATGTAATACCGTTCGAATCGTGTGAACATTAATTAAAATATACTGTCTACTAGCTTCGTCCCCAGGCTGACTTTTGGTTTAACAGAATGATGTTTTTGAAACTGTGCATGTAAACCTCTGATAGTGGCACCTCTATAGAGCATCCTACCTCTCTACAGTGAACTGATAGGTCACCCTCGTTTCCTATCTGTATTTCAACCAACTTTTTAATACCTTAAAAGGTAACTATTATTCGTGCATACACAATTCTGCGGTTTGACTACCCCTCACATTTCACGGGTACTAATAATTGCGGAATAAAAAAAAAACGTTAATTATTCAGACTTTGCACCCATCAAGTCACAAAAGGAATAATATTTGCTGGTACATAATACTGCGATTTTGACCTCACTCGCAAAATTCGCAATTAATAATAGTACCTGCAATTAATAGTGACCTTAATTAAGGTAGCAGCACCTCCAAACTCTGACTGTGCCTAAAAACCTGCTGCTTTAGCGTAAGTTTGTCTCTCAGAAGCAACATGATCACGCCTATCAATTCACAGCAGTGTCAGTTCACAACAAGCAGCCACCTCATTGACCTCAATAACTTGAGTAAGCTAGCTAGCTAGCTCAGTAGGAAGCCAGCGAATGTTTAGCATTGATGCCAAACTGCAGGAAAATGTAGGAGCTAAGTTTGTCCCAATAACTTGAGTTAGGAAAGGCAAATAATTTAACTATAATTATTACTTGTTGTGAATAATACTTTTCTTTGCACCAAATGTACCAATTTTTGGAGAAAAAAACATGGACTATAAGTGGGTGAAATTGTCCTCCTTAGAGTAGCCACCCACACATTATATAATAACAGCCAGTAGCTCCAATCCAAATTTCAGACACACTTCACAGAAAAAAACTAAATCTGCAGACATCCCTAAAACAGTACCATAATTATGCATGTTCTCGCTATATCGGTTTAACTAAAAAAATCAATGTTCTCTTTTGAGTTCGTGTTCATCCACAGAACAGTTTAGAAGTTTTCAAAGTGGTGATGGAATGCAGGTCCCTCGAACCTGTTGGTGGCAGCACAGGCAGCGTCCACACCGTTTGTCATCCCTGGGGGGCCGCAGGAGAACACTCCAATGCTGGGAAGGAGAATGTACTCTTCCTGGAGATTGTCAAAGAACTGGTTGTAGTCGGGACGACCGAAATGAGTGATGGCTCGCAGTCCAGTGAACAAACTCTTGCCAGACAACTTCTGGAAGTGACGCTCGCAGATGTACTATAGAGAGAAAAATATATATACCATTACTACAGTAAATATAAAAAGAGCAACAGATAATATTAGGTTTTCAACAATAAAGCTTTCAGCAAAAGACTGCAGACTCACCAACATAGTGGTACGGAGATCAAACTTGTCAAAGAACTGGGTGATAAAGATGTGGTTCTCCACAAGTCCTTTGGTGTCAGCTTCCTCGACATCTCGGATAATATCAGCAAACCACTCGTACTGCTTCTGTGTGCGAGTTGTCCAAATGAAAAACACCTAGAAGGAGGAAAATAGGCAAGTGTTTAGACGCTCATAATAAATTATTGTTGATTATTATTTACCTTCTTGCACTCGACACGAGCTCCAATGTTGAATCTGTGCACAAGCTCTTTCAGAATGGAGGCAAATGGTGTAACTCCAATTCCACCACCAACGAGAACGGCAACTTCAAATCTGTTCCAGTCCTGATGACCCTCTCCGAATGGTCCATCGAGGTAGAGCTTGGGATAGGGTTGTCCACGAAGGTTAGCTGGATTGTAGTGGTCCCTGAAGTTGTAGGTCCACGGTCCAACGGCACGAATGTGAAGACTGAGGTACTCCTCGTGAGGGGCAGAGCTGATAGTGAAGGAGTGGAACTCTCCTGGGTTCAATGCAGCACTGGCAACCTTCAACCACTGGCCAGCCTTGTAATCAAATGTCACCGGTCTCTTGAAGTACACACCCACAACCAGAGAGGGCAGGATCTCGGCACGAACAACAGCCACCTCGGCCTTTCTTCGACCGACACTGATGAGCAGATCAATAGCGTATATAACTCCCGGTCCGAGGAAGAAGTTGCCAAAGAGAGGGTCTTGCACAAGACGTCCAGAGCCGTGAAGGAAGGTGAGAATGTAGAACATCACATACCAGTGGTGAGTGATCCAGAAGGCACGGAAGGTGTAGCGTCTTGCGTATTGAGTAGCAAACACAAAGATGATGATCACAAACACAGTGGCAAAGAACCCTGCAAATCCTGTCATGGTCAAGAAAAGCCAGTAGGTGAACTTGGGCAGAACGTGAGTGCGATGGTAGACCTCTCGGAAGAGGCACGTCAAATCGTTGGCAGTTTGAGTGCTGATGTGGTAGAAGTTGAAGCCGTGGCCGATGGCATGCATGAAGGTAAAGAACAAAGCTGTAAGGGCCACAATCTTGTGGAACGTGATGTAGGAATCGAAGGGAATGTAGTAGTTGAAGATGGTCTCACGGAAATACGTGATAAAGTTACGAGCCATGGTGAGCAGCAACACAGAGTAGGTGAACATCATTCCTGCAGCAGCTCCTCGAGTTATAGTGATCCCATGACCAGCGATTCTCCTGAGTCCAGTGTGCTCTCTCTCTACAGCATAATAATGGCCTCTCTCGACAAAGATCATGACACAGAGCCAGAAGTAAACGGACAGATAGAAAATGTGGATCTTGTAGTTTTCAACATAACGAACAAAGATAGCCCATTGTCGTCCAAGCCAAGATTGTGAGAGGGTTCGCTTCTGTACAGGAATTTCGAAAGCTGGTCCATGTCCAGTATCTTCATCAGTAGCAGCTGCAGCTGCTTCCTTGTCCTTAGCCCGTGGGTCTCCCTTGGTGGTTCGACCGTATGCTTTGATAATCGTACGTCTGGCACGAGCAGTGGCATTCTCACGAGACCTGCAAGACACAAACAAATATACTCACAAATACACTCAATGCTCATTCTAGCACGTAAGAGATGAGATTTTGTGAAAATAATTGTGTGTTGGCATGTAATACTGACCTGTATCTGGATGGAACAGCCTCAGCGGTTTCTTCTTCTGGTTTCTTTTGTATCTCTACTTCAGGGACATCGTAGCCAGTCACTTTCAGGTGGGCACTGCTCAGCTGCTCTTTGTGATCACGGAGGAGAACGTTGAAGTCTTCTAGAGTGAGTTCCTGCTTGTTTTGGAAGCCAGCAGATGTAAACATAGAATCGATCAGAGTGTCCATTTGCTCGCCAGTCACTTGTGTGTTAACCAGTTCCATCATCGCTTTCAACATTTTCTTGAAGCTGGCTCTGTCCAGAACACCTCTACGGTCAATATCGTACATGTCAAACATGAGCTTAATCTTGTCATCGGGCGAACCCTTGGCAAATATCACAATCATATCGAGGAATTCCCTGAAAGAGACAAAACCGTTACCATCTTGATCGATCAGTTGGAACATTTGCTCGACAAACAGAGAGTCTGGTTTCAAAGACATAGCATCGGCAAACTCGGCACGTGTAAGTTCACACTCTAGAATGTCAGCACGAGTTTCAGCAATTCCAATAGTACTTGTTTGTCCTCCCTCTTGGAACACGGCTTTGAAGAAGTTTTCAAGAAGTTGTTGTCTCTGCTTCTTGGTGAACACGGATCTAAGCATAACCTTCTTCTGAGGTTCCTCGATTGTATGTCCAATTCCGAAATCGTTGAGCTTCGATTCAATCTTGTCGATAAAAGTGGTGCGATCAGCAGCAGAGAATGTGCAAATAATGACATCATACTCGTGTGGGATCTTAATCACGAAGTGCATGTAGTCATCGAAAGGCCTTTGAATTGTGAGTTGTGTCTGATTGCGCAGATCAATCTCTCTGAACACAGTACTCTCGCTGTAGAGCTTAATTCGTTTTCCGGGTCCGAATTTCACACTAACTTGGCGTGTTTCATCCTTCAGGCCAGCATGGTGTTCCCAAGCAACAAGAATGTCACCATCTGGTCCAACAATATCTTCATCTCCCTCGACCTTTTTCTGGCCGCGGCCCCTTCCGGCAGCATACAGTTGGTTTCTTCTGTGCTGGTTGTAGGCAGCCATAGCAATCATAGTAAGAATTATAAGTCCAATAGCAAGGAACACAAATGCCCACACAATAGGTGTCTCATAGTCAGAATTAGTATAATAGTCAAAGTTTTGAAGGCCAGAACAATCGTCCATGTACAGTTCACTAAGTTGGAATGGCTGAGGGCACACAGCGTCGGTTATTTCGAAGGGGTTGGGCCCGAGATCGACGTCACGAATGTGAGTGGTCAGTATGAGCAACTTTCTAATGTCAAAGCGTGTGATAGATTCATACTCTTCCCGGGTGAAGATTCCGTTGCTCTCCCAGTTCTCGTACCAGAAACGATCGGCGTGACGGATTCTCATGAACTGATCAAACAACACGGTGGAAAACAGATCTCCCGGACCGCTCATGTCCTGAAGAGCAGAGCCTTCAAAATCGTAATCCGATGGAATGGTTTCGGCCATAGCACAAGCCCAGATGTCACACCTGTCGATATCATTGTTATACACATCTCGAAGATCTTCGATTCCACGAGTGACGAGGTCATCAATTCCGTAAAGCACGTTAATTTCCTCAAAGCTGTTGATTCTGGGCAATCCGTATGCTAATCTGGCTTGGTTGTAGTCGGGTAGACCCTCTTCTCTAGCTCTCTGGAGGTTCACGGCCATCAAGTCTCGACGAGTGTAATCCAGTGGTCCGAACACTTTTCCTCGTAAATCGGGTGTAATAATTGTATCTTCTCTCTCTGTTCTCTGTGAGGTCATGCCAAGATAGAAGGGATCGACATTGGTTCGGGCAACGGTCACTTGAGGGTTCCAGTAGGCGTTACATGTACGGACTGCGAAAAATTCGGGGGCAGCATCTGTATCATAGCCTCTACCATCAATCGTAGCATTGAGATCTCGATTTCTGGTCCCGTTAATAAAGTTCGTGAGAGTTTGTTGCTCGGGAGTGAGGTCACCAGCAACAAAACCATCCACTGCACCAGTTAGAGTTTTCCAGGTTTTCCATTCTTTCCCAGGATTAATTCGGGTTAGGAAAGAATTCGTAAATTTATCAACTTCAGAAACAGTCGGACCAAAACGGCATCGGTCAGTTTCAGTAGGGTTTTCCCTGCAGAAACAAGAAGATATTATAGTCAAGGACAGAACAAGTCAACTTACTAGAACAACAAAGCATCGTAACTATATTATGCACTTACACAAGTTGTCTCCTCCACACTCCAGGTGTTACGACAGTGTGACCCCACCTCATGGCAGCCGACTGAAAGATGTGGGCAATCTGGGGGTTGATGGCTGGATTGTAGCCTGCGTATGCACTGTAGCCAGGAGTGTTATCATAAGGAGGGAGGTTTCCACTAGTGTTTCTGAACATCCTTGGAATGAAGAGAGGGAGCCAGTCGTTGTAGACCACGTGTTGGTAGGTGGCAATGGTGAACTGGCGAGCCCTGTTGAATATAAACTCATCCTCCTTAAATGCATCGTCGGTGTGTGACCCATACAATGTCTCAGCCCAATACTGGTGAACACGGAACCACAAGATGCCCATAGTCAGCAAAAAGGGATTCTCGTCACCACGAGGATTACCAATAGCTGTACGTACACAGAGAATACATGAATAGCTTGATACGAAACACGAGCATGTAAAACTTACTCCAAAATCTGTTGACAGGGAAGAGAGAGTTGTTGGCAGGGGGAGGAGGGTTGGCAAGCGGAAGTCCGACATCGTTTCTCTGTGGGAATTGATTGGCAATTGGAGTTTCTCCATCTACTGGAAATGCTGGAATATAGGCCAGTTTTCCACCCTCGAAGCTCCTGATAACGTCTGTCCAGGCCTTAAAGGGTCCATACACCAGTCCTCCGTCCATCCAGGGAGTGATCTCATTGAGCTGTTGTCGTGGATTGTTAGGGGAGTAGCCAGTTCTGAAATCATAACGGTTCCTCAGGAAAGGAATGTAACGATCTGCTCGACAGTCTGAATCGAAAAGGGGGTGGCATTTGGGAACCCTCATGTCCTCGTATTCAGGAATACAGCCAGGCCTCTGTGCATCAAGCACTTCCTCCACCACTTGTTGACCTGTTTGGATGAGGAGTACGACAGACAATGAATATTGGTGTGATGGGGTTGGCTCGTACAATCATGCATTCTACATGTACTGTATCCTTGAAGTAAAAACACACCAATGATGACTCATACATGTACTGTGTAGCACTCATACATGTACCGTGTAGCAGGATTTTTTCGAATTTGCTTTACCAATAACAACCTTGACCACTGCCCATGCACAAGGTGAATTGTGAATAATCAAAATTCGTAAAAAATATAAAAAAAAAAATTAGCACCCGCTATACAGAACTCTGCTATACATTCTTAGTTGCACAATTAAGTACTCGCATTTAGCAAGGAGGTGTTTATACAATTGCAGTGACTAACCGAAAAAAGTAAAGAAAGCTGTTCTCCTCTCGGATCCTTGTCCAGTCAGACCGTACTGAGTGATGTTGGAAATTAGAATGACGTTCCCTCTGGTATTCTCCTGTACAATCTGGTACGATCCATCAGGATAGACAGCAGGTGTCTTCCTCTCCATAGGCATATCTGCATGAATGATAATGCATGCAGTAGCTAGCTTGCTATTTTTCCACAAAAAAGACAGCACCAAAATTACATGCATGCACACAGCAAAACATTCATGGAGCACCAAAGTGGACATAAATCAGGCTATTCCATCTCGATTATCGCTTTTTTGATTTGGTGATGGATATTCACTCAGATGTGTATTGTGGTATATACAGGTGCCTTTGAGCTGACCTATTTGCATTGTACTTTATTTAGGGCATGGCGGCTCGGTAAAAAGGGTGTTGTCGAGCATATTGTCGAGCATATACTGTGGTAGCCTCGTCACCTGGTTGATTTTTCAACGAATTCAAAGTAAAAGTTAAACTAAACGTATACGTCTGGGTATTTGCTAGGTAAAACTGCCGTAATCACAAAAAATAGTTTCGTGTTATTACATGTGACGAACTTAACTACGGTTAAAAAAGCACAAAAAAACGACATCGAACATCGATTTCGAGAGATTGATTTGCGAGATCAAAAAGCCTGAATTTTTCCACAAAACAAGACAGAACCAAAATATACGTGCATGCACACAACAAACGTTCACAGTCTGCTTACCAGCACCGCCCCAGTCAGGGTGTGCAGGGTTGTTGAACCATCCATCATATCCTTGCCATTCGAAGTAAGTACGACCAGAGATGTTGACGGCAATATCAGCCTCGACCATATCTCTGTCCGCAGAGTTGTTCACAGGAATATTACCAAGTTCGTTCAGAATGTATGAAGGTTCACTGAGAGGTCCAGTGTAGCCGGCGCCTTGAGCCATTGCGGCACTGGCAAAAGCCAGCACTAAGAGGCAAGCCTTGAACAAGGCCATGTACTCCCAAGATTACTTACTAGAGAGCAAGATATATTATGCAGCCGTTTTGCAAGAAAAGCAGCTTTGCGCTGACGAATTCACTGCTTGCAATGAATGTGCGAGCTAGAACAGCCCTAGATAAAGACAGGAAGAAGGATATCATGTTGTGCGGTCCAGTCTGTGTCTCATTGAGGCGTCATAAATCTATTTGGAGATCAAGATAACTCGACCCTGATTTTAATTAACCGGTTTGTTGACAGCTCTATAGCCTAGCCTGCGCTGCTACTCTGACATCGTATATTCTAACTTCTGCAAGAAAAAGAAAAGTAAGTACAAGTGTGTATGCAGATGTGCAACAAGACGTGTATACATTCCCTTCTGCAGAACATTATCTGAGGAGCTAGCTACCAGCATGGGAAACGCCTTCCGTCTCCAGCCAGCCCCTGCTTTGTACCCACCCAATGCTACCCCTTTCCTAAACGATGTAGAGGAGATTGGTATCTTGGTGGCCTTCTCCATCATTGCCTTCTCATTTATTCTCATCATCCCCGGTATAAGAGGCTGGGAGGTACGTGTGTTATAGCGTTTCTAGTGCAGGCTTGTAACTGTTGTCGTTTGGTTTCTCTTGCAGCGTCTGTATTCCATCATTCGAGTTTTTACTGCTATCTGGATTGGTTGCTCGATCACTGTCTCTAGCTATGGTTACACCTGGCATACCGCTGATATCTGTGTCCGCACTCAGTATAAGGGATACGTCAACCCTCCAAACATTCGTCAAGAAATCGAGGCCGCTGTGGGTATTCATATCGGTCTCCGTGGATTCAATGTCACTCTCTATGAGATCCCCTACGCGCTCTGCACTGATTCCGGTGGGGACGGAATGGAGTATTGGAACAATCGACCGTTTGCCGGAGAGGTCATAAACTACAACGATGAGTTTCGCTGGAACAACCCGTGGGCACAAGGACGTTTTGGTTTTGGAAGGTTTGCTAGTGAGGTGAGTCAAGAGTTCCGTGCTGCCGAGTTCCGTGGACTCCCCTATCCCATTCTCTGGATCGCCGAGTACTTTACTCTAGACGCAGAGCAGATTCGTTGGTTCAGGAAGTTTCGTCAGGCAGGCTGGTATGCCCACATTCTATTATGGTAAGCTGCACCATTTTGATCGCTATACTTCATGCACTTATACCTTCTATTCCTGTATAGGCTTGCGTTTACCACATTGGTGCTCTCCATAATTTTGTTCATCTTTGTTATCGACACTGGTGCCTGGTTTATGCTCTACTCTGGCTTGTTCCAAGTCTTTGCATCGTTTGCATATGCAATAATTATAATAAACGATCCACCGTTTGCGATCCCCTTTGCAAACATCGAGGGAGAGAGGGTCTTATTGGAGACTCATTTTGGCTGGGCCTGGATTCTCAACCTTGTGACGGGATTGGTGACCACTGGACTCGCTGTACTGGTACTGATCCTCAATTTCTTTTTGCCTCGCGAAACCGCCACCTTCTTTCACCACACCATTGTTGAGGAGGATGAATTCTTCCAGGAAAGCCACTAGCTGTCTCTAGCTTCTTAATGTACGTACGTATTGACTGTTCCTTATATCCCTGCAGGTGGATGAGGAAGAGGAAGGAGAGAAAGGAGAAGACTTTGGTGTCAGTACTCGTCGTGGAGGGACTACTCGTGGAGGGACTACCCGTGGTGGCCGTACTCTTCGCAGAGGAGTGTCCAAGTATCGTCAGACCACCCGTAAAGCTCGCAGCACCATTCGTTCCACTCGTGGAGGTTCTCAGCGTCTCAACGACGAGATTCAACTCCAGGAAGTGCCAGCTGCTGCGTCTTAAAGCTCCTTGGCTAATTGCAGAACTGAAACTGAACTTATGTACTTGATTTTAATTATGTAGCTCTTATAGTTGTAGCTGATTTTCATTGAAAAAAATTGGTCAATCCAATGTATTGGTTCTCAAATGTACTGCATGCTATCTGAGGGGATGTAATTATTAATTGTAGCGAACACAAGCATTGTTGACCACGCCTTCCAATTAAGGTGATTTTAGCCACACATCTCCAATTTAATCTAATAGGTGTGTTTATACTAATAAGTACATGTATGTAGAGCATTCAGCACATTCACGTTAGACACAGAATGAAAATCTAGTACAAAGTATGAAACATGTGGGTACATGTACACGGGTTAATAAATTCTATATAGACATGCATACAAATGTACAACTGAGAGTGAAGAGTTTTATTGGTTCTTTGAGATGCTAAACCGAGAGAGAGGTTTGATGTAGTGATAATCGACAGAACCACAATGAGAGCACTTGACTTCCGAGGAAAGTTGACAGAAGCTCAGCGTAATCTTGGACGGGTCCACCAGCTGTTGCTGACAACTGTTACACGCCACGCTAGCACCGCAGCACGGAAAAGACGAGAGAATGTTGAACGAGTACATCGTTCCGATTTGATGAAGATTTCCATCCCACACGGCAGAACAAAATCGACAGCTCACTCGATTAACACCAGCCATACAGTGGAGACAAACTGCGGACAAAAACATAGGATCGTCTCCTTTCCCTTCGACCTCGAGAGAGCGGTCGGAGGATTTGATCGGAGATAGGAAGAAAGTTCCGTCGACGAGTGGAAATTGGTCGTAGACAGACATAGTAGTAGCACAAAGAACACAATCTACTTGATTCGTATGATGAAAAGCTAAACTACTGAGAACTAGAGATCTTGTTTCGTCCCCTGCACCATATCCATCGTCCTCCATTTTAATGTGGTAGGAGTTGATTAGATGACGAGGTAGCACCTTCTCGAACACACTGTAGTCACTGCGATGAGCAAACGGTTGCATGTGGGGGGCTCCGTTTTCACTGGAGAAGGAATCGCTGTTACTCCGTCCGCTGGTTCGAGATCGAGAACGAGTTACACCATTTACCGATCGCACAACAGGTATACCCACTTTCTCACTACTGCTAGTTGATTTTTTTCGCTTTCGCTTCGTTTTGTCCTCAACTCCGGTAAAACTGAGGTCACGTCTAACAGCACCCTTCACACAGCGACAGGTCGACATTTTGTAGATAAGATCGTAGCCTTTCTTAGTCCAGAGGTTTTGCCGGCATTGCTTTTCGGTCCAGTTTCGAGCTCGACTCATCCCTCGCAAACAACTCAACATCTGTTCCTCAAAACTCGAGAAACACGTGGCGTGCATAAACGAGCTAAAACCACACTTATCGTTGCTACAAATCATCTTAACCGAGTCTGGTTCAGGGCTAGCTGGATCTATGTCAGTCGACATAGTACACTTGGGACTACAGCATTGCTGTACAGCCTCAGCTAGTGACCGTCCCTTGCAATGGTCATTGGAATCCCAGTCGGTGGGGAAGAATCGGGTGGGAGGTGTGACGGAGGAGGGGCCATCAGAGCTGGTCGATGCTGTTCTTCGTTGTTCTTTCTCGCGTGCCACTGGCATGTCTGATCCCAAGGAGTCCAAAACTGAGATGGAGTTAGGGCCAATAAAGATAGTACACGCCGAGTGTTAATGACCACAAATATGTGACAGAGAAACCACATAACGTACCTACTCGAGAATATGCAAGCGTATAAACACACTCTCTTACCTTTTACCTTGTAGATCGACGTTATGCAATGCCTTCTTCTTCTCTGACAGTCTTCTTACAACACACAACTCTCTCAACAAAGCTTCAAAGTGTCCTGCCCATCTCTCTGTGGCCACAGGGAAAACGCACCCAAATCCCGTTTCGCTTACTCCGTTCATCTCCGTAATCTATTAAACCACGTGGACCAAAGTCAAGGCAAGAGAGAAGATTTGTATTCACTACTATCTTCTGTAACTCAAAATGGCGATGTCTGTGCCCAAAGCAGGGCTTGCTACGATGATGAAGGAAGGAGCTAAGGTTAGTGTCTTTATCTTGTCAGTAGCTAGCTGAAGTGAAGGCTCTCTGTATATAAACCTCCTCCCCCCCCCCC
>VSKX01030523.1_pt1 | contig 15905 bp, 17 predicted proteins | sample 4799481 | NCBI WGS metagenome assembly VSKX01 (sample SAMN12179537, study PRJNA552185) | sponge metagenome | biome: deep-sea hydrothermal plumes; feature: spots directly above weak diffusing fluid; material: sea water; isolation source: sponge from the Swan site of a hydrothermal vent ...
AGCTTTAACATAAAAATCTGGCACTATTAAAACTAATAACTTGTTGTGTGAAGACTATCCATGCTATAAACGCAGCGCCATGGCAGCCAGGTGAGGAGACTCAGACATTACAAACAAACAAACAAACAAACAGACAGACAAACGGACTACTATAACCCGCTGGTCGCGGCATGACCTCGGGTTAATGAGGGAATTGTAGCCTACATACAGTGATTCCTATTACATGTACAAGAATAGCAAACTATACTTTTTCCTCACTTACCACCAATCTTGTTGCAGAGTTGAGCCACACCCACGATATCATGATGTACCTTTAAGGGAAAGCAGAGTATGTTGCGAGTACGGAACCCTGTGTTCTTGTCCACCTCATCACAGAAAAGAGGATGGTGGTATGGGTCTCTGAGGTTGAACACTTGGCCTGCACATAGAGAACAATCTTAGTTTCAACATTCCAAAGTATATCGACAAGGTCTCAGAGGGAATATCTTATAGTTGCTTCTACATGTAGGCATGTCGAGTGGAATACACTGTAGCTCTCCTCTAGGCTATGGCATGTGTACACAGCAGTTATCTGGCATGTACTAAAAATCAAACAATTGTCATTTTTATCAAGTTACGTACACTTTACTATTAAAATACGTAGATATTGACACTCCACCTGTTTGTCCCACAAGGCCAGCAATCCCTTGACCTTTCGAGAGTCTGATCGTCATTTCTTTGCCACTCGTCAATCCTCCATCAAACACCTTGGCCACTAAATCTCCACACTCGCGGTCAAACAAGAACACAGAGCATCTGTGTAGTAGGAGGGATGGAGAGAGAGCACTGTACTTGCATGCCACACTTTTATACACCAACACAGTCGGAGAGCTAGTGACTAGTTTTGAACAACTCACTTCTCAGCTTTAATCAGAACACGAGCTTGTTGTATAATATTTTGAAGGAGATGCTCTACATCACCTGTAGTGTGATAACAGGTCCTTACAGTAAAGCAAGAATACTCTGTACAGTGGGTTTTTGACGGTACAGTATTCGTGAAATTGTGTAAGTTTGAAATGCCTTAATTATTGAACTATAACGCTTGTATTGGCAAATATCAATGAGTTTCCATAAATTCAAAGCCCTAGAAAACTAACTGTAGGAGAAACAATGCACTCTGTTGGGAGACACTAGATAAACACACACGAGGAGCTTGCTCACCAAGGTTGGCGAAAAGAATCCTTGTAACGTCTAAGAGAATTTCATTTTGTTTCTTGATATGAAGCTCCCTCCGGAAAGCTTTAGTGTTGGTTAGAACTGTTTTGCTGAACTCAAGCACAAATCTCATATTCTCCACATCCCTAAAGGTGAATCTGTATAGAAGAAAAAAAGGTTCAAAACCCCACACAGCAGTGACATGCGTATTCTTTTGTATTACCACAGTTCATAGACACTGCCCCGGCCCTACATACCACTCAGAATTAATAGTATAGTAGTCACCAGAGGCAAGAGTGTGTGTACAAACGTGAGCTCACATATTTCCATCCTCTCTGTCACAAGCCACAACAACAGCAAGGGCATGGCGTGACCGATTACTTGATCCCGGCTGCCTTTTTGGCACGATTACCATTGGCATACAGAGCATTCTCCTGGGCTTGTAACCTGCACCGCCAATATACACTCACATGCACATATATAGTCGTTCATTCTCACCATTAAGAATATCCACACTGTCATTGAAGGCTATATCCTACACATGGACGCAGAGTGTTCAGTGAATTAAAAGTTGATATCATCACTTACCTTATTAACATCTCTGATGTTGATAAGGTGCTTGCGAATAAAAGCACGCCCATACACATTCTTAATACTGATCTGTGTGTGTGTATGTGCGTGCATGTCTGCATGTTGGGAGGGCCAGGGGATACGAGATTCTATGTAGGCGTGTGAATAAGGACATACATCATATCGGAGTTCGCAGTCAATCTGAACACCATTCAACACCTGTATAAGAGCAATACAGTACATACAATGATACACGTACATACAGCACATCCACACACACACACACACACACTTCTTCTTCTCACCTGACAGACAAGCTGATGAGTGTTTTCATCAACACAAAACATGTAGCACATTTTGATTTTCATTAAGCTCTTGAGCTGGAATAAATAAGACAACCAAGGTACAGGTGCAGCTAGGAAGAATTTTTTTGTACTTTGCTTTACTGTAGTTCAGTGGAATATATTCCAGTGAAAGCAATTACATGTATATACTGCAAGTGTAGTTACTATATGCACTTCACTTTATTAGCTAGAAGCTAACTACTAATTAGTGAACTACACTGAACACTTTCACTTAATATTTCACTGTACACCTGTACACAGTGAAAGCACATGTCACTAGGTGCAAGCACATGTCTCACTATAGAATTCTGCAATCTGTAAAACACACTTAGGAGAGTGTATACGCTACTCTAGTCAGGCCTATTTACTACGTACATTACTACTACAACAAAACGCAGCTTTAGCTTCATTCCTCTGTACAGACACATACACCTGCTCACATGCAAAACACAGATTCCTCTGTACAGACACATACACCTGCTCACATGCAAAACACAGATTCCTCTGTACAGACACATACACCTGCTCACATGCTTGGTTATCTTCATACTGAGATGCATAGGATTCAGATCAAAGAGGTCACCGCACACAGTCAGCATACTCTCTGTTCTCGTGAAGTTCCTCTGGTCACTAACCAGGTCAATCACTCTCGCTGCAGTCACTACCATATTCTTCTCAAGCCACTTCATCTTCACTAAATCCCCTTCGTCAGTTGGCTCATCGCAAACAGCCTACAATAAAAACGACTAGGACAATATTTTAACACACCTACAAACATACACACCACTATCAGAGAGAATAAATGCCTGGTTTCCTTTTTCACAATTGGAATCAGGAGCACTACATGGGAATAACAACAAATTGACCGATTGAAGTCTTTGAGCAAACGTGATGTCACTCACCAACTTGATCATCATCAAGAGGATCATGTAACTTGGGGATTAGCTTATAGATAGGATCATCTTCATCAATAGCCTCTCTGAACATTTCTGGCATTTTGCGTTTAGAAATATCCCTACAATGAGTGCAATGGTGTGAGTGTGTGCATGAATGAGGGTGTGAGATGTGCTACGTACTGTGTTTGAGCGCGTGATGAGGTGCTATGTGTGAGGGTGGTGTGATGTGTGTGATGTGTGAGGGTGTGGAGCAACTACTCACCAGAGCACTCCATGTGTCTCTACAATATCGAAACTGAAGTCACTAGTGTATAGGGCCAAGTGAGTGGTCTCAACATCCATAAGGAAGACACAGGTGAATGTCTACATTAGATAGTAACAGGAACAATTACAAATTATGATAACAAGGTATGCTCACTAAAAACTAGCCTTGTCCACAGCCGGATTTTTGTACAGAACGATATTTGACAACATTAATAAAATCGGCCAAGGACGAGGCTACTACTATATGAGGCAATACCTACTTAAAGCGACCATTATGATGGCCTCAGTAGAGAATTTACCAGGACAGATATAATAGGAGATGGACCTAGCTGCTCAAAGCAGCCGTTACCTAGATGGCCTAAAAAGAGTTGGATCAAGTGGCATGAACGGCACCCCGGTTTTATTCTAATCTGTCTTCTCCTAACCCTAACCCTGGCCAGCCCTAACCCTAACCCTAACCCTAGCCCTAACCCTGGCCAGCCCCACATCATACTTGCCTTAACACTCTCCCGATTAGAATAAAACCGGGGTGCCGTTCATGCCACTTGACCCGAAGAGTTTACCAGACCAGATTTGATTCAGTATAGAGCTTCTTTTTTAGCAAGAGAAGGGCGCAATGATTGGTATAACTGGAGCATGACTAAATTGTGGACTGTAGCTGAAGAGTGGAGATGCCTTGTCTCTACGTACGTACAAGCTATGACAGTCAACCGAGGTACAGTATATGTGCATAGAAATACTGAAGGAACTTCTGGCTAAAAATTAGCTAGAACTAAATTTCCCGTGATTTGTTGTCTACTGTGTTATCTAAACTAGTATACACAGCTCTAAATCATACGACTTGATCTCATCTGGCAAATAAATTCTTCTTTGCCATACGTACCCACAGGTCGTAATATAGACAATTATAAGCAAAAAACAGGGGGCAAAGAATTAATTGGTTGTAGGTTGGAGGTGGCCGTTGACATGTTTTCCCTCTAATTAGAAGCGGCATCTTTCTAAATTTACACATTATTCTACTCCATGTACATGCAGGACATGGCATAGGTGATTAATTCATAAAAATGGTGCCACAATTAAGAATTAAGTATGGTACTCACTTCGCCACAGCTACGTAACTTACAGGTGCAGGTAGAACGACAGAGTACGCCCTTTCTGCTACCTTCTTGAACTCCATGGCCGTCTTGCACGTACTAAGCCTCAAAACGGCGTCCTGTAGTGATAAATTAAGTTCCAACATTTAAGAGAGGAATGCTATGTACATTATTATGCTACAAACCACTCTCAAAACAACCTAGGCTATGTGTACGTGTCTAGCTCAAAGGAGCACCTCAAATGACAGGGGTCCATAATACTCCTGTTCTTCGGTAATTTCCTGAGGTATCCAATCACTTTCCTTAGGCACTTCGATTTCCTCACTCTTTAGCATAGCAAGCTCATATGAAGATAGCGTGTCTTTATTCTTATCCCAATCCATTTGTTTAGGTCTATAGACGTACTGGACAGCAACTAACTAACTAACTAACTAAGTTTGTGAGCAAGTTTTAAGACTAGACACTAGAGTAGTGAATTCACAGCTTGCTTGAGTGTTAATTTAACTGCCTAATACGTACATACGTAATTAATTGCACTGACCTCAAAGTGTTGCTCACGTAGAACACTGGGATTCTTCACCACGTATTCATAGGCAATGATAGGGAATTCATACTTCGGTGGGAAAATGGAGTGTTGTATTGGATCTGGTTGCGCGTGTGGATGCGGCCTCAAGAGCGGCTCAGATCGTCCAGCTCTCAATGGATCCTCCACGGTACATACTGCTAAGTACTCCATCTTCCTTCTGTGTCTTAGATACTGCAAAATGAAAAGAAGTGACTCTGCGCACACATAATCTGTTTTTATATCTGCATCAAAATGCGGGGGCGTTGCATGTAGCGTACGTGCTAATGTCAGAACTTCCATTTCACGTACGTATGACAGACGTAGACATAACAGATACCATGTCTACCAGGATCTAGAAACTGAAAAATGAGACAGACTTCTAAGCATCTCTATTTTCCTGAGCCATTGGACGAAAAGAAAGAACAGAAGTATCTATTAGAACCATTGGTGACAAGTCAGCACTTTGAAACTGTTCATGAAACCTCAAAATATGTGATCTCCTACATAAGGAGCACTGCCCCTGTCTTACAGAATGGCCCGATGTGTGGACTAGTAGCTATGACAATGGCGTCCGAATTGTTGGACACCTCTAGTGTAGGTGTAAAAAGTAACACCCACCCTGAGTGCATATTGGAGTTTGCGAAACAAAGAGGATTCACTAAACAAGGCGAAATATTTTCAACACAATACATGCAACATATCATTCAAGAATACCTAGCAATGGGGGCCGAAATCCTTCAGATACAATCACTGAGTGAGATGAAACTAATAGAATTGCTACTTTCCACTTCTAAAACGATGCTCGTGCCCTATGATGCTGACAAGAACCACAGTCCTTGTCTAGCAGGGGGACACAAGGCTCATTGGTGTGTACTGGTTGGATTTGCTGTTTGTCTGGCTACTGATGGAACGAATCGTGCTGCGTTGCAACAATGTACGCAAAAATCTGCAGACAATTTATTATTGTTGAAGAGCAACTCAAAAGAACAATTCGTGGAGATGCTCTTATCGGGGAAATGTCATGTAAATGGAGTGTATGTTTTTGCAAGGCATGGCAAGAGCCGGTACATGGGACTGTGGAATTGGAACGAGCTCAGGAGGAGTAACGAGAATTTGCTAGGGATAGACCCCCAGAGGACCCAGCCTGGGGAATATGTGATTCCTACACCAGGGGGCATTCGTGAAGGATTGTGCAGTCAAATAGTCACCTTGTACATTTAATGTGAAGTCACTAATATTCCCATTCCACTCTCGATCTCTGTGATGTACATGTACACTAATTGGAATGGGGCGGGGACGAGGCAATCTCCAGAGCCTCAGAGGGGTGGGGCTCCTTTATAAACAAATAGTGACAAAGCATATGTAGTATCAACCCGTATGCTCGCCAGACTAATCAATAAGGTAGTGCTGACAGCTAAAAACTAGGCTCGTCTGTTGGGCTAGTCTAGCTAGCTGTATCTAAGAGAACCTCCACAAAATGTCTCAGTTTACTCTGCTCCAGTGGTTTCAAGACCCTATATCAGCTGGTATTCTCATATCTACTGTAACTGTGATCTCGTGGGTACTTCTCAAGCTCTTGAGAGCCTGCAAACGACCCTCCACTCACGCCATACACACCAACGATCCTCTTCGTGCTCACATTTGGGAGAAGACGAAGTACCTCAATAAGCCGACCTACTGTAATGTATGTGAGGAACTCTGTATTGCAGGCACACAGTGTCAGTCATGCGGAACTCGGCTGTGTACCCTGAGCTCTTGCTTGAAACAAGGACAGAATAGGCATCACTGTAAACCACTCTCTCTCCACGGTTCTTCACATTCTCCACACTTTTTCGTTAGAGGAAACCTACCTCTCTCTAGTTGCTGTTTGAGCTGTCGAGCACCCTGTGGGACACTGCCAGAGCTGACGGACTTTGCTTGTGCTTGGTGTGGACAAACCTATCATGAGGATTGTCTCGGTGAGAAGGAGAGGGTATCACCCTGCAATTTGGGACCTCATAAAGAGTCGATCGTGCCTCCTAACTGTGTGAAACTGAACAAGAAAGGATGGAAAGGGAGACAAAGGTGTGTTGACTTAATAATAAGCAGTTGAGATTTCCGTTATATATTATGTGAAAATATGTGAGGGATGTCCATTCTTTAGATTGGTAGTTGAGGCCATTTTTCCTCCCCCGGGTACCTCTCATTGGAGACCTCTTGTTGTGCTGGCCAACCCCAAGAGCGGTGGCAAAGATGGTGAAATGATCCTCGGTGTTTTCAGGAGACTGCTCAACCCCATCCAGGTGAGACCTCCACACTTACAGGCTACACAAGACCCAAAACCTTAGAACAGCTCTTTCAGATGGTAGATATGTTGAAACAGCCAATTTTGACAACTTACCTTAATTCGTTCTATGCCAGAAAAACACACCTAAATGTATATCTGTGTACTGGTCCGTATAGCAGGAAAGTTTCGTTGAATCTTCGTTATCAGGCCTTGAATTCGTATTTTCGTGGTCTTATTTTCGTTGTATGCCCTGAGCACGTCATCATAGTAGCCTACTGGTCTGGGTTAATTTTTCGTTTTGGGGCTCTCCGTAACGAAAATAACGAAAATAAAACCCAACGAAAAGTTCCAGTACTGAACACCCTCTGGTCTTCGTGTGTTTGTTACTGTTGTGTGCATAGTTTTAGCTACTATATTCAGACTGTCTAACTGCATACATACATAGGTGATAGACCTATCTCGTGATTCCCCTGATGCCGGTTTAGAGCTGTGTAGGGTGTGTCCCGATGATAACTGGAGGGTGCTTGTGTGTGGAGGAGACGGCACTGTCGGCTGGGTCCTATCAGCTATCAACAAGTCCTCTCTAAACGTGAGTCAAATATGTCGTCCAGTATTGTGCACTTACACATGACTTCCACATTGTTTGATGACAATGATACTTTACTTAATATGTAATAGATACCCTAACATTGTCTGCATTACTTTGTAGACTATGTGCCCTGTTATGCAAAACATTCATGTACAATTAGTATAATAATTATCGTACGATATGCTAGTAGATTCTGTGGCCACTCCGTCTTTTAGCAACTCTGTGTACCTGCAGAGCCCCCCTCCAGTGGCCGCCCTCCCTCTAGGTACAGGCAATGATCTGGCGAGAGTGTTGGGATGGGGAAGTGGTTACGAGAACGAGGACTTGGAGACAATCCTACGTGAGGTGCATCACGCACCAGTGGCTCTACTAGACAGGTGTGTAGTACTATAGGTACTAGCTCATTAATTGCTGCTTCCCGGCCTGTAGACCAGCATTATAGTGCATGTGTACATGTAGCTAACCATTTAGTTTAGATAATCAAAAAGCTTGAAGTGTGCTCTTTTATATATGGTGTGATAAAATCAAGAGTGAAATGTCAGCCTATTTTCGGCAAAACACCATAGGTGAAAATGCCAAATTGGGCTGTTTCAAAATTTATTAACGCTGTGCATTACAATGTTTTGTGTCTGCAGATGGAGTGTTAGCATTGATCACTCCCAGTATCTTGGTCTGAGGCAGGCCCACAAGCACCTGACAATGAACAACTACCTGGGGTTTGGTTGTGGAGCCAGTGTGGCTTTGGACTTTCACGAGACCAGACAATCTTACCCCTCGCTATTCAGCAGTAGGATTATCAACAAGGTGACAACACGCACGCATGCGTGCACGCACAGACGCACACACCGTCTTGTAGTTTACTGTACACCAAACCTACTCATTGTCCGTTCACAGGCATGGTACTTGGGGCTGGGTGCTAAGGATGTGTTACAACAGTCGTGCAAGAACCTTCACGAAAAAATTGAGGTGCATGTAATTAAATTACGAAGTTCATACATTAACTATTTGCTAAAACTATAAGAGTGCAATGTTGTCTAGTGTTACTGTACCTCCCTCACTGGCCCTCTCCTCCAGCTCTATCTGGACGGTGTCAAGCATTGCCTCCCTCACTTGGAAGGTGTGGTGGTCTCAAACATCAACAGTTGGTCAGCTGGCTGTACAGTATGGACCACACCCACTGAGGGGGATAGCCGGTTTAAACCGTGCAGAACAGATGATAAGAGGTTGGAGGTGGTGGGTATCTACTCCTCCCTCCATGTTGGCAGGATACAGGTCGGCGTAGATGAACCACTCAGAATTGGACAGGCACAAGAGATAAAGGTATAGCTAGCAGTATGTGAATTTACTTGGTTTGAATTGAGCCCTCGTTTTCTATTATACTTGGCCATTATAACCATTTGTTTCTAATTCTTTGGTAGTTTACCTTTCGGTGATGGCCTACTATGAAGTCAAAAAATGTGAATCACTTCTTGTATAAAATTACGCCCTCGGCTGTAACTCTTTTGAGTTCGTATATAATTATACCCGTGACATAATAACTATGCAGTGTACGCATGATATTGTGAGGTACATGTACAACTGCAGAGGAGGTTGGACGCACATCATTATGAGTCATGAAGAGTCACGTAAACATTGCGCTAGCTTGCAAGTGTCACTGCTGATTATGCAAAAATAATGCCGACGGGACAATTTTTTTAGATCTTTATAATCCGTGATTGTATTACAAGTTATTTCGCGTGTTCAACCTCCTCTGGTACAACTGTGTCTGATGTAATGTGTGATATAAAAGCCTTTTCCAAGTATACGGATATCTTTATTGACAACTGTTGTAGTTACGGTAAATTCAACTGTTGATACAATTGAATACAGTGGAACCTCCCGAGTCAAGGACACTTTAGGACCACAGGGGTTGTCCTTATTCGGAGGTACAATTCACTATGCAGAAATTAAAAATTTTTGTGATTAAAGTACTGTCCCCTGTCGAGGTGTTTAATGCAGCGTCCCTTGGCGAGAGGGTCCTTTAAAGAAGTTTCACTTTCTCTCAGGTGGTTGTTCACAGCAAGGTCCCTATGCAAGTTGACGGAGAGCCGTGGCAGCAATGTAGCCTAGCAACAATTATCATTACACATCAAGGACAGTCAACCGTGCTCAAGAAAGTCCATCACAAGGAACTAGTTGTCGACCTAGCGTTCTCTTAGAGACAAATCGGCCTGGGGATGAGGCTAATCTGACAGTAGCTTTTTATCATAAAAACTCACCATGCAGTAATTGTATGACTATAATTATGTGTGTGTGCTAATTTTTAGCATAAGACTTATATAAGTCACAAGTATAAAGAGAGAACAAACACAGTAACAGTTATACGATATAATTATATATAGTGTGTGTAACTTGTACATGGCTAAGTGGTAGTTTGCAATGCCACTCTAAACTGTATCTGTAGTCTGGCTATATCTGCGTCCAGGCTAGCAAGATCATTCCTGAACTCCAGTTCACTGGAGGTAGTCAGACAGCTTAGTGTGTCCAGTTGACTCAGAGGAGACTCGGTTTTTGAGGAGGCCTTTGTGCTGCTCTTGAAACTGGGAGGGAGTGAGGGCAGGTATTCACGAGTGGATGGAGTCAGTGTACGTGGTTCAGAGGAGAGGTTGAGAGGAGTGATGACATGGTTGGATATTGAACTCAGCGACCCTTTCAGAGAAGGTTTAGTATCTTCATCGTGGGAGGAAGTTAACGTAACATCTAGTAAGAAAGGAGTAACAACAAAAACAATGAATGAAGTTTAATTATTAATAATTTTTATTGAGCCCAGGGACAGTCCGGTTTTTCAACTTTATTTTTTATTTAGGGTAAACATTGTGTTGGAGATTGTCTCTATACATCTACCTCCCAACCTGCGAATAGCTGGCGTAGAGAAGGCTCAGCAGCAGAGAATATGGCAAGTTGCATTGTGACATTCTTTTTACTTTTGATTGGATTTGCTAGTAATGCTCTGTTTGTAAGTGGTGGATCCAATCAACTTTACGGTCAAGATCTCTCAAGTGTTAATCCCAGCCTTTTCATTCACATAGCCGAGTGTGTGGTGAACTATGAAGCACTTGACGATTTCAATAGGTATATTTGGATATTGATGACATCATAAGGACTGTTTATGAAGAGCCTTCCAGACGACATCAATCAACGAAGTGTTAAGGAAGCCTGGGAAAAGTTTATATACAAAGAAGAAACTGTTCGAAAAATTATTGCTGCTCTTGCACAAAAAATATCGATATATATCGGGCAAAAAACTATATTCTACGTCATATCGAATGCTGCTATTCATCCCTTGGGTTTTGCTGGTGATTTCGCTCAGTTTAGTCTCGAGATACTTGGCTATGATGAAGAAGCAAAGCTTGCTGGGATAGTTGGTAACTTTGCTGGTGGTGTGATTAGTGGAATGAGTGCAGGTGGACCACTTGGAGCGGTAGCTGGTGGTGCAACTGGATTGGCAATTTGGGGATTTGGAGAATATGGTGTGGAAACTAACTATTTGGTGGGAGTTAAAAATGCAATTGATTTGTTAGAGAGCGGTTTCGAAAAATTGACATAATTATTATAGTTAGCTAAGTTGTACTTACTGCAAAGTTGAAACTGTTTTTATTGTGGCACTATATAGCAATATCTTTGTAGTACTATAGGTAGAATAATTGTAGAATACTAACATGTAAGAATGGCCAAACAAAACATCGAGAAACAAGTTCAGTTCTAGATGACTTGTCAAAGTCGTGCCATGACTATAGCATGTTTTTAAATTATACTTTTATGAAGCAAAGTGCTAAAATCAATCTTTGCGGCTTATAGGGCGAGGCAACAGTGATAGCAAATCAGAAACAGCATACATGCAGTACCGTATGTACTGTACCTAGTGTTGCTCCTCCTAAAGTAGAGTCTGTGTCTGAGCAGCTGCTACCACTTGCCTCCTGAACAGTGGTGCTATTGTGTGCGCTACTTTGTGACGTATCCAACAAGAACCTTCAGGAGAGTAAAATACAGTACTTGTACTCAAAGTGGAATGAACATTAAAGTACACGTGTATTAGTAGAAACTCAGCAACTTGTAAGTTTGCTTACTTGTCCACATTTCCATCGTTGATCAGAGAATGTAACTTGTTCACCAACAGAGGAGATATCTTGTAACTACGATCATGTGACAGACGAACATGATCACATGACTGGCAAATGTCCACCGGTTTCAATTCTGTCAACACGTGCGCCAGGCACTGTTTCAATCCCCTGCAAAGGAGAATAGATTGTAGAAACTGTTTTATCAACCAGAAAAGTATTCACAACTTTTCTGGGCTGCTACGAAAAATCAAAAATCGGTCTTATGAAAGGAAGTCTTTGAGATCTACATGTATCCATCTAGGCTTTTAACATTATTATGTTTAATGCTCAATAGACCTCTCGTCTCTTTCACATTTTATAACACTCTGTTTTAGACTTAATGTTTTTTTAGCACGACACTGTACATTCATTATTGCTCTACTCACAGTAACTGGTCTTGTGTATGTAGTAGTTGTGTGTCCTTCTCAGCAATGGTCACTCTTATCATGGCCAGTTCTTCTTGAGCCCTCTCCATAGAGCATTGTATCTCAGACAGTCGGCCAGGAAGCTCACCATTCTCTACAATTAACACAGTTGAGGTGACTGGGGTTGTAAATATGAAATACAAGCGAGTACCTCTTTTCACTAGGACCAAGTCTCTCTCCAATTCATATGTCCTTGCCCTCAACTCATTGTTCTGTGGGAGTGCAGGTCAATGTAGCTTAAACCAGAGGAGATGTGAAGCCTCCAACTTTTTGTGACCTATGCTGGGGTAATCATCGCATTTCAGTCACATGTACAGTGGACCTGGATCGTGCGTGTAGATAGGGCCAGACTCCGCTCATGTATGTGATCTGATACTTTTCCTCTGCCTATCGAATAAGTGCGGGGAATGGTCTGCCCCCATACTCGCAATCTTCACAAAGTGCGGTCCGCTGTACATGCGACTGGAACGCAAAGATTACCTCAGCATAGGTCAAAGGTCGAAGGCTTCGCACCTCCTTTGATCCTAAACTGTGTACAGTCACCCTCACCTCCTCCTCCAGTTCCTGGCAGCGTGACTCAGCCAACGATTTCCTCTCACTGTACTTCTGCAATACAAATAAATGTCAAGATGCTGTGTATATAGTAAGTGTGGTGTGTGCTGACCTCTCTGATAAGGCCGTGTTGTGAATCCATGAGAGCAAGTGCTTCTTTGGCCGAGTGCAAATCCTCTCTCAATGCACACAGCTCTCTGCGATGAGTCTCCACTGTGTGCGTGTGTGCATATGTGTAGGTGGGGTGGGGGAGGAGGAGGAGGGGTACAGTCATTACAGATAACTGCACAATAAATATTAATGTATATGTAATTTGGACTACACACCTTGATCATGAAAGGTGCTCCTCTCTTTCTCAGCTAGCTCCAATTCCCCCATTGCTCTCGAATACGCAGATTCACTGTCAATTACTCGTCTAAGAGGGCAAGGAGAAAGCAGAATGAAAAACATATGTAAAGATCAGGAGAACATGCACACATGATAATTTGCTGTCAATTACTAAAGTGAGAGCACTGTCCAATGCATCAGGGTCACTAACACATCAGGGTTACTAACAAATCAGGGTCACTAACACATCAGGGTCACTAACACTGAAAAAAATTATAATTTTTGGACGGTGCTCTCCCTTTTTAAGATTACTTAGAGGGCTATATAGTTTACGCTTACTGTAACAACTGGGCCTTTTCTTGCTCTAGCTGTCCGATCTCTCGTAGCCAATGAGAAGAGAGAGCTGGGAGGGGATGCTCCAGTCCTCTAAAATGCTCTGCCACACGGCTTCTCAAATCATCGAGGTAAGAAACCAACTCAGAATGACCTACACAGCATAGACACAAAAAACAGAGACAAAATTAACAATTAATTTTGGTGAAAATGAGCTGTAGCAATAACATCGTATGTAGACTAGTCCTAACCTAGCGAACGCTTCAACCTAGCGATACAATAGAGAAAAACGGCCTGGGAACAAGGCTAGTCCTGACCATGCACCAAAAATGATGCACACAATGTAAATACACCTGCTGAATTCAGTCTCTGCTCAATGTTGGTGATCTCTTCCAGCAAACACTTCTCTATATCTTTCACACTCCCATCCTCAGTCTGTTTCTGTTCAATCGTTGGGTTTGCAGAGGCAGTCACCATTACTGATTGCATGTCTGCTTTCGACTGTGTGGTGGTATTTGACGAGGTTACAGTTGGTGTTGTGAGTGACACAGCTGCAGTGTCAAGTGTACGTTCTTCTAATAGCTTTTGATGCACAGAGAGAGGGACAAACATTAGGGGGGCATTCGATACAGTAGTAGCTGTAGAGGTAGCCATTACGGTATTTTCCGATAACCACCCGTTAAGAAGTGGGAAGAGTGGTACCCAAGGGGGAGGGAGGTCTCCATTAGTCGATACTGGAGCAGGAGGCGGGCCAGATAGTGAGACAGGTGGGTATGGTAGATAAGGTAGCTGAGTGCACCAAGGGTGAGTAGTCTTTGGTACATTATGAGTGTTACCAAAATTGGTAGTTTCTGCAGAAGGTGTTTTGGTAGAAACAGACTGTTTGCTGACTGAGGCTAAAGGCTTCCCTCTAGTTTTAGTGTGTGAGGTACCGGGATGTCGGGAAAACCTTGGTCGCACTCCAACAACCTGTGACCTTGGTTTGGCCGGGTTCTTTGACACAACAAACGGTTTTCTTGGCTCATTTTGAAGCCTCCTATAAGCTCTCTTTGGTTTTCTCTTGTCTGCTTCCTCTTGACAACCAAAAGTCACAATTCTACCATCTCTGAAGAGAAAGAAGTGTATGTATGGCAATAAGTACAAGAGTGTATAAAAAGAAGAGGACATACAAACACAGATCATACTACAGGGAAAAATGCATATACCCGAGCAAGATATACTACATAGAACTACCGTATAGCGAGTTAGTTTGGCGGTGTAAAACATTGGCGATTTAGCCAAAAACAGAAATTGGCGCGAATATTATTTTGGCGATTTGCGCACGTGGTGACGCGACACACCCCTTGTCAATCGTCACATACACGTCAAGTCATTATTTTGGCGAGTGTAATTTTGGTGATTGAAGTGCAATTCGCCAAATTCGCGCCACTATACGGTATCCCACACACTACAGAAAAGGTCATTCTGTGACATTGAATGACACGGTGTTGCTATGATTTCGTGTTTAACACCTTTGGTGTTTACTTACTGTTGTTGTTTGCTGCCAGTTGGTTTATCCTTGGTGTAGTGAGTGGGTAACTGAGAGGTTTGGTTGAGTGGATCGTTGAGGGCCCTCGGCTCAGGGGGTGGTCTCAAGTGGGTGGAATCACATTGAAGGGGTGTAGAAGAGGCACAAGGGTGGGTGTGTTTCTGACTCTCAGTGTGGACCGTCTACAGTGAGGGACACAGCTATTATATAACGTACATGGACAAAGAATAATTATATAAACCTTAGTTGAAGTCATTTTAAGTTTACTGGAGAGAGCGTTTGCTAAATGATTGTCCTTGTTTTGGCGATTATAATGGTCTTCATCATCTGAAGAGAAAATGTTAATGTCTCCATGGTCACATAGATATTAACTTAGTTACCGTCTTTGTCAGGAGTGAGCAGAGTTTTGAGTAGTGCTGCACACCTGTCAAGACCTTGGTTCACTGACGCTACCTGGGAGCAATATCATTACAGAATGATGTTTATTTTACTCAGTACAGTCAGTGCACCTGCTCTTCTGTGTCAGTTGAGTACAGGGAGAATCTTGGCTTAAAATTGCCCCCAGGGAGTCCAGCTTCTGTGTCACTAGTTGTGCTATTGGAAGCCATTGCATCTCATCGTTCTGTAGTCAACTTCTACCAGACATGGAAGATGAATACTTACAGACAGCTCACAGCTAGCTAGCTCACAGGTGTTTCAAGCTGGCCACTTAGTTTATAATTAGAACATTGGAATGTTCCCCGAAATATTAGAAAATCGGTGTGGTTTAAAAAAAAATTTACTTCCTGTTTTGTGGTATTTTTGAATCAAAATTATTTC
>VSKX01085690.1_pt1 | contig 15896 bp, 30 predicted proteins | sample 4799481 | NCBI WGS metagenome assembly VSKX01 (sample SAMN12179537, study PRJNA552185) | sponge metagenome | biome: deep-sea hydrothermal plumes; feature: spots directly above weak diffusing fluid; material: sea water; isolation source: sponge from the Swan site of a hydrothermal vent ...
GGACTTACAACTGGTCCATCAAATCCGCTAAGGCCAGAAGGTCCCTTGGGTCCCTCTGGTCCAGCTGGTCCAACACCTCCATCAGATCCCTGAGGTCCATCATTGCCCTTCTTGCCCTGGAGGATGATGATAATTATAAAAAAAGGCCTAGTGAAGAGCATGCACTATACACAGCTCTTATTTCCTACAGATTTGAACTCAATTAGATGTATTTCAAACGTACATCAGGTCCAGTTAGTCCAATAGGACCAGGCATTCCAACGATACCCTTTGTACCCTGTGGTCCAGGGATCCCGTTGCGTCCTCTATCTCCCTTCTCTCCCTTGGCACCGGTCTGACCTGTCTCACCAACCATGCCCTGATCTCCAGCATCACCATCTGGACCCTGCACACAAGAACACACTTACTCAATTAACTATTACTTTTGTACTGGTATCACAACATGAGAGAGAGTGCTACAGCATTAATATACAATAACACGTGTATCTACTAATGTGTATTATATATCAATGTGACTGTACAATTTCAGATATTGCCAAGGCACTATAATTATACATACATTTCTATACTACCTGACTGCCATATCATAGCTATCTATACAGACAAGTAAGATTGTAGCACCTGCTTTCCACTAGTTCCTGATTGTCCGACGGGTCCCTGAGGTCCTGTCTGTCCATCGTCCCCAGGGTTACCGGGCTTTCCTCTATCTCCGGGAAGCCCAATGGGACCTTGAGCACCACTGTTACCAGGGCCTCCGACTCCTCCCTCGGCTCCAGCATCTCCCTGCGAGAGTACAGTAAGAGATCATGAAGTGTGCACATAAATACACATTCAAGTGGCAATCAAAGTCGTAAATGGTTTGAGTATAAATTATAGACTTGGTTCGAAGAATAAATGATTACTATTCGCTACAAAATGATTCGAGTAGACTTCAGAGTAAGGGTTAGTAGTTATTACTTGCTATTCTCAACGCTTGTTGTCACACAAAAAATATAGAGAGAAAAGCACAGAATTGTATGACTCACAGGAGCTCCTGTTGCTCCAGCTGGGCCCTTGGCTCCCTCCTGACCCTGATGTCCAGGGGTACCATCATCTCCGTCAGGACCAAATGGTCCAGGTTCTCCAGACTGACCAGGGGATCCAGGCTCACCGCGGTTACCGCCAGGTCCACGTTTGCCCTTCTCTCCCTGAAGAATATTAACACACTCTTGGTGAAAACAATAACTATATAATACTAGTAGTAACCTGACTTTACAACCATGTACATATATACAGTGTAAATTTAGTTATGGCACAGATTTAAGTGTACGCAGTTCAAAGATGACAGAGCTTGCGTTGCATTCTAAAGTCAATTGCTTTGGGTAACGTACAATTAGAAAACCTATTTCTAACATTTTCATTGCATCATTATTATGAAGTAGGCTTTAGGCCTCCTCTCAGTTGTATATATAGCAATGCACATGTTACAACCAACTCACAGGTGATCCCTTTCCTCCATCGTCACCAGGGAAGCCATCAGGTCCTGGAATGCCATCAGATCCCTTAGGTCCAGTGGGACCAGATGGTCCAGGTGGTCCGACAGGGCCAGGGGGGCCAGTGGCTCCGATGTCTCCAGGGTTACCGTTTCTACCGTCCACACCATTAGGTCCAGTGGGTCCGTTGCCACCAGCAAATCCTTTGGGTCCAGGTGGTCCCTTGGGCCCCTTGTCTCCAGCCTTGCCAGCTGGGCCATCATCTCCTTTCTCACCCTGCAGGATTTAAAAATCATAATAATGTCAACAGGACATGTATAAACAGCAATGTTACTATATACTGCACTCTACTGTATGTTACAGTGGTAATACGATGAATGTTGAGACAAAGTACTGTATAGGGGGCAACTCACAGGGGCACCAATGAGTCCCTTGTCTCCACGCTTTCCTTGACCACCTTGAGCTCCCTACACAAACAACAAACACTCATAATCACCAGTATGATACAGAACTTGTAGAGACACACGTGTGCATATTGTAAAACAACCAACGCATGTCAAAGCTAAAATACTTACAGCTGGTCCAGGAGCTCCGTGAGCACCATCAGCACCACTGACTCCCTTTTGTCCTTTAGATCCCTGTGTTCCTGGAGTACCAGCTGAGCCGAAAATACCATCAGATCCCTACGTATAGCAAAAAAAAACATTTTAAAGCTTGTTAAGATAAAATCCTATCAAGCTACAATATAATTTCCATTAATTAAGCTAGGGTATTTAAAATATCGAGCTACATAAATCAATCTGCAAGAGAGAGACTGTGGTGTACTTACGGGTGCTCCCCTATTTCCTTGCTCCCCCTTCTCTCCGACTGGTCCGGCTGGTCCTTTGGCACCAGTTGCTCCAGCTGGACCTGGGTTACCAGTGGCTCCAGCATCACCCTGAGAAAGGAAGAGAATGACTCAACAACGTAACATAAACTCCAATGTCATAAGAGGATAGCACTGATTGCTACTGGCTTGCATAATTTATATCGATGAAGTTGCGCTGTGCATGTCCTTATCTCGAGTTAGGAGTATTTAATTCTAAAACTGAATAATGCATTCAAGCTCTTTGTAAGGCCTTTCTAATGATGTGCTTTGATTCATGTTCTGAGACGGATCGATTTTGCCAAATCGTGTATAGTAGCTAGACCATAATTATTATTATTATTATAGTATGTATGTATACATGTATCATAGCCGCACCCTTTGTCCATTTGATCCAACAGGTCCAGCAGATCCAGGGTTTCCTCTTTCTCCGTCAGGTCCTTGTGGTCCATCACCTCCAGCCTCACCCACTGAGCCAGGGGGGCCCTTTCTTCCGGGGGAACCAGGTCGACCATCGGGACCATCGGGGCCAGTCTCTCCAGCAGGTCCAGCTGGACCATTGTCTCCAGTCATTCCCTTAGCTCCGGGGAATCCGGCTTGTCCAGCAGGGCCTACGGGACCGAGCAGTCCTTGTTCTCCATCGGGACCCTGTCAGTGAAAATAATTAATAATGGCTGCACAAAAATATAGCTAAAAAAATAAACGCACCCTGACATACATACATGTGTGCATAGTCGTACCATTCACTCAAACACACTACACTGTACAGAGCTACGTACTAGAAGAAGCTACATGTATTGGCAGTAAGGTAAACCACAACGTACTGGCGCTCCACGCTGTCCCTTGGGTCCACTTGCTCCAGGACCACCAGCTGCTCCAGGTTGACCAGAGGCTCCACGAGCTCCAGCCTTACCGGGAGCACCATTACTACCCTTCTCACCCTCGTCTCCTGATGCTCCACTCTCACCCTAACAATGAAACACAGCTAGTTCATTCACAGCAGACACGATAAATTATTATATCCATGCAAGAATGCTGCAATATTCAAAACAGACAGCTACACTACATATGGACACTGCTCTCAGTCCCAAACGCGTTTACTATACAACAACCAACTCCCTCAAGCTCTTAGAATCGAAATGTTTGTTTTTAGAAGAGTTGACTGTTTTTTTTAGGAGTTGACTGTACATTCAAACTCAGTACTGAGTACTTACGCCAGGTCCAGCATCTCCCTTCTGTCCACGTGGTCCCTCCTGACCATGTGCTCCCTTAGTTCCTCGTGCTCCTGCTGGGCCGGGGGGTCCAGTGGGGCCCTTGGCTCCTTGGTCTCCGTGCTCTCCGTGCTGTCCCTGCTGGCCCTTGAATCCTTGGTGACCCTATAAAGTGAGATTAGATGAAAAGCATGCATGAAAGTGAAATGGTGACAATGAAATCTAAAGCCGTACAGGCAAACAGAAAACAATTGTTTTGCTGCTCACTTGTGGTCAGTCATGTTTACAGTGTGTGTACTGTACTGGGCACTTTGAACATAACCACAAGCACTTGATGTCTTAATTACCAGCGAGCTACAAAACACAATACAGCACACAGAGACTGTATACTCACAGTGGGTCCGTGAGGTCCGTCCTGTCCAGGTACTCCATCATCACCGGGCTCTCCGTCAGCACCAGCTGGTCCAGGGTTGCCAGTGGGTCCTACTGGGCCGGGAGATCCAGAGGATCCAGGGAAGCCAGTCGGCCCCTTAGGTCCATCAGCACCCTGCATGGGAGGAGTGCATGAAGCAATACAATTGGTGACAGTACATAAACAGCCACACCTTGCACGTGCAAGTGAGACATACGTAGATACAGCAACAAAGTACGTACGTAGCTACCGTATATCTCGATGTGCATGCGCACTGAGGCATAAATATGTTTGTACCTAGCTGTCTGATGCTTAATTGAGCTCATACTAGTAAGCCCATGCACTCGTTATAATAATTATATATCTTACATCAGCGCCAGGTGGTCCAGTGTCGCCAGATAGTCCAGGGATACCGTTTTGTCCACGTCGCCCAGGGAATCCACGAGGTCCGTCCTTGCCGTCTGAACCATCCTTACCAGGTGGACCGTCTGGACCTGGGTGACCATTATCACCAGCATCACCCTGAGCAGAGAGGTACAATACAAACTTGACTAAACAGTACCTAAAAACGCTCCCACAACTTTATAATTTCTCACAAAATACATAGTACCGTATGTATGCAATTCTTACAGCAGCTCCAGCCTTTCCAGGTCGTCCATTGAATCCAGCCTCACCACCATTGCCCTGTGCAGAGTACGTACGCATAGGTAAAGATCATTCATTGAGTGAGTGAATATGCATGCAATTAACCACAAAGCAGAACTGAAGAAATCACAATGATGTCATGGTTCTTACGGGGTCTCCCTGTGGTCCTGCAGGTCCATCTTGTCCGGGGCCTCCTCTGAGTCCCTTGGCTCCATTTGGTCCGGGGTGGCCGGCGTCTCCGCGCTCTCCACGTCCTCCTTTGTCTCCCTGAGGGCCCTTCTGACCCTTGGCTCCCTGTTGACCTAGGTGGCCAGCATCTCCGTTGTATCCTTGGGCTCCTGTATCTCCTTGACGACCCTGTACACACATTAGGCCACATTGAACTATCATTAATTATATTATAGGGACAATCACAGTTTGTAGTTAAAGTGTTTGCACAACAGCCGTACACTCGTCATGACACTGTACACATCACTATCGCTATTACTGTACATAGGCATACTCATAGGTACACTGTACACATCACTGTCACTGTTACATACTGTACACATAGGCATACTCAAAATAATGTACAGTGTGCAAATATACATAATATATTATATCTAAAGCCAAATAAAACTACACTGTTACAACATACTGCAAGTAAATGAAAGGTTTTTAGCTGGTATTTTACTCACAGTTTCTCCAGGGCGTCCTGGGCCACCAGGTGATCCCCTCTTGCCGGGCTCTCCTTTCATTCCATACAGTCCTTGTGGGCCTGGGCCTCCATCAGTACCCTGTACACGTGGGACCAAAGTGTAAAGTTACACGCATGTAGACCTATATATGTTACCGTCTAAAAGTATGCACACATAGCTACATTCATGTATGAGAAATTAAATACTGTAGATGTTGTGAGGTGTTTATGTGTAACACGGCTCACTCACATCAGTTCCGTCTTTTCCTCTTTCTCCAGGTACACCGTCTTTGCCAGGTAGACCGGGGTTACCAGACTTGCCTGGAGATCCGGGATGTCCGTATAGGCCCTGAAAAAACACAATACAACTGTAATACTGCTTAATATTTGCACACACACACACATTATAGTCTACATTTGACCAGCTCAAAATGAGTTAATAGGTGACAAAGTCTGCATTAATGGTGACTTACTGCGTCTCCAGTCATTCCCTTCTCTCCCTGTGGGCCAGTAGGTCCAGTCTGACCAGCAGGGCCTTGAGGCCCAACAGGTCCGTATGGTCCGGGACCACCCTGCATAACAACAGCAATAAACCAACACACTTCATGACAATCTATGCTCAACTTACAGTCTCTCCTTTGTCTCCAGGAGCTCCACGAACTCCATCAAGTCCAGGGTACCCCTACGTACGTAAAAGGTGACAAAATGAGACAAGATACAAAACTCAATACTAGTGAAATTTGATTTGAAGAGGCTAATAATATAGCTATAGCATAAGATAATATTATAGCTAGCTATAGCAAATAATATGCAATGTAAAACTCTTTCACTTCACTCACAGGTGGTCCAGGGTTACCGCGTGCTCCTTTGTCTCCATCCCCACCAGGCTCTCCTGGCACTCCTTGATCTCCTGTTGGTCCGGGGGGACCTCTGACTCCGATGCTACCAGCTGGTCCAGCAGTTCCAGGGGGTCCAGGCACACCATCGGGTCCCTATGTGTACAGAAAAAGGAATACGGCATACTTAATTATTTTACATGTACATGTGTATGTCGAAGATGGTATCTTCAAATCTACAAATAATCAATGCAATCATTTACCTTAGGTCCAAACCCACCAGAGGGTCCTACTGGTCCGTAGGGTCCAGGCACACCCTATATAAAACAACGAGAGTGTGATGTATGCAGTACAAAGAATTTCAAAGCCACACTATAGAGGCATTTTCGACAGCAAACTATGTAACATAATTATGCAGATGCTGACACTCCAGCTAGATCATTTTTGCATAATGACAGTGTTTCTCACTCGGTCTCCTTGTGATCCTCTCTTGCCCTGTGGTCCCTTAAGTCCAGGGAATCCTTTAGGTCCAGGCCAGCCATCAAGACCAGAAACACCTCGAGGGCCCTTCTCTCCCTTGGAACCAGGTACTCCGGGGTGACCAGGATAACCAACTCCTCCCTACATTGCAACAACATGTACTAGTAAGTCTACGTACTGTATCAGCATTTTAACGAAGCTTAAAAATAAACTTTGCACATTAGCTAGCTAGCTACATGTAAACTATCATAACAATTGAATTGAAGGCAGTAGCTGCTACCCTGCATGTATCTATGCAAAAACAACAACTAAAATTCCATAACAATTGAAGGCAGTAGCCATAAACCTCTAGCTGTTGTACAATGTTTGAACTCAACATAACACAAAGAAATCATAAAGTAGTTGAAAATACGGCATACCTTAGGTCCTTTAGGGAATCCAATGACACCAGGGGGTCCAGGCAGGCCAGGAGCACCGGAGGCTCCCTGTCCTCCAATGAGACCTTGAGTTCCATCACTACCTTGTGGTCCATCGCTGCCATCCTCTCCCTATAAACAGAATTAGAGAGCACCTACATTAATTATGTGCTATATAGCATTCCCGAACAGAACACTATAATGTCTTCCTGTCCCCTTACTATGCATAAGCAATGCTCTGATATATAACTACTTACAATGTAGCTACGATTAAAACACTTATTGTTGTAAAGAACAAAGAGCTGAGCATATTGAGTCTGGCCTCGGTTTGTTTAGACTATAACTATGTCCCACCCACCCAACCCCTGCATGTGAGCTAGGGATAGAAACATCATACAATTACAGGATGTCCACCACTTGATTATACCGATAGCTATGCATGCAGTCAGTGTACAGTGTATCCGTTGGTGTTGGCACTCACGTTGGCTCCAGTATCTCCAGGTGGGCCAGCGGCACCGGGAAGTGGCTGTAAACGGAGAGATAATTAACACAGTGCAATAATTTAAAACAGGGATCGCTCAAAGCTGATTAAGCTATAATAATTTAAGTTTCAGAGTCGTATTTTGATTAAAATTAGTTACTTACTCCTCCAACTACGTTACCAGGAGTGCCGGGTGGTCCAGGGGGTCCATCGGTATCTGCACAAAGCGTTTCACTTATTATTATGCATGAAATGGGAGGGGTTGTGAGTGTCTACTACACATACGCATGTAATGCATCGCGACATCAACTTACCAGTAACGTCCATACAAGAAAAGCACTCTTCAGAACCAACCCCGATATAACCACCACCACCCCGTGTGACACAACAGTCATTAATTGTATCAGATGGACCCATAAACGGTCCACCACAGCTAGTGGTCCCCTCAACTTCTTGAAATTCCGGGAAACAGAAAACCTGAGCAGCTGCAGATGTACATAATAACATTTGTTACAGTTATGTACGTAGCGAGCAATATATCGGTCATGACTAAGACATACCGTATAGTGGGTAATTTTCGAGGGCCAATATTTTTGCAGATTGGCCATTTTCGTGAATTTCGCGTATACTATTTCAGTTTTATTGTAATTGGTGTGGGCGTTAAACGTGCATTTTTCGAGGTTTAAATATTTGTGGCTTGGTTTAAATCTGCGAAATCCGTGAAAATATTGGCCCTCAAAAATACTCGCTATACGGTACATAATGATCTAGTGTTTAAGGTATTCCACTGTTACAAACACTATAGCAATATCTGAGAGGCACACTCACTCACCTGCTTGTGTGGAAAGACAAGCAAGAGCCAGCACTCCGATCAACATCTTGGCCGACATTCTTGACTACCTGTACACATGCACACACAGCTATATGACATGTGTAGCTAGATAGCTTGACTCAAGATATATACAAGCTACAGTAGCTACATAAGTAAGTAGCATGCAAAATGCAATCTTAATTAAAATATTAACAATCATACCTTGAAAGATAATTCTCTTCACAGATCTTGCAGGTGATTCTAGCTACTACCTTCTCACTATCTACTTACTAGCAGCAGACAAAAGAGAACAGTAGAACTCTAACAGATCTTGAGGCACAGAAGGCAGCTAAAGTCTAAGCTGACTAGCTATCCCTCTTAGCAGGTGCAAATTGAACACACTGAACTGCAGAGCAAGCTATAATAGCTGCACTACATGCACTGACTGAGCTCTGTGGAATGCAACAGGGTGGATTAATGCCTGCCAAGACCTATTGTACTCCTGTCATTGGGACAATGGGGGCTGGGACAGGAAGAATAGGAGACTTGAAAGGCTGAGACGACAATGCCAGAGTTTGTGTACATTAAAAGACACAACAGTGTGCATAAGTTGATGTATATGTTATGGGTTGTGGCTGGGCCTCAAATCAACATAGGAAATAGACCAAATGGCTGCACTGAGGAAGGCAATGACAAGACAACAATGGGCCACCACCCATCTTTGTCCTTGTATGCATGCACAACTGCTTGTCAGCTAATAATGATGCAGCACTGTATTGGTACACCATCAATAGCTCAGTCATAACATGGTTGACCACAACGCAAACAAAGGAAGTTACAGCACACTGCTATAATCACATTCCAAACACGCTTTGCATTCCGTATTTACAAGATACACGTAATTATTGAGAGAATAAAAATTAAAATAATTGTCTAAAATCGGATTTGTGTATAATAAATGTTATAATTATTGTTCATCATCAGTGGGTGTGCTCTCATTGCCAGTCTGTGGTTCCTCACCCTCGACTGTAGACTCAGGTTCTGTAGACTCCGGCTCTGTGGGCTCAGGTTCTGTAGGCTCTGTAGATTCAGGCTCGGTGGGCTCAGGCTCGGTGGGCTCAGGCTCTGTGTCTTCAGGCTCTGTGAGCTCAGGCTCTGTAGATGCAGGTTCTGTGGCTTCAGGCTCTGTAGATGCAGGCTTTGTAAACTCAGGCTCTGTGTCTTCAGGCTCGGTGGGCTCAGGGGCATCAGCTTGACTGGAGGGAACTTCCCCACCTTCAGCATCAGTTTCCTCGTGATCAGAGGGCTACACAAACAAAAACGTACAGTCACCCAATTAGTGAATCTTGACCACGTACTCCAAAGAAGACACTACTCAACTACATTACAGTCTTAACACACATAATGTACCCACATCATGCAATGCACATTCAATGCACTCACCTCTCCCTGAGTGTGATTATCTTGTGCACTGGCGTCTTCTACGGGGCTCGATTCCACTGTCAGGGGCTCATCAACAACAGGCTCTGTGACAACAGAATCATCACCTACAGGCTCCTGATCACCCTCACTGCATGTGTGGATGAGAAGAGAAGCATTAGACAGCAGGCATCACACAAAAACACCTCCAAAATGTACCTTTCTGGTACCGGATCTTCAGGTACAGGCTCGTTGTCACCACTGGAAGCCTCTGGCTCACTATATATAGTGAAATTATAGTGAATTGAACAATTATAGTTTTGTTATAATAATTATACCTTTCAGGGGCTGGTTGGTCATCCTCTGTCTTGGCACCATCCTCACCCTCATCATCATCATCCGTAGCATCTTCATTCACTTCCTGTGCCACTTCTTCCTCATCTCCGTTATCTGCTTCTTTATTTTTAGGAGCATCCTCATCGCTCACTCCCTCGTCACCAGTCTCTTCTTGTTCCTCGGGGGAACTATCCTCACTTTCATCCTTTGCTGCCTCCTCATCGGCAGACACAACAGGATCATTTTGTAGAGAAGCTGTTCTACCTTCTGTGAGTTTGTATTGATCGTTAACGTCGGGAGCTTCTTCTTCTTCTTCAGTATCTCCTGCATCAGAATTTGGTGCTTGTGTAATTTCATTCTCTGGCTCTACTGGAGTATCTTCAGTGGGCTGAGTATGAGCAGCGGCCTTGTGCAGTGGAGTGTCTGTAAGTCCTTCTTCTGAAGAAGAGAGGAGAGGGAGCAAAAGGTCAAATTATTATTCTGAATAAAGCACATTTACAAGCCACATGTGTTCTTACAATTACAAGCAATTCTAAGCATCAACACTGGCTCGCTTACCTTCTCTTACTACAAGCTTTGCCTTGAAATACTTAGCAGCAAATTCAATGATGTCCTTGGGCTGTTCCCTGAGGATTTCTCGTGCCAGGCTCGCCAAAATGTATTCAAAGCCCGTGGGGACACTCAAACGACTAGGAGCATACGATACAGACATTATAAAGTTCCAGGTGAGCTTGGTGATTCAAAGAGGATAGTTGCCTGAAAGATAGCACATGTCTGATGTATACTCGTTTCTATGGCGACACGTTTAAGCCACACCCAATGGGCGTGGTCGATTCCACCCATTTTACCACATTGTTCACATTTTTCAGATTTCTTACATTCCTCTGAAACTTGGTATATCCTCTTTTCCTTTACAATGAAGCTTTGTGCATTGTCCTATTAATTTTGTCTATCACTTGGCATGTGGCCCAAACAGGAGCCCATGTTTACACCAACAGAGGCACATTTATTATGGCTTATCATAGAACTTATCCGTCACAGTACTAACAACTGGACCTTTCTATGGGTCTATTATTGTCTGGAGTTATCCTGTCTATGGCGTATCCTATTGTGCATTCCTTTATTGATGCTCCACCAATGGGGCAGAGTCTGGAGCTTATTAGCCTAGTCAAAAGGCTATTACACTATCCATAAGCACTTCTCAGAGCTGCAAGCTCAGTTGCTAGCTAGCTATTTTGTTAGCAGTTGTACAGCCTAGCGAGACTGTCCCTAGATTCTGCTGCTGACTCTCACAGCTGCAAGTAGCTAAGGACTACTCGAAGAGCATCTTCACATCCACCGGCCTCTGTATTCCGAATAGCCACTCTTGTGTGTGCTAGCGGTTAGAGTGAACTGAGCTCAACATTATAGTACTAACAGAAGTGAGTTGATCATTGCTTGCAGGTGTGTATGAGGTTTCTGCAGGTGTGCATGCATGGTGTGTAGACTCTATATGAACAATATTGCATGCACACACTTTGCAGCCGACTCAGTGCATCTTAGTTAATGGATAGACTGCCGCTTTTCATTGTTTGTGCATATTGACACAGAGTTTCCTAACCCCTAATTTAGCTACCACCTTAGGTGATCCTATACTCATTTCATTTTGTTTTGTTGCAGGGTCAAAACGATGACTCTGAGACCTATTTTTATCCTCTCTCTGGCAGCACTTGCCCTTTTCAGTGTGGCTGGTGAGTGTTTGAGTAGCTACTGCAGTACTGATGATCATAGTTACTGTGTCCGCATGGTAACAATCATTCATACAGAGTGGTGGATTTTGTTTCTAGCTACTTTTGCGTTTTTTTGCATGTATTAGTAGACACACTGGACTGCATGTTGGATTTGATAAGCAGGAAATAATTATAGTTTTAGCTGAGCAGGAAGAGAGCTGTAAGACCACACCTTTTGTAAATTACAGGATTGTTTATTTTGTGGTAGACACAATTGTTGTGTCTTGCCTGGGGGAGTGGTCACTATATGCATCCCACCCAGGCTTTGTGTGAGGACACAATGCTCTTTTGTCAGACTCGCAGTGAAAACTTTTGTTATAATTTACGTATCTTACCATATATCTCCATCCTCAATGTATATGTGCTGAGAGAGACGCTGACTTTTCTATGTCGGCAGAGCTAGCTCCACAGAATAAACACAGCGTCAATTTTTATTTCCTTACAGATGCAGCTAGTGTGCGTGCAAAGAGACAATCTGCTGCGGTAAGCTTCTTGTCTGTAATAATTTGACAATCATTTTTACACAATTAATATACTCACACAGCTCAGTCAGTAGTGTTTACTTGCGTCTCATTTATCTGTTGTTCTTCTCCCCAGATGCCTGGTCCTCCTGGATCCCCTGGACAGGATGTAGCAGCTGTACCCGGACCCCAAGGACCACAAGGACCAACTGGACCAAGTGTAAGAAATTATTCTTGGAATTACACTGAACTGTGTCTTATAAACTTTATTGAAACGTGTAGGGAACTGATGGTAGCGATGGTAAACCCGGAAATGATGGTCAAAGAGGTGACCTTGGAGATGATGGTTCCCAAGGTCCCTCTGGCCCTCCTGGACAACCTGGAGCACCTGCTTACGTGCCGATTGTAAGCTACTGACAAAATAGCCCTGCTATATTAAAAATTATAGCTACATATTACACTGATGTGCTGCTGCTAGAACTGTTTTATGCCTCTGTTTGTTCTGTGCAGGGTGGAGGAGACAAAGGACCTATTGTGATCCCCATTGTTGGTGACCGTGGGCCCAGAGGATCATCTGGCCATTCCGGATCTCAGGGAGAGCCTGGCTACAGTGGACATCCAGGACCTAAGGGAAACAGAGGACACAGGGTAAGATTGACAATCCACCACTGATAACAAAATACGTAGCTATACCAATGCTCGATTATTATTAATAATGACATTTCACAACCTCTATTCAATTTCCACAGGGTATGGAGGGAACGCAAGGAGGCGCTGGGACACCTGGATCTTCTGGAAAGCCTGTACGTTGTCATACAAATAGTTTCTGCAGTTTTGATAGAATTATCTCTGATCGGTGGATTCGTTTCTGAATCAGCAGACTTCTGTGCACTATCCATTCTGACCAGCTATCTGAAAGGGTTATTAAAGAGCTGTACAGATTGTGCTTAATAAAAATTAAGCTCGAGTTATTGGTTTTAAGCTAGCTACCAAAATAGCTCATTTTTAGAGAGATACAAAAAACGCATTTCTGTGTGTAGCTCTTTATACGGTAGCTACTAATACTCTTTTGTTTCCTGTGTGTAGGGTCCCCCTGGACCAGATGGACCCGCTGGACAACAAGGAGACAGTGGACCTCGCGGACCACTCGGACTTCCCGGTATCCCCGGCTTCCCTGGACTCAAGGGAGATGATGTGAGAAATCGAATGTGTAGAAAGTGCCTTTTATATGTATCTCTCTCTGTGCATGAGTATGCACTGAAACCATACTTGCCATGTTTTCTTTTGTTTCTATTTTTTAGGGTGATGCTGGAGCTCCCGGTGAGCGTGGAGAGCAGGGTTCAAAGGGCGTGCCTGGAATGAAGGGCGAGACTGGCCATCCAGGACCTGATGGAAACAGGGTAAATTATTGCAACTGCATGCATGCTGCAATACCTACGTACGTAACTTACATCCATAGATATAATCTGAGCCTCCAACCGTGCACAACTATCCGTAAATGGTTATGGGTTTGTATTAGATCTACAAATGCATAGCAAAATATTGCACTACTTAGCTAATTAAGGTTTATAACTGACATAGTTGATACGGAGGCTCTGACATACAATGTACGTACGTTGTTCTCTTTGAGCATGTGTGTTAGCTCAATGGAGTTATTTATGCATCCACTTTCTGTAGGGCCCTCAAGGATATGAAGGAATGAAGGGAATGACTGGTGGACCCGGAAATCCTGTAAGTGCATGTTGTATACTCACTCATACGTACATAGCTATAGCTCTAAATTCCAAACCAAAGTCAGTAAGTATTTTTGCAACATATTGCTATTGACCCTTTTCAATTATGGGGTTTTCGTGGTCGTTTATCAATATATGGTGTCTGTAGGGCCCCATTGGACCTGTCGGAGCCCCTGGCCATCCTGGACCTGGTGGTGATGATGGAGAGCCTGGCCCTCGTGGATCAAAAGGACCAAGCGGACCCGATGTAAGAGCTCGCTTATAAACTCTCTTATAGTGCACTTTACAATGTGGAGAAATATAATTCGTTACGTATACGTATACACAAATTAATGATTGTGTCTCTTTAAATAGGGACCCCGTGGTTCCACTGGTCCAAGAGGAAATCAAGGCGAAGACGGATATAAAGGAGTTGATGGAAAACCCGGTAAAGATGGAGCAGCTGGTACCCCCGGAAACAACGGTATTGGTGGTGGACCTGGACTACCTGGTCAGAAAGGATTGACAGGCAACGCAGGACGACCTGGTCCCCTCGGTATCCAGGGACAAACTGGAGAGGCTGGTGCCACTGGTCCCAGAGGCCAACCCGGAACTAAGGGAACTCCTGGCATGGACGGAGACAAAGGAGAGACTGGAACTCAGGGAAAAACTGTGAGTCCTATATATGTACATAAATTAATGTTGGATCTCATATTCTCTTTACTTAATTAACCAATGCTTATGCCAGCTAGTTGGTTGAAATACTTGTATAATTGTTACAAGCATTTGCTTACAGCTATGTACATGACAAATGTACATTGATCTGTGTCTATCTAGGGAGGAACAGGAGAAAAGGGACACAAAGGACCTGGTGGTGCCACCGGAGATCAGGGAGCAGCTGGCAAGCCTGGACCACAGGGCCCAGTTGGACCCAAGGGCCCCAAAGGACCATCTGGACACAACGGACTTGATGGTGGAGATGGAAAGGACGGAGAGAAGGGAGCTAAGGGAGAAAAGGGAGGACTTGGACCCGCTGGAGTGTCTGGACTCGATGTGAGTGAATCTCGAGTAGTCCCAATAAAAAATGGAGGAGTTGTGTAGACTGCAGCTTTGTAGTTTTCTAGAACTTGTTACTGTGTCTGGCTACTAGCCGTCTAGCAGTTGTCACATGTTTTTCTACTCTATTCTGTAGGGTTTTGATGGATTTGATGGTGGCTCTGGAGCCCTTGGCCGTCCTGGTGCTCGTGGCAAGCAAGGAGACAAAGGAAACACTGGCAGACCTGCTTACCCTGGAGTAGCTGGAGGACCTGGATCACCAGGGCCCTCTGGACCTGTTGTACGTACACACTACATACTTGTTGATGTCTTATAATTTGCTGGCCTGATACGTACTGTTTATTATAATTATGTTGTCTCCTCTCGTATAGGGACGTAATGGACCACCCGGTCCTGCCGGACCTCACGGAGACACTGGACTAGCAGTAAGTAATTGGTTCTATGTATGCGTACTACGTTATGTTGATTATGCTACAAGCTTCATATGTTATTATACATTAATTCGTATCACTGTGTCAAGCATGTAATTACGTATAATAATACATACATGTGTATAACTTGGATTCATTGCTAACGAATATTGTATTTGCTCCTTTCCAGGGAGAGAAAGGCTCAAGCGGAGATGATGGAGTCTCTGGAGATGCTGGTCCTATTGGACCCCCTGGTCAATCTGGAGAGCCCGGTACCCCTGGTACTAAGGGCAGCACTGGAATCCCCGGAGGTTTTGGCAAACCCGGACATCCCGGAGAGTCTGGACCTGCTGTGAGTGGCACCTACACACAAACACACACACACTCACGTTATTACGTACAGTAGTTGTTTGTCTCTCTCTATAATA
>VSKX01009303.1_pt1 | contig 15895 bp, 21 predicted proteins | sample 4799481 | NCBI WGS metagenome assembly VSKX01 (sample SAMN12179537, study PRJNA552185) | sponge metagenome | biome: deep-sea hydrothermal plumes; feature: spots directly above weak diffusing fluid; material: sea water; isolation source: sponge from the Swan site of a hydrothermal vent ...
CCCACTAATTGATTGAATAACTTCTGTATTATTTTTTAGCCTATGACTCCCTTGATTTATAAAGGCAAAAGCATAATTTGGCAGGCGATAATTTCTATCAGCTGTTGGCTCAAAACTAAATTGTTCATTCAATAGCTCTTTGTAAGGCCTTTCTAACGGTGTGCTATGATCCACGTTCTGAGATGGATTATAGTATATACAGCCATAAGTACCTATATAGACATAATTATACTCCATATACGTACTGTCTCTCACCCTGACTCTAGCCTGATAGGACGTGGCAGAATGGAGATTGCTCACAGAGCAAACGAGATCGAGTACAGAGAGAGATGTAGTTTTACCATCACTAGAGCATTGCACCTCATAACTCTCAGCAGGGCAGCCATGAGTCAGAGAGGCCTGAAGGACAACATTACTACATATACAAAGTTAAACACACTAGTTACACAGTACTGCACATACTGTTCAGTTGGTGGTTACTGACCTTCCAGTGTAGCTGTACAGAAGTGGCTGCCAGACTAGCTATCTCTAGGCTGGAGGGAGGCTCAGGCTCTCCTGGGGCAGTCAGCAATGGACACTCAACAGATGGATGACTCACCTACAGAACAATCAATTTACAGTGTGCCATGAGATTAAAGCCTGCTTCACAATAATTATGATACTGAAGCTTACATACGTAACCTAGCGTAGGAAACGCTGGATTAAAGGCTGGTTTATAATATGACGCTAGCGTCAAAACGCTGACATTACGCTGGATTATTCTAATCGAGCGTTTCCTGATGTTAGACGCTATGTCGGGTCTAGTGTCATATTATAAATCAGCCTTTAGACCCAGGTTTTAATCCAGTGTTCCTACGATCGTCTACATACGTAAGCTCCAGTGTCGTACAAAAACTTGTGATAGACATTAATTTTGCTTACCCCGACAGAGTTTTGACAGAGAACTCGTAGTGTGTACTCCTCCCCAGGCTGCAGCTGTGTGATGGTGTGACTGACTGAGGGGTGTGAGGACACAGGAATGTGACCACCGAACGTCTGAGGATCTCCCACTGTAGCTATAGCCCGCCAGCTATCATCAGAGGAGCCGCCTCTGCACTCAATAGTGTAAGAGGTGACAGTAGCTCCACCATCGCTCAGAGGGTAGCCTGGAGAAACAACGCACTCACATTACACATCGATTGTACAGGTCAACCTCCAATAGAGCACCCTACCTCTATACAGTGAACTGGTGGCTCGTCCCCTTTTAGTTTTACTATCTTAGTCCTATAACTCGAGTTAGGAAAGGCCGATTTCAAAAATAATTTGTGCATTCAATAGCTCTTTGACAGGCCTTTAAAACTATGTGTTAACGTTAGGTACTTTTTTTGGTACCAAATGTGTCAATTTTTGAAAAAAACATGGACAGTGGGTGAAATTGTCAAAATTAGGCCGTTTCATTTTTTTTTAACTAAACACATCACCTTACAGAGTTTTTTGTGGGCTTTCCGAAAATCATAAAATTATAGAAATTGAAGAAATAAAACTCAAGTTATAGCACTTAAAAGGTGAACCTCCGATGAAGCTCTGACCTCTCTACAAGGACATAATGGCTCTGCTGTTCCCTTAGATGCCCTTGTTCGGAGGTTTACCTGTGTACACGTACATACATGTGTATAGACAGGCTTACCCCACTCTAGTTTTACACTGGTCTTGGTCGGCTCGTTGACCAGACACAGAGAGGAGGGGGGAGAGGGCTTGGTAGCAGGAGTGCGCAGATGAGCCATTGGTGACCACTTCCCACGACCAGCTTCAGTCAATGCACACACCTACAATATAATATTATACAAACACAGCAAAATCAAACTGTCTAGGTTTGTCTCCTTTTGTTTTTTGTTTTGCTGTAGTTTTAGTAAACCTTGCAACATATAATGTGACAGTGAAGTGAAAAGTGTAAACCACCATCAACTCACCACAAGGCCTCCTACACACACACATAAAGATATTCATCATACTGCTGTGCAGTTTTCACTCTACTGCAAGGTTACAGTAAAACTACAGTACTGTAGGTGCTGCATACACTGTGTATTCATGTTCTCCTTTGTGAGTTTCTGAAGGCGTACCTGACACAGATATCTCTTTCCTGGCAGCAGGTCCTCCATGAGATGGTTGTCGTCCGGTCCTCTGTACACCTCTACCATATCCTCTCCACTCAGTACTCCACTGCTGTCCACCTCCAACACATACGACTGCACCTCAACACCACCTGAACACACGCACAATGCGACAAAATAGACTGACTTAAAACACTAGTCAGAATGTGCTGGAGTGGCTAGGATTGGCCAAATAAAGCACTAGAGCCTAACCCTCCCCCTCCCTAACACAGTGTGTTAGTGGGGGGGGGGGAGACCAGGCTATGTGCACAATGCGACAAAATAGACTTACTTAAAATACTAGTCAGAATGTGCTGGAGTGGCTAGGATTGGCCAAATAAAGCACTAAAGCCTAACCCTCCCCCTCCCTAACACAGTGTGTTAGTGGGGGGAGGGGGGAGACCAGGCTATGTGTGAGTACCTGTGTTAGTGGGGGGAGACCAGGCTATGTGCAGACAGGCAGGCGTAGCACGTTCCTTGAGGTGTGGGGTACCAGGGGCACCACAGACGCCAGCAACAGTCATTAGAGTAGCCGTGGGAGAACATTGACTCCAACCCTTCTCATTCTGAGCAGAGACCTTGAACTTGTATTGCGTATTGGGACGCAGACCGGAGCATTGGTAGCTCATGTCGGGTCCATTGTACTCGGGGATAAAACCATGGCCCTGACGACAACAATAGTCAGTACATGTACAGCTAGCTATATACATACCTTAATGTTACTATTATAGACAGGTAGTAATTTTGGCGTTTTCACCTGTTTTTATGGTACTCGTTTTGGCGATTCGCACCAAATTCAATACAACATAATTAGAAACGCGGACAAAATGTTTTATTAACGCGGACAAAATTTAGCGATAATCACGAAATCGCTAAAATTTGCTAAAATTAGTACCCGTCTACACTAGTAACAATAAGGTACTCACATACTGTGTTACCTACGGATTTTTATGCTACCTGCTGTTACAGAAGCTATAGTTAGACTTACTCCATCAATGTCGTCCTTCTCGAGTTTATAGCAAGTCACTTCTGCTCCGTTAGCGTTGGGTACACTCCAGCCTACGTTGATGTACTCAGGTCCTGCCTGTACTATGTGTGGTTTGCCAGGAGCAGAGGGCGGCCCGGCACCAGAGTGAAACAACAGAACATCACTGAACTCGCTACATAGAGTGAAACAACAGAACATTACTGAACTCACTATGTACATAGAGTGTATATAAAATGGTCATTACAGTTTATCATAAAGTTTATAGAGTACATGTACCGTATAGCGGGTAATTTTCGCATGGTGCTAAATTTCGTATTTTACGCATGAAAGCTTGATGATCTTGCGAAAATGAAAACTGCGAAAATTTCTGCTAGAACCTTTCTGCGTGGATTACTGCGCATGTGTTGCATATAAATTATACGAAAATTTGCAGAACGAACATTTCTGCTAGAGCCTTCTCCCCTTCGCGTGCGCACCAACGAAAATTACCCGCTACAGTATACGGTAATTCACCTCCAGCCTATTTCATTTGAGGTTCTGATTCTGAACTCAGCAATGGAGGAAGGTAGAAAACGATGGTTGAACTTGAACTGTTTGGTCTTGTCAGAGTTGAGCTGGACCCATTCTCCCCTACATTGGTCCCATTCTAACTCGTAGCAGGTGATGGGGGAGCCATTGTCCGCGGGAGCATTCCAACGAAGGGTTAGACTGCCCTTGGAACGAGTGCCAACTTTCGGAGCCAGTGGTTTGGCCGGGGGGAGAGCAGGAACCTCTAGAGTACAGCCTAAAGGAGCAATGATACCTCACAATTAGAAAAAAGCCTGGTTCACAACATGACACTACGTAACACAACGCTGATGCTGTATGCTAGAATACAGCTATATTTCAAACTTATCCATAACTGATGCTACTGATGCTACGTAAGCTCCAGCATCATAATGGCTTGATGCTACTGATGCTACGTAAGCTCCAACGTCATTTATTCTCCAGCGTCATTTATTGTGAACTAGGCTTGATGCTACTGATGCTACGTAGGCTCCAGCGCCATATTGTGAACACCAGGCACAGACCTGTATGTACAGTGTATAATATAATAACTCACGAGGAGAGCTTTCTCCAGTCACACCATTCACACTAACACACACAGAGAACTGGTACACGTGGCCTGGTAGCAGACGACGCAACTCAACAGTACATTGGCACTCCAAACCACTAATGGGAGATCAACAACCGAGTAATACATTCAGAGCAGGGTATATAGCACTTGCCTGTATATTTCCTGACCATCTTCCTTCTTTTCAGTATACAAGAGGGCAGTGTACGTCAGTGAGGTGTGCGTGGCTTCTTGAATAGGTTTCCACGACAACAATGAGTCTTTGCCTGCCTTGTGTTCAATATCAGGAGGTTCGGAAATACGCAATTTCGATTTCAGTTCTTCCTTTTGTCGTTGTTCCTCTCTTCTGGTTTGCTCTGCATACAAACAGTAAATACTCTATGGCGGGAAATTTCTATGGGATTTTATTTTCGTTACGAAGAGCCCCAGAACGGAAAATCAACCCACGAAAATCTGTACATTTGAATAGTAGCCGCGGACAGTAGGCTACTGTGATGACGTGCTCAGGGCATACAACGAAAATAAGACCACGAAAATACGCTTTCAAGGTCTGATAACGAAAAATTAACCCAACGAAAATTTCCCTGTTATAAATACATACCTAGTCGTTGCTGTAGCTCTAGTATAAGGTCACACTGTTATACGTACCTAGCCGTTGCTGTAGCTCTTGTTGCTGACGCATTATATTCTGTGCTTGGTGTGAATGTTGCTGTTGGCCTGCTGCAGCGTTGACCACGTGAACGTGAGCATGGGCTGGGCGTATCATACGCACTTCTCCATTCACGCCTGGCACCTACAGACACAATATAGTGAATGTGCAAATAATATTGGCACATGCATTAGCCTCATCCCCACGCCCACTGAGGCTAGTGCATACGTACGTACATATGTACATGTGTTCAAGTCAACTACCTGAACGGCAGGAACCATTCTGACCATGACTCGTTGGCCCGGCTGGAGAGGCCGTGGTAGAGGAATAGTAAACCTCTGAGTCCTTCCTCCCGTGGGGTTGGCTCTCCCGCCATCTCCACCCGCACTAGCCATTTAAATCACTGCAATGCACTTTCCGTAGATACGTACATTTCTTCACTGCATAGCAAGCTAGCGAGCATACGTATGGTGAGCTTAATCAAGAATAAACCACGCCCATTTCAGTGTGACCACGCCCATATAAAAACGACCATTACCAATAATTCACACAATAAATTTATTGTCATGGTAACCGCATAGCAACTGTTCAAGATCCAGTTTAGAGTTACTTCAAGCTCATAAAACAAAGAATGGCTCTGCCTTTTCTACCAGGGAACAGCTTCAACTCAAATGTAAGATAAATCGTAATTTTTAACTCATCCAAAATGACGAATTGCATGCACATTCTCAAGGTCGGCAAGACTCATTTTCACAAAGCCCAAGCGTTTAAATATGTCAAGGATGAGCCTCTATTAGTGGGCAGCAAACCTGGTATTGGAGGAAAACCTCTACCTGGACAATCCACAGCCAAGAATTCAAGCGTGTATCCAAAAGGCCTTGGAGGAGACAAGCCAGCATGGGTAGCCTTTGACAGACAAGTACGTATGATTCATATCAAAATAGACTTCATTATTTCAGAGTGTTGTTGCTTTGCAGGTGCTGCGTTTCTACGCCTATTTCCAAGAGGAAGTCCACGAGAAGCGAGAGGAACAGTACAGAGTACGCAGGAGTGTCATATTGTTCTATCTGGAGGATGACACTATTCAAGTCAATGAACCAAAGATAGAAAACTCTGGAATACCACAAGGTGCGTTGACACAGTCTGAAAACAGATGTCGAGTTACTGGTTTCTATTCTATATCTAGGTACTTTAATTAGACGCCATCGTATTCCTCTCCCTGCTCCCGATGACAATCAGTTTTACACGGTGGACGATTTCAATGTGGGCAAGGAAATTTTCTTCCATGGAAAAATCTTTAGAATCACGGTCAGTATACAATTTAACTACCATTGTGATTAATGCCACTTTTTTGCAGGGCTGCGACGAGTTTACTCGAAACTTTCTCCGTAAACTGGGCGTACGTATTCCACCACCTGAGGCATCTCCTGATGACCCGTACACTATGCATCAGAGAGAGGTTAGAGCTGACCCCTGTGTGTGTCTCTATAATTTTACTTGATTCTGTTTTTTTCTCCTGTAGAAAGCAGCCACCATGCAGCCGTTGCGGCCTTATGAGAAGGTGGACACTCTGAAACAGTTCCTAGATCATGATCGACAAGTCCTGAGATTCTTCTGCTATTGGGATGACTCTGACAGGTAAGGAATTAGTAAGAGAGAGACTACATCATTACTATAATAAACTACTAACAGTATGTTTGGAGACACGAGGGAGATGGAGCTCCACTATTTCCTGGGAGACGACACCGTCGAAGTGCTTGAGAAGGTTCCTTCCAACTCTGGTCGTGACGCTGTCCCGATGTTCCTGCGACGATCCAAGCTCCCCAGAGAGCCCGTCCCACTCAGACAACCAGGCGTGGAGGTTAAGAGGACAATGCTGAATGTGTTTGGTCCCACTGGGCATGGGGGCAGACACCTCCTTGATTCTCTCAAGGTGCGTGTGTTGATATTTTGGACATATTTTTGAGGAAGATTGTTTCTCATGATGCTATAAAGCCTGCTGCTTCACAATAATTATGATGCTAGTCTACGTACGTAAACTCTAGCATCGTATTGTGAACCAGACTTTAGTTGTATAAGATTTGCACAGCAAACTTAAAAAAAAAAAACATTTTCACCTTGATCCCCCGGTATTGTTTTCATGCAGACTGGTGCTGTGGCTAATGAGTTCTGTCATGAGAGTGACTTGATGATCGGAGCAGTGATCAATGTGTGGGGGAGGAGACTGCTGCTCTGTGACTGTGATGACTTCACCAAGGAGTTCTATCGCACCAAATACAACATTGGTATAACAGCATTATGACACTGTACCTGCAATTTTAACCCCTTTCTTAAGCTTAAACTTACGAAGAGTCTTTTTTTCAGCTAGATCTATAAAGAAACTCTACCTGTACAGTATAGTTATTTGACCTATTTTTCACTGTGTTTGCAGGTCAATTTGAGGGGATCACTGTGCCTCAGCAATCAGTCCCTGAGGTGAAGAAAGAGATTCCTCCCTACAGTGGGTTTGGCTCTGAAGCAGACTCACGAGCATCTTGTCTCGACCTCATACCTAAACCACCCAGACGGTGAGAATGTGTTCACTTTATCACACATAATAATTATCATATTTTTGTTTCTTATAGGGACTTCAAGAAGTTTATGGACAAAGATCGTGATGGTCTCAACAGCAATGTACTGCGATTTGTGGCCAAGCTGGACACCACTCGTCCTATTGACATGGACAGACAGTTCATTGTGTTTTATCATCTCTCTGATGACACTATCACTCTGTTTGAACCACCACAGAGGAATTCTGGTACAATAACCTAACCTGCAATCTTTGACAGCTAGCCTATCACTTGTGTTTGAATCGTGCATTCAATAGCTCTTCAAAATAGATTAGAATTCTGCGATGCATCAAAATCTAGACTATAGAGACTGAGTAGCTATGATAATAATGTGTTACTGTAGGCATCATTGGAGGCAAGTTTCTGGAGCGATGCCCTATACCTAAGCCTAAGAGGTTCGAGACAGACCCCACTATCCACTATCAGGCAGAGGACCTGTACATTGGCAGCAGAGCGGTGTTCAACAAGCACAACTTTATACTTGTTGATGCTGATGAGTATGCACTGAGGTACATGGAGAAACACAGCGATCAGGTCAGTCAGAAAGCACACGTGTCATTCAATGCATCATAATTATTAAATTGTTGTATTCTCTTTTGCTACAAAAAAAGAATGCAATTTTATTTTGATTTCTACGGTGTCAGAAAAATGTTGTTTGCTAAGCGCTCGCAAAACTACAAAATCGCAAGTGCACTCTTTTTTTTTTCCAATTTTTTTTTAATTGTAATGAAACATAGCGATATATAGCAATTGCTGGTGTGTGTGTGTGTGTGTGTGTGTGGACTGCAGTTTCCCCATGCCAATATCTCACTGATCCTGTCCAAGTTGAGGGGTCCGGCCTCCTCTCACATTCAGCACGTGGCGGAAGCATTCACCAGCGCTGATATCGAGAACAAAGGAAAGCTGTCATTTAACAAATTCAGGTAGTTCCATCGTATATATAGCATTAGCATGCACACCTCTCGTCACTCAGCGGGTTGTCAATCAAGTCCCTAGTTCTAGGAGTTTTGTTTTCTATTGTGAGGAAGTTTGTTCTTGTATGATAGAGTAAACACGTTTGGGAGAGCAGTGTCCACTGTAGTACGTGAGAGTGTCCTCTATTGAGGGAGTTGTTGTATAATAGTAAACACGTTGGGGCTGAGAGAGCAGTGTCCACTATTCCCAGAGTGTCCCCCTATTGAGGGCATCCATTAAAAGGGAGCTCATTGTATAATAGTGGCCTTCTCCAATTTAATTTTGCTAGCTATGTTGATATACTAGCTTGTAGAGAATTTTGACTGTTATTCACAGAGTTGTGGCGTTGAGTCTGGCTCAAGGGATGCTCAATGACCATGAGTTGATGACACTGGCGCGACATTACGGAGCTAAAGTCTACCCTCTCCTCACCTCTCTCATACGCCTCATTCAGGACAGTCTCAGACAGTCCAACTACATCGAGTTCGACAAGCTGCTCTCGGCTCTCAGGTCATGTGACAAACACGAGGAGGGCTTCATTAGTAAGGAGAAACTGAGACATGTGTGTCGTGCTGTGGGCCTGCCCTTGTCCGACCAGCTCGTTGATGGTGCCATCATGAAGTGAGTGCAGCTAAGGTCAAATTTATTTGTGTTGAGCCGGCTGAACTTAAAATGCAGCTAACTTTCGACTGGTAGGTAATCACCTTCTTTTGAGGTAATAGTTAGAAGAGCTGTTTGAGCTCTACAAGACGATTAATTTTATACAAGAAATAGTGGTAAAGTATGGCCAAGTTATAGCAAGGAACTGAGGGTTCGACTCAAATCAATTTGACCTTCGTAGCTATAATAATAGTAGTGTAGAGGCTGAGTGCTTTAATAGCCATTAATAGCCATGTATTGAAATGATATAGAGGAGCACCAGGCTTACCCTGGAATGTGACAAGTTTTACATTGAAGACCCTTCCTGCATAAATTATATCTTTGTCGAACTCTTTCCTCCTGCATGTACAGTTGTGAGAGTAAGTTCGGAGGTCCTGTTGCCTACAACCAGTTTGTTCAGCTCCTCAACTGGAAGGATCACTCACTCCCGGTTGACAGTGGCACCAAGGTACGTACGTAAGCAGCAGCCACCTGGCCACCTGGTCACCTGCCTGGCCATTTGGCCACTTGGCCAGTTAGTAATATAATGCAAGGGTTGTCACTATTATGACTGTATTGCACTCACTGTAGGCTGCTGCTGGCATGTCAGGGTCGTGGAGCTCCAGCGTGGAGGGCTGGACAAGCACGCTAGGACCTATCCATTACAGAGCCCTCATCGAGGACCTCAAAACACACTAACTATTATTATTATAGCAGCAACTATAGTCACTTAGCACAATGTTCTCTGTGCTGTTGCACATCGTTGTTTTTCAATGCAATTCTGTCACAGTGTGTACCATTAATAATTAAGGCCTGTCCTCACTAGAGCTTTGATTGATCTGGATCGGATCTAAATATATCCTGTCGGCACTACAACCACGATTAAGTCTCACTGTGTGTGTACCATAGTCTCACTGAGTACCATGTGTACACACTACTGTCACATTGTGACAAGAATGTGCTTTTGCAAATGCAAATGCAAATGATTTGAGTGGGTGTTGAAACCGCAGAGGAAGTGACGATAAAGCAAGGGAACTACTGTCAGTGATACATATGATATGAGTATAGGATCTAGGAGACTGTTGTTGTTTGTATTGCATGTTGTGGTGATCGTGACTTGACGCCTTAGCTAGCCAGTAACAGTAGTAGCGGGCAAGAGATGAGTGGAAAATGGACTGTGGTGTCTGGGGCAGGAGCAAAGAAGGGAAACTCGGCGGCTGGCAAAGATGCACTTGCCAAGAAAATAGGTAGAATTATGACAATCTGTTATTGACATTTGCTGCTTCATGACATTGTAATCTGTACCTGAACGCACTGTCTGACTCCTTTCTGTACAGGTGGCCTGGAAGAGTCCACGAGCACATTCGCCCAGTTCTCTCGTCAGTCAGGAGGGGACGAAGAAGAAGAGACACAACCACCGAGGGAGGTCGTTCATTCTACCAAGACCAAGACCAAACAGCAGCGTGTCAATCCACCCACTGTCACAGACGTCAAAAAGAAAACAATTGTTCGGAAGCCTAAAGTTATGAAATACGACTTTGATGAATTTGTGAGAGAGGTGAGTAGAGTAGAGTATTGTGGTCGGCCTGAAGCTTTAGAGATTGTACGTGTCTGTTGCTTCCCCCCAACAAAAGGTGACTGCACGTTCGTTCTCATGCTGACCAATGCAATGAGCTAAAAGTGACGTAATGTATTCTTTGTTCTATAAAAAGCTAGTGGTAGATACACTATTAATCTGGTAGCGTAGTGAGTAGACTATTGCTGTGCTTGGTGAGTTGTGGCTAGTAATGACACACCAGCCAGTGATGAGATACACTCACCCATGCAGTTGGACCCCAAAGCTCTCAAAAATCTTACCAAAGAAGCTCGCCGAAAGTACTCTAACCCACAGGTGAGGGAAGGCATAGTTCTGATTGACTATTTTGTGGTGTGTGAGGGATGAGGCAGTTCTGTTTACTATTTTGTGGTGTATAGACTCTACTGATGGAGGTGACTCGACAGATTCAGGAGCAATTTGGAGAAGTTGAGGTGGAAAGAGAGTTTGCATTTGCTAACCGTACACCAGGTACTCACTGCACACATGTTACCGTTACGTTTCATACCCTCCACCTCAGGTTACCCCCTCATTGCTCTATCAGTCCCCTGTCAAGAGCCGCTGCTCTCTGTGATTCACTCCAGCCCCACTCTGGCTCAAGAGGCTATTTTCAGACACTGTCTGGACACGCTCTTGACAGAGGTGAGAGGAGGGCAACCTTCCTACGGCACACGGGTCATTCTACAACTTCTCATCAACTGCAAACCAAACACCTGCATAGAATGTACTCAAAAGGTGTGTGTCTGCGTCTACTTATGTGTTTGAGTGTAGCCAGGCCCTCAACTAGTGAGTGGGCAGTTGTCAAATTATAGGTAGAGTTAGGTAATTTGATTGCTTTTCTCGTGCATGCAGGTCAAGCTGCTCTTACAATCTAGCCTAAGCAAAGTCCCAGAGGCTCTCTCTCTGTTGTGGGCTGGGTTACCACACCCCAAACTCTACCTCACCACTGCGTTAGAGGTGTGGCCTGAACTGTGTCTGCCTCTCCTTTACTCTACTCCTAATGTACCTCGACAAGTGCTCAACTATGCTGTCGACTACACCTGCAATCTACTCAGGTGACCAACAACCATTATATTGTATGTGGAAGGCAAATTTATTCACCCAAACTCATTTTGAAACCACCGTAATTAAAATTAAAATACAGAGAGGTTGATGAAGATGGAGGAGCTAACCTGTACGCCAAAATACCCCCGACCACTCTCTGTGCTCTGTTGGCCTCACCTCTACTCACTACCAGAAAGTGAGCTTGCATGTGCATGCACTGTGTAGCTAACTATAGCTTCACTGTGTCCTCTTCTGTTCTCTTCAGAGCTCAGACCAATGTACAAGAAATGCTACAATTGTTGCAGGTAGGATGTTCATTTTGTCCTAAATACCTTCAACTCTCTCTATATACCTCTCTTCCTAGATAACCCTAGTAATGACATCAACTGACAAAGAAGTTAGTCAGTACTTTGCAGCTGTCTTTAAGAGATTGACAGAGGACAAATCGCAGGTATATCGACAAGGACAGTATTAACTTACAACTTACATGGGCTTACATGGGCTTACAACTTACATGGGTTTATTTCAGCCTGGCTCTATTGGGGGAGACATAATTATCAAATATTTAGGGGGCATGATTTTTGTCCATGAAAGTTTTGTGGCAATTAAACCCAGGGAGGGGCTCACAGAAATCAAGAGGGGGGGCTAAATTCACCCTGGCTCCCCCTAAAATAAACCTTGATGTGTGTACGATAGTACCTCTCTCTCTTGTCCCAGGCCGCTGTTTCGTTTGCTATGTTTTGTCTGTGCCACTCTGTGTCCAGTATGAACAGTTGGTGTAGGACATTCCACTCTCTACCTCTCTCCTCTCAAGTACTCCTCAAGAAACTGGCTGGTCAAGAGCAGCTACCTCCTGACCTGCCTCTGTATGAGCTATCCCTCACTCTCTATCAGATTGTGGCCAGAGGTACCTCAGAGGAGAAGACACTGGCTCAGGTGAATTTGTGTGTAGTATGTAACAGTAATGGCTGGTTAGTGTGTCGAGTGTGTGTGCTAGTGCAATGGGCGGTTAGTGTGTGCTAGTGCAATGTGTGCTAGTGCAATGGGCGGTTAGTGTGTGCTAGTGCAATGGGCGGTTAGTGTGTGAAGTGTGTGTGCTAGTGCAATGGGCGGTTAGTGTGTGCTAGTGCAATGGGCGGTTAGTGTGTGCTAGTGCAATGGGCGGTTAGTGTGTGCTAGTGCAATGGGCAGTTAGTGTGTGCTAGTGCAATGGGCAGTTAGTGTGTGCTAGTGCAATGGGCAGTTAGTGTGTGAAGTTAGTGTGTGCTAGTGCAATGGGCGGTTAGTGTGTGAAGTGTGTGTGAAGTGTGTGTGACTCTAATTGTGTGTAGGGTCTGCTCACTCGTCACCAAGCTGCCTTCAGCGCTAGTCAACAGAAGCAAAGTGCCAGCGCTGGTGGACTGGATACGGTGGACAGAGTAGGAGACTGGTGCAGTGGCTGTGGTTGCCTCATCGTGTTGCTCGGTATGGTCTATCTGGTTCTTCTCTCTCTACTACTAGTACAGCTGGCTAGGAACGGTAAGGACTGCTTTATACTTTCTGCAAATAAAAGTGAAAACATGTTCAATGGAATAGAACATAGTTCTATTCGTCTTAAACCTGTTCACAATACAAGTATGTAGCTGACGCAACGTGCTGCGTTAAATAGAACTCAAGTCTATTCCAACGTGAATCGCACGCGACAACCCCCCACAGAGCGGTATAGTTATGTGTATTGTGACCAGGCTTGATTCAACTCCCTCAATAACGGACACTTTAATTGGTTCAAGGAGCTTTATTATCAAGGGAGTGTCTACTATTGAGGGCACTTTGTTGTATAATACACGTTTGGGACTAAGAGCAGTGTCCCTTTTGAGGGCATCCATTAAAAAGGGAGTTGATTGTATTTGAGTACATGATATCCCCTCCCTCCCTCCCTCCCTCCCTCCCTCCATCCCTCAGGTCCTGACGAGCTGATCACAGTGATTGCAGAGTATGTCCCTGTGAGAGCTGGGGGGTGGCTGAACTCCGCTACTGCTCTCATGTGGCAGGTACTGTCAGTCTGTGCACAGCTGTGGAACCAGGCCATCGACAGACTCCAGGAAATGCTCTAGCTATCTATTATTGTAAATTATGTTTTGGGTTGTTGAATCAGAATTATCTATACCCCGATTGTTCAATACGTGACTGTATAAAATGGAATTTATGAAAATTATGTGCTTTTTGATTATACACAACTTATAAAAAAATTAGCCAAACAAACAAGTTAAGTAGAGAGAGTTTTTTACCAATAAATTCTTTCAGTCGAGTCCAGTTCCAAAGTACCTGTCCCCATAGTTACCGACACCCGGCAGAATGTGGAAGTTCTCGTTTACCTCTTTGTCAATAGCAGAAGTGATGATCTTTACCCGAGGGAAGGCATAGGCTACTGAGTGCACACCCAAGCGAGACGCTAATATAGACACAAACAGAATGTTCTCTTCCTTCACATTGTGGTCCTGCATAATACACAAACATGGCGCCCATGCTTTACAAAATGAAGGATTAGTGCAGGAACTAAATTACTGACATCACTGGAAAGGCTTTTCAAGAGCAAATGAAAAGCTACCAAAATGACCCATTTTCAGAAATAAATGCAAGGCTATATCCTTTGGTATTGTCAAATTTGATGAATTTTGACCAGTCACAAAACTGAAATCTAAACACATGCCTTCTCAAGAGCTACTAAATGCTTTGAAATTGATACAAGTTATGGCTAGTTATGGGGTCTCACAGTTAGCTAGCTACAGAACTACCGTATAGCGGGTAATTTTCGAGGGCTTCAACCAAGCCACGAAAATTTAAATCTCGAAAATGCACGTTTAACGCCCACACTAACTACTATCCTCAAAAATAATATAATAATGCGAAATTCACGAAAATGGCCAATCCGCAAAAATAGTGGCTCTCGAAAAATTTAATTACCTGCTATACGGTAATCTATGTATAGTGTAACCATTCGCTCATATAAATTAATGCTCACCAGTAGAATGCGTATAGCCATGATGGCAGCTGCTCCAGTTGCTATAGTAGCATCCATCAGAACAACATGAAAGTCAACAATATTAGGAGGAAGACGAAGAAAGTGAAGCTAAAAAACAAGACTTAATTGTATTACACTCAGTGTATGTTCGTATGCCTCACCTCTGGTTCCCCTGTGCTGGGGTTGGTTTGAATGAGTATCTTACCCAGTGTGGCATCCTTGCATACAGAGAGGAGGGCTGGTTCCAACACCTCCCCTGCTCGCAATATAGACACACCACACAACTGTGTGAGAGAGAGGTTAGGAGAGCACCATTACACTCATTAACTCGTACTACAAGCCATGATCAGTAACTGTGTCACTGTATTGGTGCATGAAAGAGCTGATATATAAAACAGTGAGTGCACCTTGCCACGAAATCTCTTCCCAGTGTACTTCTTTGACTGAGGTGTATCCACTTCACAGTCCTGCAAGATGACCAACCATTTACGTGTGGCTACAAATATCGACAATAGGAAGGACACTACACCAAGCGCACCTCAAACGGGAGACGGGAGAGAGCATGCTCTATTAATAGACAAGCCAGTCGGTTGGTGTAGAACACAAAGTCATCTCTTTTGGTATCTTTATTTCTGTACATGTACGTACACATGTACGTAGTCTGACAGAGGAGAGCTGGTAATGATCACCTGATGACCGTGTGCATGCCCTTGACCTGTGGTTTGTCTGCCAGTATGTGTACAGAATCAGGCAGTGTGTCTCCATTAGGCTGCTCAGTAAGGAGCTTGGAGCGAGACCGGAAACCACGCTGTGTGTATCAGAATGCATTATACAATCAGAAAAAAAATCAGTACCAAGAGTGCATTACCATGCACTCGTGTCAGTACTTATGATAAGGAGTCAAATTTGCCCGCACATTTTTCATTTTATGCCATACTGGACATTATCTCTATAGCACCTAGCATATGCTAGCAAAATGAACAAAATGACCGGAAATGTCAGGTGTCAGACTGTTATCACAAGCACTGAATTATACAAGATGTATCTGAGATTACCTTTTTCACTTCATTCTTGACATGTTGAACGATGAGTTTCATGGCCACCTCGTTTTCAGCACCCTGAGGCACCACAATGTCGGCATACTGCATAGTGGGTTGTATGTACTGCTGGAAGG
>VSKX01013651.1_pt1 | contig 15830 bp, 13 predicted proteins | sample 4799481 | NCBI WGS metagenome assembly VSKX01 (sample SAMN12179537, study PRJNA552185) | sponge metagenome | biome: deep-sea hydrothermal plumes; feature: spots directly above weak diffusing fluid; material: sea water; isolation source: sponge from the Swan site of a hydrothermal vent ...
AAAATTATCAATAACGGTTATCATTCCGTAGCCGATTTACAAAATATATGGTGCAAATATTATAAAACACAATGTGTGCCAGAATTTCCACTTAGTTATACTCCATCTGAAAACTCAGTTGACTTGAGATACGCATTGTTTGCTTTGTTAGGAAAAGAATTTGGAGGTGGCGGTGATGTAGGTTCATTTTCGCATTACTATGTTCTAACAGCGAAAAGACTAGCGGCTTATTTTAATAATAGACTAAAAAAGAACAGTGCTAATAGCATATTCTCTAAGTACGGTTTCTCTGCAGAGCTCGGCATTCCAAGTCATTCATTGCGTCACTATTGCAATACTCTAGCAGACATGAGCAATATTCCTATAAGTATTATAACTGCTTGGTCAGGAAGAGTGAATTCTCAGCAGACACATACGTACATTCATAGTGGTGACGAGTTTAAATCTGAACGAGTTAGTGAAATTACATCTTCAAAGATTGATAAATCTATTTCAATTAGAGTTACAAGCATAAAGAGCTTATCTGAATCATCAGCCCTACATGCTTCGGAAACTTCTACAGGTATTTGTACTCAGAACTTAAACGTAACGCCCTGTAGTTATTTAAATGATTTTATGAGTCAATGTTTTCTTTGCTCAGAGGCTTGTCATATAGGTGGTGACGAGAAAGCTATTGCTTTATTCCAAAAAGATTATTTATACCAAAAGCGCAGGTTGGACAAAGTTAATAATGATCAACGACTATCTGCTTCAAAGGCTATGCAGCAGTGGTTTAAAATTCACTATTTTAATACTGAAATCCTCCAGCAGCTGATAAAACTGATGCAAGATGAGCAGCAAGGTAACATTATCATTTACACAAAGCAGGATGAAGAATTCAAGATAACAGATTTAAACACTGGGAAAATAAACTGTGTCAAAGCGTTGTTACCTGACGTAGATAAAGAATTAAAAGCGATTTTAGACAAAAATAAATCTGAAAATTTAACTTTTAATGAAAATGACAATTTATCCAACCTAGCTTTGAGCTTTGGAATTTCTTTAAAGGATATATGAATGGCTTCACCCAAAATAACTGCCATTTCGCAACGCAAAATAGAAACTCTATTGCGAAGATGGAAAGGAAAGCTAACTTGGGAAAAGTTGGTGCGGTATGTTGAACTTGAGCTAGAACTGATAACTACTAGACAAACACTTTGTAGCTACGTAGGTATAGCAGTGGAGTACAAAAATAGAAAAGCACAATTACGAGGAGCGAAACCTGAAATATATACAGAATTAGCCACATCCGAAATTAATGCTTTCTCACAGATAAAAAACTTAAAAGCACAGAATGAAATTTTAGAAAAAAAGAACGCAGAGCAACTAAGACTTATCGAACGGATATTTATGAACGCAAGCAACATGCCTAATATCGATTTAATGCTGTTGGTCAAAGAACGACCTGAAGAAAAATAACAATTACTATCAATAGCTTAATGTGAAAGCGTTATGCAAAGATAATTTTTCGAAGCTGTCCGTGCTCCTAAAAAAATTTACGCACTTTAGTAATCGAGAATGTCTATCGTGTAAAGATCACCTGTCATTTAATGATTTTATTTTTAAACTCTACGGCTACATGCTTATCGAAGCATTCTATATTTGGTATAATATTATAAATTAAACTTTTTGTATCAGTATCCTGTGCTGAGTATTTATGACTGAAAATAATAAACACCATTACAATAAACTTGAAAAAAAAATCCGCAGACTTACAGGTAAAGCTGTTTCAGACTATTCGATGATTGAAGAAGGCGATAAAATTTTAGCAGCAATAAGTGGAGGTAAAGACTCATTTGTTATGCTTGACACCCTTTTACATCTTCAGCGTGTTGCACCAATTAAGTTTGAAGTAGTTGCAGTTAATTTAGATCAAAAACAACCAGGTTTTCCTGAAGACGTACTTCCTAATTATTTCGAGCAACAGGGTATTGATTATTACATAATCGATAAAGATACATACTCTGTTGTAAAGCAAAAAGTACCTGAAGGAAAGACTACATGCTCTTTGTGCTCACGCCTTCGTAGGGGATCATTGTATGGTTTTGCAGAAAAAATTGGCGCAACTAAAATTGCACTCGGACACCACATGGATGACATCGTTGAAACATTATTCTTAAACATGTTCAACAACGCAAAACTCAAAGCTATGCCTCCAAAATTACTAAGCGATGATAAAAGGAATGTTGTAATTAGACCTCTCGCTTATTGTCGTGAGAAAGATTTAGCTGAATTGGCAGTATTTAACAATTACCCTATTATTCCTTGTAACCTTTGCGGTTCCCAAGAAAATCTGCAACGAAAGAAAATTAAAAATCTTATAGCTTCACTCGAAACCAGTAATCCAAACTGTGTAGAGAATATATTTCAAAGCACTCAAAATGTAGGTATTTCTCAACTTGCTGACTATAATATTTTTGACTTTACGAATCTAAAAGTTGACCGTACTGCGGAACCAAAGTTTTACGAATTTGGAGGTGCAGATATTTCATCTTCAAGTATAATTGACATAAAAGAAGTTCATATTATCGATGCATCCTAAAATACCTTCTAATTTTGCTTTGCCAACAGTTGCTGAACTGTGTTTTCAAACAGCTTACTGTTATCAATATGTTAATATAATGTCTTGCATTAACTCTACGAATTGTGATCAAATTACTCAGGCGCATTAATATCGGCAAAAGGATTTTGGTAAATAATTACCCCCTGCAGCATGCTGCAGGGAATTGAATCTTTAGATATTAAAAGTAGTAGGTTCATTCTGACACTAAATTATCTCTGCTGTCTGGTACGTGCGAAATACGCAATAATCTCCTATTTACAATAACCTAATAAGCAGATATTCACATATCGATACAGCATTAGGAAAAATGGAGATTATATCAAGTTAGCTTTTCAGCTCATCTAAAAGGTTCTTTTTATCATCAACACTCAACTGATCGATTAAACACGCCAGTTCAGCAGTCAATTCATCCTCACAAAAAAAATAATTCAAAGGGACATTTAATACTCTCGCTATTTTTTTTAGCGTGCTGATATCAGGAGTATGGCGATCTTTCTCATAATGGTTCATTCGTCCGCTAGCAGAGCCTTCATCCATACCAATCATTACTCCCAATTTTTTTTGAGTAATGCCAGCTGTCTTCCTTGCTTCCTTGAGCCGAATAGGTATCGGGTTTGTTTCCACGAAGTAATCATTTTTGTAATTTTATTGAACTTAGATTGTCTAAGTTTTACTGATTTTTGTATACTTAGCAATACTAAGTTTACAAACAGCGATGTTGAAAAATGAATACGTCACAAAAGTTAAATATACACATCCATAATCTCTTGATTGAGAAAGAAATGAATGGATTCAAGGTTGCCGAGCTACGAGATGCTCTGCTCTTATACAGTAACGGTGAGTTTAAAGATCATAATGAAGCACGTAAGTTTATTTATCGTCAAATATTGCGCCTACAAAAAAAGAAATGGTTAATATCTACAGGTAACGGCAGACATAAAACATACACGGTAACAGAGTTATTCAAAGAGCAATGTTTTAAAAAAAGTGCACTTGAAAACGCAGTTTTTTCAGCAGATAACTCAAGTTTTAGTTTTTCAAATTTGTCTCAAGAAAAACTTCAATCTGAAGGTGAGTTGTATATTATTCTCGGTGAAGTTGAAGAGTATCAGCAACTGCTGGCAAGATTTCCAAATGAGGAAAGCTTCCTTAAGCCAATGTTTAACAATGCTAAAGAGCGTTCTGCAAAGTTGTTAGGGAAAATAAATGCTTTGACTCACGTTTTAAGTAAGTCTCGAGTAATGAGGCCTACATGTTAAGACTGTGGCAAACAGAATGCATAGAGTATGCACTTCATAAATTCGAACATATTGGATCTCATTTTTTTTGCCAAGCGACTCCTGGCGCTGGTAAAACAATCATGGCTGCTAACTTAGCGAAGCAATTATTATTAAATAAGGATATTGACCTCATTTTATGTATATCACCATCAGTCACAATTGCAGCAGGTCTCAGAGAAACTTTTTCTAAGTTATTACAATGCGAATTTAATGGGTCTCTTGGCTCTGTAGGTATATCAATAACTTATCAGAGTTTAAAATATTTAGGAGATAGTTTTTTAAAGAGTCTCAGTAAGCATCGAGTGTTCGTTGTCTTTGATGAAGTGCACCATTGCTCTGGAAGTGACATTGATACAGCTAATGTGTGGGGGCAACAAATTCTATTAAAAATTCAAGGACTTTCAACTTATACTCTCGCACTTTCAGGAACCCCTTGGCGATCGGATGAATTGCCAATAGTTATGGCTGAATATACAGATCCAGATGGTGAAATCATATGTGACTATCAATATGGTTTAAAACAAGCAATAGCTGAAAAAGTATGTAGATCCCCAAGAATCGGCTTAATTGATAATGATAACTTGGTAGTATCTGAAGGTATCGAGACAAAATCATTTCCATCAATTCTCGAAATGTTAAAAGCCACAAAAATGTCTTATCAGCATATCATTCAGAATACTGAAGCATTGACATACATTTTGACTCTTGGGTGCAACAAACTCGCTGAACTAAGAAAATACAACTCTAACGCTGGAGGTCTTATCGTCGCAGCATCAATTCAGCATGCCATTAGAGTTCAAAAGATCCTTAACGAGCAATTCAATCAAACAACGACGATTGTTACATACCATCATGATTCACCACTTCAAGAAATTAATTCCTATAGAAACAGTACATGTGAGTGGATTGTTAGTGTCGGAATGATCAGCGAAGGGACTGACATTCCTCGCTTACAGGTTTGTTGCCATATCAGCGCTATAAAAACAGAACTATATTTCAGGCAAGTACTTGGAAGGATTCTTCGTATCAATAACTCTGCAAATCAAGAAGCTTGGCTATATACATTTGCAGAGCCTAATTTAGTTAATTTTGTTGAACGAATAGAACATGATATTCCTGAATCTTGCATGTTCATCAAAATGAAGAGCGAAGAATCATTTATCAAAATGACAGATTGTTCTTCGAATAACTTTTTTAGTAATAGTCTTTCTTTAAATGATGTCCCAGTAGATTTGACTATGGGAAGTCAAAATAAAATTAATAGTAGTACTTTCAATGAAATAGCACCTGAAGACATAAAGTTAGGACAGTTCCGACAACGTGTTATATCTGCATTCTCTTGAATACTGAATAACATAAGATTGAACTTTTATTATATGTTGTCATTGACGAAAATATGTTGAATTCGGGATTCTCCGACCACATCGAGGGAGCAGTCGTCTGGAATAATTGAATCCGGATGTAACTGAGCTGAAATGCTTGTTTTCAGTTCTTGAGTTGCTCTCGATAATCATGCTAACTTAAACAACACAATTAATAATCAATAGGTTACACATGGACGTTGAAAGCTTTTGCGATATAACATTAGATCACCAAATCACTAAAATTAATGAAATAAAAAGATTGCCTTGGATTGGTAACGAATATTCGAACTCAAAAAGTAAATTATTGCTACTTGGTGAAAGTGCTTATAATTGGTCACCTAATGATCCTACAAGTCTTGACCGGATTAATGAGCCCATGAACCTTAGAAAAATTCATTTACATCATGCTATGGATTTTTCAAAAAAAAGTAAATTTGTAAGAAATATTGAAAAAGCAATTTTTAATAGTTACTCCCCATTGAATGCTGAAAAAAATGAGTTATGGAACTCAGTTGTTTACCACAATCTAGTCACAAGAGTAATGAAAACAGTAAAAAAACGTCCGTCGCAAGATGATTACTACAAAGGGTGGGAAACATTTGCAAAACTGATAGATGTCATTCGACCTAAGCAAGTACTAGTTTATGGCTTAGAAATAAAAAAAATTACTGCTTTACACGACTTTTGCAAGACTAACGATTTTCATTATGAACAAAGAAAAATACCAACCAAAGTAGGCAAATCTTTTCCTAGGGTTGTTAATATAACCATAGATCAACTAGAGTTAAAAATTCTATTCATTAGGCACCCTAGTGCTTATTTCAGCTGGAAAAAATGGGCTCCTATTATTGAATCTGAGTTAGATATTTAGATTACTTTGTCGTTACTTAATTATATTGAGATGTACTCAGGAAAATGTTCAATCACACGTATTGTTAAGCACTCTATGTCTTGACTTAATACTTTTTGTTCAAGTTAAACCTTGAAACGATTTCAGTTTAGATGCTTTTTCAATATTATCTAATATTGTGTCGACAACATCTTGGCTTGTCCACTGAAAGTGAATGTTTGTAATGTCAAACCTCACAAAACCGTGTGGTGGCCTTGTTTCATATTTATGATTATCAAGTAATAAAAGTATCATTTTTTTTATTTCAGGGTAAGCACGATCAAAGATTTCATCTTCTACTACATTAACCCGCCAGCTTATATAACTTGACATAAGTACCTGCTTAAAAGTTTCTTAAGTTTTTCTCTACTGGAAAGACTTCTATCAGTGGTTTGGTTCTAATAAATTTATACTCGGGTACTTATTATGAGGGGGAGTATTTTCTCCCGTGCCAAAACAAATGTACCCTCTTGAATACTCTAGCAGTGGATAAACAATCAATAGGTCTGAAATAAATTTTTCTGATTCTTTCATATAATCATCCTTTGAATTTTTTGAGATAAATCAAACAACCTGTTGAGGCTAAATTTATATAATCCCCCCCGCCTACCCTCACAGCAAACGGTAGAGAATTCCGCTTTAATGACTAGACATCTGGTTTGTCTTTCACTCTTTGATTTATTTCGCTGCTGAGGTCACAAGCTTGCTTTGAGCTAAGCTCGACCATTGTTCTCCTAAAATTTGTGCTTTCATCTGACATAGCTTTAAACTTTCTTGCCGAAATAGCCTTAAAGCCGACCTTGAAGTTTTTCAAAGACTTTGAGTATTTATTTTCAGGAACATGATCATATTCACTCTTAACCAATTCTCCAGACACTTCGCCTACAGCAATGAATCCAACCCCACTTTGATAAAGAAAAACAATATCACCAACAGATAAACGGTTTATATACTCTTTCCATCCGCTGCAAAATGCCGCAGCCTCTTGATTTTCAATCATTTCAAAATGTGTTTTGTGATCATTGTTATAATTAGTATTCAGCATGAACGAACGAGGAAGTTTAAGATTAGAATCTTCCTGTTCGTCATCTATAGTAATTGTTGGATTTGCGCTATTTTTTTCAAGAATGGCATTAGTTTCCTTAATTCCAGCCTTTATATATTCCGTTATTAGAAAGCTTTTAGAACGATCTAGTGTCAAAGCCAGTTCTTCGATTTCATTACTTAATGAAAGAGGTAAACGCAGTGATATCGACACTGTCGTAGTGTCATCTAATTGATTGAGGATCGTATTGTTGATTGTATCTTTCAAAAATTGACTCATTTTATCACCTGCATCCTTAACTTAGGTAATACGAACTGTATTACACATTGTAAGTGCTTAGCGTAACCGAAAAAACAAGTAAGTGCAATACATTTTGTATTGCATACTGTATTTCAAATAACATTCTTGATGCATTTAGTTTAAAATACCTGATTTCCTCTTTCATCTGGATAGATTCAGCTTGTAAAAATAGGCGTTTCTAATAAATCATGGTCTATCTAATTAGATTACCCGAACTTGTCTGCATCGATGTAGCAGTAACTGATAATTGCGCTCTTTGAAAGATTCTTAGAATAAGATGTTAAAATACATTCTAAAAAACAGATTGATAGTTAACTTATAAATGGAGATTATATGGAAAGTATTATTGAATCACTTATCGACACAGGGTTGTGGGGCGAGAACGATGTAAAAATTGGAATTCGTGCAGGGTTTAAATGCGAGTATTGTGATAAAGACTTATTGGCATCCGTAGATAATTATAAGGAATGGCAAAAAGATCATATTATTCCAAAATTTAAAGAAGGTGAAAATACTGATAGAATAGAAAATATAGCCCTGTCTTGTAGAACATGTAATGTAAGCATTAAAAACCGATGGAATCCTGCGGAAGTAACTGGCAATAATGCATCTCGACAAGAACTGATAGCTGCCGTTAGAGAGTACGTTCGTAAAAGAAGAACTGAAATTCTTATTGATATCTGTTCATTTAGAGAAATAGTGTATTCTGAATAAATTAAACTTACATTATGTTTGAAGGTATTGTTGAATAAGTACAAAACCTATTCGGTTCTGTTGGATGAGGGAAAGCATACCTCCCCTCACCAAGTGAAATCAATTTTGTCTTATCTACTTGAGCTAAAATCTTCTTGGCATCGTCATTACAAAGTGACATATTTTTCCACTTAATTTCGCCACTATTTAAGTCGATGCTTTCACTTTCTTTGACGTAGTTATCCAAATAACCTTTATCGGATTTATCTTTATAACTGATCAAGATTCTCGCTTTAACAGGTTCAAGGTTGTTAAGTGCCAAGCTTGAACTTAACACTAAATTTGTACAGTCTCCTGTCGAGGTAACACTTGGAAATAAGATAGCCTCGGAATCAAACAGTCTTGAATAACAATTTGAGATAGCAATAGTTTTTTTGTATTTTTCGTTCTGATTTTGAGGAATGACTTTTAAAAATGAAGAGTGTAGCCAACGAGTTAGAATCGTCTGCTTTTTCAATTCATCGCCTGTTAAACCAGACTTTGATAGCACATTTAGTGGCTCACCACTCAACCAACTCTGAGAATGACCAATTCCTAATATAGGCGTTATTGTTTTTGTTACTTTAAAAAATAATTGGGTTACATAACATCCATCATCTAACCGTATTTCATCAAGTGATCCAAGATGTGCATTAGGACCTATGCAAGCATAAAATTTAGACTCTCCAATATCATTCATTCGGCCTAAATCTTTCACATATTCCTTAGGTGGATTCATAAGGCCTGCAATATTTGAATGCTCACCAGGTCTAGCTCTACAAATTATTGGTTCAGGTTTAGACGGAATAAAGTACGAGTGCGCTATCATTTTTGAAATAAGATCAAATATATGTAATTCATAATCTTTAATCGTGTGTTTTTTAGGATTTAATTTGTCAATCGTCCCTATGCGTTTTTTGACCTCATTAACTCCTAATTCTATTTTATTGTATTGCATTTAGAAATACTCAAAATTTACAGATAACACTAACAAAAATGACCAATGACCATTCACGACTACGTTGCAAACTAGACGAATTATCCCATCATCAAGCTCTCAGCGGCTCTTCTACCACTGCATTACCATTTACCGCTCTTATCACCCCAAACAATTCAACAACAGTACCGTCATCAAAGAAGCCATGAGCACTTTCGCCATGATTATCCGTAAATGGAGGTGCAAATATTTGCCCTATATCAAGCACGCCATTATGGACAAGGTGATCAATTATTTGGTTAACAAAGTTTATTTGTTCTGCGTTATAAACACCGTCATCTAAAAAGCTACTAAAAGCCTTTTTTGCGGCATTGATATCAAGCCCTACTAATTCACGGATGAATGTACCCAGTGGCTTGTCTTGCAAAATCTTCTCACGGTAAGCCTCTACATCACTCATGCCGCTAGCGTTGAGCAACAGCTCTTCTAACACATCTAAATCGGCTTGGGTGATGGACTTATTACGTTTGAGTTTTTGTATCGTAATATGGTCTTGGTGATCTTGAATATACAACTCAATCTTCTTTCGATATTGCGCTAAATCAACCGTTGGGTCTTTATAAACCCCAGTGACGTTAGTAACGCCCTGCACTTCATCTTCAAAGTTGGTGTAAACCACTTCTTTTTTGTCTTTATCTAAAGCAAACATTAAGTTGCGTAAACGTCGACGCATGTCCTCTAATGTCACAACATGAATGTCTTGCCAGAACTCTAGAGTTTGTATGTCTTGAATGAGCTGTAACTGCGCCTGAACCGCTGGAATCGTCGATTTTGATTCTAACTGCTGCGCAATTTCCATCACCCGAGTTCGGTTTAACTCAGATATTTGCCCTTTTTCGAGCAGCGAAAGTTGCATCGTTAACATGAGATTATCAAAACGATTCGATAAGTTATTGGTCTGCTCATCTTGATTAAAAGCTTCAGCATCAGTCGGTAACGCTGCAATATGACTTTCTAACTCGGTGTATTTCCCATCATCAATATTGTCCCAATGCTCACGCTCAAGAAAAGGCTCAACCTGCTGACGCTTAGGGCGAACAATAAAGTTGTCCAAATTCATCCCAATAATCTGATGATGCAATAAATCAAGCTGGTAAGTGTTTAGCCCAGCCAATAGCAGAGCATCTTCGGGGTACTTATCAATATAGCTATCATCTTGTAAACGGCTATTAAGCAAGGTACTCAGTTGTACTCGTTTAGTGAATATCTGCTCAGTCATTGGTCTTGCAACACCAATAGGCAAACCTTCAGGGTTGGCATCAAAAAACTCAAAATTCTGACAAAAATCGAATACTTTGAATGTGGTTTTATGCTCCTTAGGGCCAAACAAATCTAAGCACAATCGAGTGCCTCGACCAATCATTTGGGTAAACTTAACCTTCGAACGGATAACCTTATAAAAAACAAGATTCACCACTTCAGGTACATCAATTCCTGTATCGAGCATATCAACCGAAATAGCAATTCGACAGGTCGGATTTTTCGGGTCGAAATCCTTACGCTCGCTTTCATCGCCACCAAATTCGTCAATTAAGCTCTGGGCATAAGTTTCTTTAAAGGTGATGACTCTCGCCAACTTACCCGCCCATTTGGGGTAGTTTTTATTGAACATTTTTTCTAAGAAAACAGCATGGTCATTATTGGCTGCAAAGATGATGGTTTTACCAATAACGTCGCCACCTTCAACATGAATACCACCAAGCTCATGCTTACTCATTAACTGAGTAAACATCTTTTCAGCCGTATCTTCGTTATACAAAAATTTGTTTACTTCTGAGGGCAGCACCTCTTCACGATCAGACAGTTCTGCCTTGTCTTCCCATTCCAGCTGGTCTGCTTCAGACAGCTCTTTGTACTTAATCCCTTCACGGATAAATTTAGTCGCGACCGATATCTTGGTTGGAGGCACAAGGTACTCTTCGGCATAAGCGGTGGCATCCTCGTAGGCATAAGTCGGCATGCCTTTCTGAAGGTCGAAAATACCGTAAGTGTCTTTTTCAACTTCATCTTTAGGCGTTGCGGTAAGCCCGACTAAACAACCATCAAAATACTCAAAAATCTGTCGATACTTCGAATACACCGAGCGATGCGCCTCATCGACAATCACTAAATCAAAATGCCCAACCCCAAAAGGACGATCTTCAGCGCCACGGTCGAGCAAGTTTTTCATGGTGGGATAAGTCGAAAAGTACAAGCGGCTTTCGATGCTGTCTTTGCTTTGTCCTGAGCTTAAAATTGAGCAACTGACTCGAGGCACCAGCTTCACAAAGTGTTTTTTGGCTTGAGTTAATAATGCGTTTCGGTCGGCTAAAAAAAGAACATTCTTAATCCAGTCATTTTTAACCAGCAAATCAACGAGGCTTATCACAGTACGAGTTTTACCTGTTCCCGTTGCCATCACCAATAATGCTTTTCGTTCATGATTAATTTCAAAATGCTGCAAAATATTAGTGATTGCTGCCTTTTGATAATGGCGGTTAGTGATTTTATCATCGATTTCAGCAGTCAGCTTTTTGCCTTCACCTGACTCATCATTAAAAAACGACAGCCTATCTTTGCGGCGTTTTATCATCAACTCAAGCTCAGCTTTGGTGTAAAAACCTTGGACTTCTCTTGGAATATAACCACCGTGAACCGATTGTTCCGATGACAGATAATCATCCCAAAGATGAGTTTGATAACCGTTGCTGTAAAAAATTACTGGCCTTACACCGCACTCTTTTTCAAGACAATCCGCATACAGTTTGACTTGCTGTTGTCCGTCTTCCGCTCGGCGATGGGTGCGTTTTGCCTCAACCACTGCCAGCGCTGTGCCGTCATCGCCCCAAAGTACATAGTCAACTTTGCCATTACTTTCAGGGTTTGCTTTGGATATTGGCATACCAGCAACAATGTATTCTCTATCATGCTTGTTGTTAAGCGGCCAACCTGCTTCAGCTAACAAAGCATCAATCAGATAATCACGGGTTTCTTCTTCGTTATAGTCATGCGTATCTTGCTGTTCAGCAGCGGCTTGCTTAGCTTGCTCGATTTGATCACGCAGAGCTTTGTTGGCGGCTTTTAATGATTCGTTTTCTTTAAGTTGTTGCTGATCATCGTCACGTTTAACCTTGTCAGATGCAGCCAGCTGCTTCTCTAGCCCTTTAACTCGTTTAATGCTGCTCATTGCTTGATTAACAAGTTTGGCATCAATAGCGAGCTTTTGAGGCACTTTAGCTTCATCAAACTCTGGCGCAACAAAGGCACTGCGATCTAAATCAGGCGTGTAACTGCGAACAAACCAGTACAATACATGGTGCAGCTCTTTAACGGCTTGCAGGGCATCACGTTGCGGCAATGGGCTTTTGCTGTGTACCGCCTCATTACCGATTTTGATGATTAACTTGAGCTTGGCAAATAACCCGTGGCTTAAATTATCTTTAAAGTCTTTGTCATGAATCAGCGACATTAAGCCAGTATCGTGACGTGGTCGTTTTAGCCAATTATCAATATCAAAAACGGTCTCAACCATTAACTCTAAACAATTACGAGCGTAAAAGCCCGCAATACGAGAGTCACTTTTTATGTGACCCTCAGCACTTTGCGCGCGAGATAGTATCTCTGCGCAATAGCCTGCAAAGGCGTTATTGCTGGCATTGTTGCTGTCAGTCACAATGCTAAAAAATGCAAAATTGCTGCTTGAGGTTAATGGTGCCGACATACTAATTCCTTTTATTTTTATCGTTATGTAGCCGTGTTTGTTGTGAGTTCCAGTTCGCCTTTGAAGGCTTTTTGCATTATTGCTTCGAACACCAAGCTAACCTCGTTCAACTGCACTATTCGAATTTGTTTTTGCTCACTAATTAACGACAAAGCATTTTCATATTTTTTTTGTAACTCAATGGGAGGTAAAGAAACACTAATTGAATGAAGAATCTTTTTATTGAGATTTGCCATTGTTGCGCCCAAAGATTGCTCTTCAAGCCATATTTTCATTGATGGGCATGACAGAACATAGTTTAAATATGATGCGGTTATTTTTTCTGAATCTAATCTTACAAATAAGCTCCCTGTTCCGCAAAACCAACCATCAGAAATATCATCGATGACAGCCGTTCTTCCCATTTCACCTCTTCGCCCCATAATAATATCCCCTATTTTAAGATGATACTGCTTGAGAGTTTCAAATTTATCAGCTGATACAGTTAGTTCAAAGTCGGGAACAATTAAACCTGACCGAATATGCGTAGGATTAATGAGTGGAACGCCATTTGAAACGTAATCATGTTTATGAAGTTGAGTGCCAAATGGGCCAATTTGAACTTTTGCAATGGATTGGAGAGTTGTTACTTTCCACCCCATCGGGTTCGTCACTGGGTCACCAAACATATCAATAAACACGGACTGGGCGAGGCTGTTTAGCTCTTGCTCCATTTGTTGGCAATCTTTACGCAGTTGATCGGCTTTTTCTAACACCGCCGCAATTTGCTTTTGTATTTCGAGTGGTGGGAGTGGGATATAAGTTTCTTTTAGAAATTTATAATGTCTGCTATACCCTGCATCTTCAAGCGTAAGCTGATTAAGATAAAAAAATAGAAACTTTTTATCGGCTTCTACTATGGGTTCTAATAGTTTAACGCCATCGGCACCCACTGCGAAATCTGATTCAATTAGTTTGAATACCTTTGTGTGATCACCAAAAATAATTACAGGAAGCTCTATATTTTTGACTTTGTTTGCGATATCAGTATAGCCACCGAATAATTTCTTACCTTGGTCTACAACAGGCAGTTCACCTTCAGCATCATAGTTTTCTTTTTTTACTTTAATCCCTTTTGAAGTAACATCTTTAAACACATCTAAAAATGGGAGTACTTTCCAACCATCTGGAAATCGAGAAAACTCAGGTAAAAGATTCAAAGTAGCGCCTCCAACTCTTTCACACCTGTCGCCATCTTAGCTTGCAAGGTTTTAATACGCCCTAAAATCACCTTCGGTTCATCGTATTGCACTTCTTCATAAACTACTTCTTTATAGCGATTCAGGCTTAAGTCAAAATCGTTGGATTTAATGGCATCAACGTTCACGATAAAGCTTTGATCAGTGGCGATTCGAGTATGTTCTGGGCTTGTTGTATTTGGCGTACTATCTTGATTAGTCAGGCTGGCAAAGCGAGCAATGATATCGGCAATATTACTTTGCTGATGAGTTGGGGTTTCACCGTGCTTAAACAACTGTGTGCGTTTGTCGTCCAGTGACATGCCATCGGCCTGCATATCATAAAACCAAACCTTATCGGTGCCACCTGAGTTAGTTTTGGTGAAGATTAAAATGGCGGTACTGACACCCGCATAAGGCTTAAACACCCCTGAAGGCAATGAGATGACTGCTTCTAGCTTTTGCTCGTTAATGATTTTTTCACGAATGCTTTTGTGTGATTTGGTTGAGCCAAATAACACTCCGTCTGGCACAATCACCGCCGCACGACCGCCGACTTTGAGCATACGCAAGATAAGCGCTAAAAATAACAGCTCTGACTTTTCAGTCGGGCCTTTCTTTTTAACTTCAACTTGAACTTCGTTGCCGTCGTCATCGATTTCGGTTGTGTATTTGGGTGCAACTTTTTTAGCGGCTGGATTTTTACCTAATGCTCGAAGTAAATCAGGGGCAACAATGTCAAAATCGACCGAACCTTTAAATGGCGGGTTGGCTAATATGAGGTTGTAAGCCTCTGAAATATTTTCATCACCTTGGTCTTGCAAGCTGTCACGATAATGCACACTCGGATTTTCAATGCCATGCAAGAGCATGTTCATCGCCCCAATGCGCAGCATACTTTTGTCAAAATCAAACCCTGTAAACATACCGTTGTCGAAGTGTTTACGATTAACGGGTTTGTTGATTTCTTGCTTGTGGTGAGTCTCGACATATTCCAATGCCGACATTAAAAAGCCACAAGTCCCTGATGACGGATCGCAAATGGTATCGCCCACTTTCGGCTGCATCAGCTCAACCATCATTTTAATAATGTTACGAGGGGTTCGAAACTGCCCATTAACGCCTGACTGTTGCAGTTTACTCAGTAAGTATTCGTACAAGTCACCTTTGGTGTCTTTATCGTCCATGTCTATGGCGCTTAGCAACTGCACCACTTGGTCGAGTAACTTGGCAGAAGGAATAATAAAAATGGCGTCTTTCATGTGCTCGGCAAAACTGCCTTCGTGATGCAAACTTTTTATTTTCGGGAATACCTGATCACGCACGACTTCAAGCATGACATCAGGATCTTTATCTTTAAAATTATTCCAACGCAGCGCTTGCTCATCAGGTTTAAAGGTTGGGTTTTTAATCGGCAAGTCCGTCGCTTGAGAACGACGTTCTGCGGTACGTTGCAGCTCATCTAAACGGCGAATAAAGAGAAGATACGAAATTTGCTCGATAACCGAAATAGGGTTAGCAACACCGCCTGTCCAAAACATTTCCCAAACTTGGTCGATTTGACCCCGAATTTTACCTGTAAGCATTATGTTTCTCTTTGATAATTTCTTATTGTTAAACAGGTCAAAATGACCGTGTTTATGCTGTAGCTATTTGGCAAGACTTTATCATATAAAACATGATGACGGTTACGGTATACTGCTA
>VSKX01013432.1_pt1 | contig 15781 bp, 13 predicted proteins | sample 4799481 | NCBI WGS metagenome assembly VSKX01 (sample SAMN12179537, study PRJNA552185) | sponge metagenome | biome: deep-sea hydrothermal plumes; feature: spots directly above weak diffusing fluid; material: sea water; isolation source: sponge from the Swan site of a hydrothermal vent ...
AGAGTATACACATAGTACAGAGTACAGAGTTTACACAGAGTACAGAGTACAGAGTTTACACAGAGTACAGAGTATACACAGAGTACAGAGTACAGAGTTTACACAGAGTACAGAGTCTACACAGAGTACAGAGTATATACTTCTGTACTACATTTGAATAGAACATATTGTTCTAATCGAGCGTTACCCTGACGCTAGGACGCTACGTCGGGTTCAGTGTCATGTTATAAACCAGCCTTTACTCTAGTCTGTAGTCTGTACATACTACAACATGTGCATCATAAAGACTGGTTTATAATGTGACCGCTTAAGTGGGGCAGTAACTTTGCTATGTTGAACAACACATACCTTGTTCATTCGTGCCCCTCTCTGTCGATCAGAGACCTCTGTACTCAGTGTCAGCACTCTCTCTCTCACTCCACTACCACCACTGTTACTACTGCTGGATACAACACACACAGAGTCAGACAGACAGACAGACAGACAGACAGAGAGACAGACAGACAGACAGATAGACAGACAGACAGACACACTCAATTCACAGCAAATGAAGGCATACATGCACGTACAACATCGTACAAGCAAATAGCGCTATGTGTTACATTGTATCGTGAGCTCTCGTATATCGACTTCTGCATTATGTACATAAAATATAGACTAACTGTCTCGTGTTTGCGAAGATCTCTAGAAACAACTGGCTCTGGTTTATATAAAACATCGCAGTCCCACCTTGTAGCTAGCCTGGACCTCTTCTCCTCTTTAACTACCTCCAGCTGTCGTTTCAAGCCAGTGATCTCCTTGCATTTAGACTGATACTCACGCACTAGACGACTGCAAGTCACATGACATCGTAGTGAGATCACATGACTAGCACATGACATACCTGGCTGCAGCCTTCCATTCTTTGTGCAGTGCTGACTGTAAAGTCAATCGCCGAACAAATTTTCGCTGGTTACATACAATATGAGCCCTCGTGGCTGCCACGGCAACTTCTTTATGAACTACATCTCCAATCTTATTCTTCAAAAAACTGCTCACAAGCACACCATCTGAAAAGAGCCTATGAAAATATCATGTGAGAGAATTTTTGCTTTCTGTACCGCGGTCTGCACGTGCCAGTGTGTCTGTCAGTAGAGTGTGCCTAGAGAGCTTGTAGAGAAATATATAAAACTTGTCCCCTGTGTGTGCGTGTGTGTGTGTGTGTGTGTGTGTGTGTGTGTGTGGAACGTGACGTGTAAAGTGTGTGAGAAAAGGTATAACATAAGTGGGCATGGCTTACCCCCGGGGGAGAGAAGGAGGGAGGCACATAGTCGCGGCAACTTAGTATCAGTGTACTCCTATCGACGAAGATTAACAGTGTATAATGGGAAAGGTTTATTATACGACTGCTCAGACATATTCAATGAGTGCTTGAGGGCGGGCCTAGCTGTTACCTTGGCAATGTCTCCCACCCAGCTGACACAGGTCTTCCGAAACTCTTGCTCCTGTTTCTTATCATAGATTGGCCAGCAATCTCTGCAGTGCAAGTGTGCAGTGTGTGTGAATTTCGTTGTCCCAAGCAACAGGCCAGAGAGTTAAGCCTAGGTAGTTTTATAATATGACTTATGTAGCGTCGTAGCATTGATCAGAAAACGCTCTATTATAGCCAGGTTCTATTCCTGCGTAGCGTCTGACGTTAGCGTCATATTATAAACCAGCCTCGAGTCCCTACATCTATAATTATTAGTTCACAATATGAATAATTATGATACTACGTAAGCTCCAGCGTCATACTGTGAACCAGGCTTTTGTACCTGAATCGCTGCTTGAACAGTTGCGGCTCGAGTTTAGAGAGCAGAAAATGAAGTACAACTTCACTTCCTTTCTTGTTGATGTGAGTAAACATATCCTCATTAATGGGAACCTGTATGTAGCTAAGTTTCATCAACCATAATTCCTTTCTCCATACTCACTTTAAGTTGAGCCTCTGTGGCTGTGGGCTTGAAGCCCAGCAGGAGCATATTGGTGAACCATAGCTGCTTGCAACCCTTCATTGTGTCTGATCGATGGATCTGCTTTTGAGCTTGCCCAAAGGCGGGAAACAAGTAAAGATCGTCAAGATGAGTTGTGCTTAATTATTAATAAAGCATGACAAGTTTAATCTTTACCTACCTTCAAAGAGAGAAAAAAATGACTGTAAAGCCAAAACCTGTACCATGGCTAGTCTAAAAGACGGAGCACTACCTAGGAACAATCTGGAGGAGCATTTGGCTCGCTATTATAAGTCTGGAAACAAGGAAAAACCTGACTCCATAGCAACCACATCACCACTAGCACTGCCTAGAAAGTTAGTCCTTGTTCACCATGCACTTACTAACTCAGTACGTACCTGTAAGCTTAACATCTTGTGAAATATGACAGTATGTACGTATCACTGAAACAATGTACAATTTTCTTCTACAGGAAGTCGTTTACGTTTCACAAGGTTACGACTACTGTACCACCCCCTGAAAAAGGATTCACTCCACCGTTCAAACCTCACGGAGATCAGCACACTAACCATACACACTCCCTCCCAGCCTCTAGTAATAGTTATACTAATACTCACACAAAACAGTTATCCACTCCACGGAGAACTAGTCTTACCTGTCCATCGACCACTTTCAAAGATATTAATTCGAAATCTTCCATTTCTGAATTTTTCAGGCCTAATTCAAATCCCTCAGTTTCTTTCACCGAAGCAGCTGTGAGTACTCTAAATCAAGAACCGAAAAGGACCCAATTAATTGCAAAAGTGGCACCAGTGTTTTCGCAACCGAATGCCGCACCAGAAGTAGTAAATAAACCCACGAAGACCTCCTCGTACACGAGCTATCCCTACAATACTGCAGCGCCAGGACCGAGTCTCGACAGCCCTCTGAGGTCGAAGCCACCTGGTTCTAGCCTATTAGTACCCACTCACAACACAACACTCGCACCCTCACATCCTCTAGCACCCCCCATTCCACACCAGGTGAGATATCAGTGTCACACTACCGTATAGCGAGATATTTTCGTGGCCTAAAATTTTTGTGTGAATTTTTTCAGTTTTTAATACTAACTGTGCAATTTTATTCCACGCTAGCGACAGTCGTCTCGGATAACCGCCGTCACCAGTCAATTCGCCAAAATATCCGCGAAAGACAAAATCCGCGAAATTTTTGGGCCACGAAAATATCGCGCTATACGGTATTAATTAAGAGCTGAACATGTCTACATTAATTGCTTCAGTGTTCTCATAATTGAATGCATCAGGAGTAGCTATCGATTAATGTTAGGCTGATTTACTGGTATTGTTCATCCGCCAGACTAGTTGGGCAGATATTCATCGAGAGCTGTACAGCTTGATGAACGATGTGTGTGATATCCTCTCTGATGTTCCCCCGGCCACTGTCTCCTCTCTACTTGGCACAACAGCCGCACACATTCAGAGGAAACTGGCAAAGAGGTAAATAATTGAAAATCACTCTTCGTCATAATTGTGAGTGCTTATTTTTTTGCAGAAAACTGCTTCTCTCTCAAGAGCAGGAATTGCAAAGTCGGCTTTCTTCTCCACCAGCTCTGACTTCTCCACAGACAGTGTCGACAATCTCGTCACCTTCATTTTCTGAACAGCTGCCCATCTCCTGTGAATCGTATGTCCAACCCCCTACGACGACAGGCTCGCTGTTTGAAGTGGATGATATGGACCCTAGTGGCAGTACAATCGTAGATGATGCTTTCGAGGAGGACTTTGACTGTTTAATAGGAGAGGATTTCGATGAGTGGGGGGATGCTGATGAAGTGCTAGAAGATATTATAGAGCTTCCCTCTACTGTGGCTACTACTGTACAACAACCTACTGCTGGTAGCTCTCACTCCATTGCCACCACTAGACCTGCAGCACAGCAGTCTAACTATTGGTGTGTGAACTTACATTTTTACTGTATGTACGTACATACATATATAAACTGTGCATAAAAGGCTGTTTATAATATGATGCTAGCGTGACGTTACGCTGGAATAGAACATTATTCTAATCGAGCGTTTCTTGACGTTAGACGCTACGTCGGGTCTAGCGTCATATTATAAACCAGCCTTAAGAGCTCTATAAAATGTGTTCTCCCTTGGCACATACTTGCTTTACAGCTTAGCCTTTACTTCTGCAGGAGTGTGATGGTGGATGATGGAGCGGTTAGACAGACTAATGACGTGACAATTGGAGTGGCCAGACATACTAATGGGGTGACAAATGGTCTGGCTAGCCAGACTAGTAAGCCGCCTGTAAAGAGCACCCAGCCCACAGACAGTGCCCATGAGTTCAGGGGACAGTACCCTCACACAAAAATTATGTTCAAGATTTTCAAACAGGTATTCTGTAATATCCCCGCTCATTGGAAACTTGATGGTGTTATAAATTAATGATATTGTATTGTATAATTGCGCATTACAGATATTTGGTCTGAAGCAGTTTCGTCCTAACCAACTGGAGGCAGTAAATGCAGTGATACTGAACAAAGATTGCTTCATCCTCATGCCCACTGGAGGTGGCAAGAGCCTCTGTTATCAGCTACCAGCGTTGGTCTCCTCTGGTGTCACCATCGTTGTCTCTCCTCTCCGCTCACTCATACAGGACCAAGTCCAGAAACTGTGCAGTTTAGAGGTACGTAGTGTGTGTGTGTGTGACTATGCGTGTGTGTGCATGTAGCTGGACTAGCTTTAGTACTTTCTGCATGCATGCTTTAGTACACCTTCTAGATACCCTGAATAGCCCCATTATAGGCGCTGTAGGTATATGGCCCATATACCTACAGCTCCTACCATTAAAATACCAGTAGACATTTCTCAAGATGTTTGTACAACCTTGCCATACATGTATACTAGACATTATTAAATGAACCACAAAAAATTTCGAAAATAGACTTCGAATGTTATGTACAAGCATCATAATTTTATCGATGCCAAGACTCACTATAGTGCAAATGTATGATACACGTGCATGTGTGTGTGTGTGTGTGTGTGCAGGTCCCAGCACGGTGTCTGTCTAGTGACATTACCAAGGGTGAGGAGAATGAAGTGTACTCCTCTCTGGCCTTACGAACGCCCACCATCAAGCTACTCTACCTTACTCCTGAGAAGGTATACAGTACACGCACTACACTGTATTTCTACACTGTATTTTTTGTATTTCTACACTGTGTTTAACCTTTGTACTTATTATGTTTTATCACTGTGTATTGAGGTGTGCATGTGTTTGCTTCTTCAGCTTGGAGCCAGTATGAAGTTGCAGTCTACTCTCAGAGCATTGCACAACAGACAAATGCTGTCCAGGTGGGAGAATATACCAGACGCACGCACAGTCACACAGAAAAAAAGCTCTTTGTGAATACTGTATAGCAGGAAAAATTCGTTGTGTCGAATTTTCGTCATCAGGCCTTGAAGCGTATTTTCGTGGTCTTATTTTGTTGTGTGCCCTGAGCACGTCATCATATATAGTAGCCTACTATCCACGGCTACTATTCGAATGTACAGATTTTCGTGGGTTGATATTCTGTTTGGGGCTCTCTGTACAAGGATAAAACCCCATGAAAATTTCCCGCTATACAGTATAATATATACGTTATATAATTATACACAGTAATCCCCCTCACACACACCATGCAGTAGGCATGTACACGTATTCACAGTGTATTTATCTCTACCTTATTATGCTAAGCTGCGTAAACATGTATTGTACATGCATGTCCACTCTCACAGATTTATTATTGATGAGGCCCACTGCATCAGTCAGTGGGGCCACGACTTCCGACCAGACTATAAGAGACTGTGTGAGCTGCGTAAGAACTATCCCGGTGTGCCGGTGGTGGCTCTCACGGCCACAGCCACGCCTCGTGTGAGAGCTGATGTCCTTCATCAACTCAACGTTACTGACTCCTGCAAGTGGTGAGAGTCTATGGTCAAATTGATCTGAGTTGATCCCAGTAAGTAGACAGACAGTGGCAAAAAAATGCAGCTAAGTTTTGACTGGTAGGTAATCATCTTGTTTTGAGGTAATAGTTAGAAGAGCTGTTTAACTACAAGACTATTAGTTCAAGAAATAGAAAAATTGGTTAAAGTATGGCCAAGTTATAACAAGAAAGTGAGGGCTCAACTCAAATCAATTTGACCAGTCTGTGTCTTCTTAAACTCCCAGCCCTTTTTGGCTTACAAATATACTACACTGAACTATATACATGCAGCGTATGTGTATATATGCAGTGTGCCTGAACAAAAGTGTGTTTGCACGTCACGTGTGTGCTATGGAGACACTGCTATTGTTTATTTGGTGCAGGTTCACCCAGAGTTTCAATCGAACTAACCTCAAATATTCTGTTGTTCCCAAGAAGCCAAGGAGAGCTATGCAAGACATTGTGGACGTCATCAAAACCTCCTTCCCCAACCAATCAGGCATTGTCTACTGTCTATCAAGGTATTATTTGATGTGCTCAATTGTTTGCATGATTGCATATAACTAACTACACATGATTGTATAACTACTGGTTACATTAAACTATTAGGTGATAATGTACTGTTACATCAATAATGTAGTTATTGAACTACTACTACTACACTTTAGTATAGTAACAGTTTACAAGTTCATCGTTCATCACAAGTAGAGTGTCTAGTACAGTTCGAATTATGGAGACCCTCTCATCCCGCAAGGCCACCCGGGATCTCCCCAGCAGTGCTCTGGGCATGTTGCTAGACAGCTACCATCTGTCCCACGCCGGCTCTCGCCGCGATCGTGCGGACCGTCTGTGGCGACATCTCCATCAGTCATCTACAGACGACGAGCAGGAGCGGGAGGAGCACGATTCATCGGCAAGCCAGGCCAGCTCGTCTTCCACTCCTAGCCACTCACCTGGCGCCAGTGACTTGTCCGCCACCAGCGATGCTGGCGCTGCGGACGACAGCAGCTCCTCAGATCAAGGCACATTCTTATACTCTCCCCAGGTCGCAACCTCCGCTGCCACCCTGCCGCAGCCATCCTCACCGGCACCAGGCAGCACACGGCAGCAGGAGGCACTCAGATCTTCCGGTGATTATTGCAAAAATCGTGAGGGAGTAGCAAATCCCTGAGTGTACCTGTTCAATCTGATTCTTTCACGTGGAGTGCCTCTTCAATGGTGGGAAAATGGCTCAAGACAAGCTCAAGGTTAACATTTATGTTATTGCTATAATTATGTGGAAGCCACTGTCTGAGTCTGAGGAGTGAAGTAGTAATAGTGAGATCGAGAGTGAGCTTCCTGAAGTAACTGTCTCGAGAAAAAGTCTTGGTTCGTAGAAGTAATTTTAATTACTTTATACTAATAATTTAAAACTCGATTGACCACTTAGGGAAAGGCAAGAAGCTGGAAAAGGATGGGGTGGAAATAGTGGATACTTTGAGTAAGCCTGGCCCATCAGGAATGTCTACACCATACAGGTATATTAGTGCCTAGCCTGTAACATGTGCTTAGCCTGTAATGTTTGTCTTTATAATTTATACAGCACATACATTAATTAACTTGCTAGACCCCAGTGATGATGAATTGGGAGATTCACCAAGCCTACTACCACCCCCTTCTCTCCTCTGACCACAATTGATGATATCATGATACTTGATGATACTTATGGTACCATTCAGTTTGCCTATGAGTGGCCCTACAACAAGAGAGGAAATGGATGCCGACTATAATTTCAAACAACTATTAATGGACAAGAGATTTAGCAGTGCCATTGGTTGGGTCGTAAAGAATAAGCGCTTTAATAAAGTCCGCTTTAATAAAGTCCGAGTTCAAATGTGCGATGGCTTGTATGCTAATATCCATCACAACAGGTATTGATGTAAAGATCCTGCTTGCCTGCCACTCTTGTTGGTTCGTGTGTCCCTCGTCCAAGCCGAAATGTCAAGCCTACTTCACGACAACCTTGTGGACGTTGAAAGGAAAGATGTGAATGCAATTCCTTGCTGCTACTTTACGCTTACACGTGAACTTATAGAGGTAGTTACCCAATCCCTTTGGATACCATACACAGACTTGTTAAACTTACCAGAATTTAAGTTTTCACAATAAATGGTCTGAAAGTACTTATTCCCACAATAAGTCTTACTTTGAAGTGTTTGAGGAGAGTGGGAAAGAATATGTCCAGCACATGCAAGAGGAACTACGAGAAGCGAGTGGGATGAGTGTCAGGAACACAACGGGCAGGTCAACATGCTTTTTTTTTATCAAGTAAGAGAGTTTGTTTTGTTGCTACATATTTCCCGATCAGGCAAAAGAGCATACGTATGTTAGGAATAAGAAATCTGCAAGTGCAATAGTGTCGACCAAGGCTACTCATAGAGGCACTGCGTCACTGATCTAGTCTACGCAGCAAAAAATATTTCACTTCAGAAGGTAATATACCACCTATAATCATTATTGTCTATCATACTTATTTTATTACTAATTTTAGTAGGTAGGTCAACATGCTTTTTTTTGTGCTTTAGCAATTTTTTTGTTGCTACATATATTTCCCGATCAGGCAAAAGAGCTGATTGTGACATAATGTTAGGAATCAGAAATCTGCAAGTGCAACAGTGTCGTCCAGGCACAGAACTGTGAACCATTCACTAAACTTTGTGGACCCAGTCACAGGCGTGCGCACACACAGAACATTGAATCATATTGGAATCGTTCGAAAACAAAGTTCAAGAGGATGAAAGGTGTTGATAGCAACCAATTGTCAAGCTATTTGGATGAGTTCATGTGGCGGGAGAGGCATGGGCAATCCCATAAAAGTTGGCCTTTAACAATATAATTCGTGACATTGCTATTTGTTATCCTGTACCATAGCTAATCAACCAATTTAACTGCCAATTATCTTGTTTAACCCTTATCTATTATTGTTTTATTTTATTGTAATAAGTATTATGTTTATTGTTATATCTCAGTGATTCAGCCAGCAAGCTAGCTACATGCATGGTTCAGAAAATTAGCAAGATTTTTGGATGCATCCGGTCCGCCCCCGTCTTCCCACCCTCCTTCAAAATCAAGGTGCCGTATATCCTACCTGATCCAGTTTGCCGTTTGCCGTTTGCCTACGAGTGGCCCTACAACAAGAGAAGAAATGGATGCTAACGATAATTTCAAACAATTATTAATGGACAAGAGAATTAGCAGTGCTCATTGGTTGGGTCGTAAAGCAGCAAAAAGTGTTTGAGGAGAGTGGGAAAGAATATGTCCAGCACATGCAAGAGGAACTACGAGAAGCGAGTGGGATGAGTGCCAGGAACACAACGGGCTGGTCAACACGCTTTTTTTTTAATCGAGTAAGAGAGTTCGTGTCTTGATAGCAATTTTTTTGTTGCTACATATTTCCCGATCAGGCAAAAGAGCTGATTGTGACATAATGTTAGGAATCAGAAATGTGCGAGTGCAACAGTGTCGTCCAAGGCTACTCATAGAGGCACTGCGTCACTGATCTAGTCTACGCAGCAAAAAATCTTTCACTTTAGAAGGTAATACCACCTATAAAAATTATTGTCTATCATACTTATTACTAATTTTACTTCCACAGATTCTGCAGTTCATGCGTACACAGACGCATGCTGAGGGTCAGGAAGTAGCTGCTGTTTATGCGAAGGGAGCTGAGCCATACTTAACTGTTAGTTCGGCCTGCATTCACTAGAGCCGTCCGTCTTAGTGGGATTGGGGAGACTCAGGAAAAAAGGCATTTCCTCAGTAAAGACAGCGTTGGCCTGATGATAAGTGATTCTAACTCTGTCAGGCAAAGTTGCAATGCCATCTTTCTAGACCAGCTTATTGATCACATCGGGTCTTGGCAGCAAATGGTTTACTACAGAAGACCGGCTAGACAGACTATCTCTCTCCTGAAGAGTTGCATTTTCTTATTGTTTGTCTGTATCCCCAACTAAAAGGCATACCGTACGAGTTTTGTAAGGCAGCTGGCCCTGGTAATAGTGTCATTGTCTTCAGATATCAGGCACCGTAAGTTTCAATGATTCATTGACAGTCGGTTTGTCACTCCTAACTAAAGGTTGTGGAATTTGTCGAGAAAAATACTAACAGAGGAGCTGGTAGAAAGTTTAGTATTTATGAAAAGAGAGTACGAGTGGAAGAAACAGAAAGCACAGCTACTTTGTATGCCATCAAAGAAGTTGGCTAGAAGGTGGAGGTAGAAAAGCAGCTCTACATGGAGGAGGAACTTGCAGCATGGATCGAGAATTTTCGATCTCAGAACCTCCAAGTATCTCGAAGCAGCATACAGAGAAAGGCTTTGGAGTTAACACAAGCAGGTGCGGATCTAGTGGGGGCTTAGGGGGCTTGAGCACCCCCCTGGCCTCCAGAATTCCTACCTTAGTCCTACGAGTGTCTTACTTCACTAACAACGTACTGCGAACGGTTCATGGCCACACCCAGCTACACTGAGCATGCGCATATCATTAGGCATGCCTCGATTCCAGGCTGCTTTGCGAGGGCGGCCTGGAATCGAGGCAAAGATACGCCAACTGAGTGACCATGTCGATTCTGAACTTTTTCCAGAAATAGAGAGAAACAAAACAGAGGATGAAGAGAAGGATGAAGAAACAGAGGATGAAGAGAAGGATGAAGAAACATTAGGGAATGAAAAATAAATAATTATAGTAATGAAGTAGAAATGATTTTGTCACAGATTTAGGAATCAGTTCTACTGCTGGAGACTCAGATAACAGTGCAAGCTCTCACAATGATGAAGATACTCCTTCCACCAGTGATGATGAGTGTGACTCTCCTCCCTCCACGCGTCCTGCACTGGATACAGTCATACAATCAAGATCCTCTGTACTCTCCCAGTCACCTCCTGCTCTGCTGAGAGATCCTTTAGCGGACTGAAGAGGATTAAAACCCCGTTTAGATCGTCAATGACTAATACCCGACTGACTGGACTTACTCTTCTGCAAATACACCATGACATTCCCATTTATGTTGAAGCAGCAATTGACCAGTTTGCTAGGATGCACCCAAGGCGAATGACAATGGTGGAGATTCTAGAGGATGAGGCAATCTAGACTAAGACTGTTATATAGATAGCTAGCCTGACTCTCTTCGAAGCTAGCTAGCTTCGTTTGTTGTTCCTAGACCTATTGTTAATGTTCATGACTCACAGTCACACTAATTGGCAGGCGTGGCCTCAAAAGGGGGCATGGCCTCAAAAAATCGGCCCGCTCGAACACCCCCCTGCCGTTTTTTCTAGATCCACGCCTGACAAGGAAGAGGTAATAGTAAATAGCTATTATAACCTTACTTACTTTACTACTTATACAATGAACTTATTAGCTTCATTTTCTATCTAGGTGAGGATGAGTTCAATGCCAGTGATGGATGGCTACAAAATTTCTTCACTAGACACCAGTTTTCTCTGAGAAGAAGGACAACAGTGAGCCAACATTTACTTGCAAATCCTGTTCCAAAGGTCACCAATTTTATTTTAACCACAAGAAAGCTACGTCTCATCAACAAGTATCCTCTAAATCTCATCGGCAATATGGATGAGACGCCATTGTGGTTTGATATGCTTATAGTGACACCACTGTGACACGTACAGGTCAGCGATCAGTTACGATTCGAACAACAGGACACGATAAAGGGCGATTCACGGTTGTTCTAGCTGCTATGGCAGATGGTAAAAAGCTTAAACCATTCGTAGTGTTTAAAGGAGTTAGGCCCGTGGCTGAGTTGCACAAAGTGTCTGGTGTAATTGTAGCGTACAGTAGAAACGGTTGGATGAACGAAGGGCTCACTATCGACTGGGTGAAGCGTGGGCTGAGGAACATTCAATTTTGCACGTCGTCTTTTGGTCTGGGATGCCTACAAATGTTATCTCATGCCGAGTGTCAAAACTGTAGTAGACAAGCATACAAACACTGACCTCAGCATTATCCCAGGTGGACTAACTAGCAAAGTTCAACCAGCTGATGTCAGTTGGAACAAGCATTTTAGGATTGCATACAAAGCAAAAGTATAATGAGTGGATGATCAGCGGAGAGAAGAGTTACACTGCAGCTGGAAATGTCCGTGCCTCAAGCAAGCTTCTTTGTTTACAGTGGGTGAAAGACGCTTGGACAAGAGTCACATCTGAGATAGTCACAAGATATTTCATTGTCTGTGGGATATCTGTCAAGACTGATGGACTGAAGACATTGAAATTCACTGCACGAAGGAAAACGAAGTGGCGTTTGATGCTAAAGAAGGCATTAAAAAGGGTACAGAGGCTCTCCTGCAACCACAATCTGTAGACGGCGATGAAGAAGGTGACCCCTTTGTAGTTCTTGAACAAGATGATACTGAGCTATTCTTGATCACTGTTAATATTATTAATACACATCTCTTATTATTGTCACACATTTCTGATTATGACATGCGCAAAATGCAATGAAGTAAACTTTTAAGGTGAGAGGAGGATGAAGAATCTGGTTAAGTCTCTAAAGACGAATGGGCTTGTTCCTAGGGTGTGTAACAATATACTATTAGAACTGAGTAGTATTAGATACTATACGGTGTGATGTAATAGATGCTTTGATGTGACAGGATGATTACGAAGGTTAGAAAATTATACAATGGAGGTCCTGACCACACACTGAATCTTTCGAGATCTAGGTCTACAGCGTGAAATAGGTTTCAAAACGCCTTTAGACAATTTTAGACAGCTGTTCTTTTGTCGTGGATATGTCTGAAGAACACGGAGAGACGGGTACGCGAGAGGTACGCAGAGGTGGGCAAACACGTGTCCTACCGATTCCCTTCAGTTCGAAAAAGATTAGGCTGAAGAAAGTTGCTGGAGAGCTCGATGTACCCGCGGAGGAGAAACTGAGAGAGATGGACAAACAGCAAGAAAATGTCAACGTTTTGACTCAACAGGGCAGCTCCACTCTGATACTCGAACTCCAACATGAGAATGGCACTTTCCTTGAAGTCGAACTGGGGCTACCAGAAGAAAGACTGTGTTTTGGTGGTACGCTAATAGAAGCAAGCCTGTGTGACGGGGGCAGAGAGCCCTCCGACGTTCAAGTGAGAGACACAGCTGAGTCTCCCATGGCTCTGGTCGGTGCCTTCCTCGAGATTCGAAAAGAGATGACGATGGATGACCAGGGGGAGGACTCTAATGACATGAGTGACGAAGGAGAGCAGGCCGTGCCGGTCAACTCAGCAAGAGACTCTGACTCGGGTTGAGGTGCCTCCCACTGATCCTGAGGATTTGTAATTTTAGGTGTGCTCACTTAATGAATGTGGCCGGGCATGGCGAATGGTGGACAACACTCTCAACAAATGCAAGGACCGTCATCCAGTAAATCCCAAACAGCACGACTGCATGGGTGAGTTTCATTCTTGCGTATGCAGCCGTAACTGATTCCGCCCAGCGACAAGGAGCTGTGGCGAACATGACCCTGGAGGAATACAGGATGGGTGAGGAGTCGTCGCGGAAGTGTTCGCAATCCGAGTAAAATATCATAAAACGTCAACAACGGGGTCGGCTATGGTGCAAAGAACTTAAAAAACGCGTGGACAAATATGTATTCTACTTAAGGCCCTACCTCACAGAAAAAGTACAAAAGGGAATGGAGAACCTCGTATTTCTCACGTCATCAGGCGTCAAACAGACTAAATAAAATCAAGTGGAGGAACTCCAACTAGAGTATTCAGAGCTCTGCTCAGTGTTTTTTTTACCCTATTGTGTTGGCTCAGTCAAGTGCCTTGGGTTCAAAGTTTAATAATGGACTGGACCGCACCATTTTAGACCCGTGTGTAAGTTTTCAACAGCCGAACCGGACATGGCATTTTTCCACAGGGACTTATTTGTTGTAAAGAGCACACTGTTGTGTGGGGTTGTGCCCATGGACGTGGAAGGAGCGGATGACCTTGACGATGACGCCTGCATTGGTAAGACGTACACTATACAGTTTAAACATGATCGATGAACATTAATTGTTATAATTATATGCAGGTTATACCCAAAAGAATTTTACAATTGCTAGGACGGCTCTAGTAGATGCCGCCAATGACAAGTGTGCTCAGGTACGCAGGAAATATAAGGTGAGACCGAGTTGCATTTACTGCATGTACAAAATATAGTTGTTAGGCATCTTCTGGTAACATGTCAAATAAATTATATAACTCCCCCCTACAGCAACAAACATGAGCGAACCGAACTCCTTCATTAACTCTTTGACTTGAATGATTGATGCATGTATGTAATTTTATTGTGTATGTTTACAATTATGATGCAATATGATGCAACAGGATATGGGAGTAGCATTATACACAAGCAAGTGACAAGGTTGTTTATGTGACCAGGTTGTAACAACCATTATTGTGTCAAGGTTGAAACAACCCACATGCATACAAGGTTGTTACAGTGTCAATTTCATGGTGTACACAGTGTGTGCATGTATGTGTGTGCATGTGACTCCGCCCACTCCCAGATGATCAGTGCCTGTGATGTTCTCTAAAGCAAATGTGATGTCGTTTGGATGCAGTAGGCACACGCACACGCACAAAGCACTTCTGTTAGAATCGTGTGGCATGCGTAGGCGTAGTATGTCTACACGTACAATATAAACCCCACAGAATGCAAACAAGTCTCAGAAAAACAAGTCTCTCAGAATGTTTCCCTTGGCGGCCTTGGTAGTTTTCTTATGTTCTGTGTAAGCTGATTTGCTCAAAGAGTGTGGTAAGAAATTGAAATGTGATGTCGTCTGGATGCAGTAGGCACACGCACATGCGCAAAGCACTTCTGTTAGAATCGTGTGGCATGCGCGTAGGCATAGTACGTCTACACGTACAATATAAACCCCACAGAATGCAAACAAGTCTCAGAAAACAAGTCTCTCAGAATGTTTCCCTTGGCGGCCTTGGTAGTTTTCTTATGTTCTGTGTAAGCTGATTTGCTCAAAGAGTGTGGTAAGAAATTGAAATTTTGTGTATTTCTTACAAGTACTAAGTCATTGTTTTCTTCTGTAGAATATTCCACTGGAGTGTGCTGGAGCTTCTGGAGCAGCTTACTGTATTTAATCACTGCCTCGTATTTCAATACCTCTGGCAATTGTAAAATACAAGTGACAACCTTTGTTTTTTGTATATGGAAACCTTCTGTAGTGAAAATGATGTAGCTAGGTAGAACAAAACACAGCACTAGACTAGTCTCTTGTCTCTCTTCAGTGTTGAGTGCTTAGCGCATCATCCTATGGAAACTTAGTTTTACCGGAAGTAGCTACACGGAATGTACAACTTTTGCATTCCAAGGTACATCAGTTCCAGGAAGTAAATTGACTAACTTTAGCATGCTGTAAGTGACTGGCGCAATGATAAAACTGCACAGAAGCTGCTGTACTACAGTATGACTCTTTTGGGGGGTGTCTGTGGAAAATTCCAAGAAAAATGTTCAAAGTGTCAGAAAGTTACACCTCTTTTCTGTAAGGTACTTGCACGTGGGACGGTTGCATGAGCGGTTGTCCAAGAAATCAATTTTCCAAGAAGCTGAAGTTTTCCTAGAATAAAGAGCAAATTATGTTTGTATAAAAAGCTCTAATGAACAGTTCTGTGTATCAAAAAAGCCTGTGAGGTTTTTTTTTAAGTCGTCCTGAGCTCTTGAAGTTATACAAGTAAGTACAGTTCATACCGTCTAGACAGGTCATTTTTGCAAAACCACACTGTTTGTATTCAAACTACCATATTTTTGGAATGGTATATTTCTAAGGGAAACTGTAAAGTGCATCTGGTAG
>VSKX01034229.1_pt1 | contig 15749 bp, 15 predicted proteins | sample 4799481 | NCBI WGS metagenome assembly VSKX01 (sample SAMN12179537, study PRJNA552185) | sponge metagenome | biome: deep-sea hydrothermal plumes; feature: spots directly above weak diffusing fluid; material: sea water; isolation source: sponge from the Swan site of a hydrothermal vent ...
CAATAGCGTCGCTAGTCCACATATAATAGTAGCGCTATTATGATAACACAATGTGATTAGACGCACACCATTAAGCTGCATTGTAAAAATAAACGCACATACTCGAATAGCAGCACATGGGCGTCTGTTCGCGGTGCTTGTAACATCCTTTTGAGGTTTAAAAATAAACGCATGTGCGTATCTTCGAGGTAGTACGCTACATTTGGTGCGAGAGAAAAGTACTTAATGTAGTTTTAAAGGCCTATCAAAGATCTTTTGCGCTGCAGCAAAATGTAGTAAACGGAGGGAGCCATCAGTTGAACCTACTGGATGGTCTTTAGAGGTGCTACTAGCAGAGATTTACATAGTCCATAACGTTTGACAGCCAGAAACATGTTCTTAGATTAAAGTGGAAAAACCTCTACTAACGGCCACCTCTCGAGAGTGGTCACGCTCCTCTACACAGCGGCCAGTAACCCGATTGAAGTCACTACCATTCATGTACTAGAAAACCTCAGCACCTCTCTATTCCGTATAACGGTTGATTTTTTTATCCCCAAACGATCAGCCAAATGTACATTTAGACCATGGCCAGATTAGCCACACCTGCGATACCATTCCCCAAGTGTGGCCGTAGTAAAGAGGTTCCATTGACATTAATTAAGATTTTTGTCGCGAGCCACGTGCAAGTACAAGTAAACTTTTATATACGACAAAATGATTTAATACATGCTATACGATAGTACGTTTAATTAGCTACAGTGTTATCCATACAGCTATGTAATTGTATGTTTAGTTTCTACAATGTACGTATGTTAACAGCCTTACCAGCAATAATGAGTCGAAGGTGTTTAGGAACTGCTAATACCCTCATGAGCAAGTTAGACAGCTATATGTGTAGTGCGACAAAGTGCTGATAGTGTGTTCACTGCATGTCTAATCCTACCTTGAACCAGGTGGAGAAGGATCCCAGGAAGAGACCAAACTTAATACTCTGCTTGTTCAAAATCAGGTCCTTAAGGTTTGCTGCAGAGGAATACAATGGTAACACCACAAACAGGAGCTATTCAACATGGTGTAATGGTGCATGGGCAAAATGAGAATTGAAATACCGTATAGCAGGGAAATTTTCATTGGGTTTTATTTTCGTTAATTTCGTTACGGAGAGCCCCAAGATGAAAAATTAACCCACGAAAATCTTAATTGTAAGCTACATGATGATGTGCTCAGGGCCGAAAAATACAAGGCCTGATAACGAAAATTTAACCCAACGAAAATTTCCCGGTAGATTTAAAAAAAAGCAATTTATTCGTTAGCCACACATAGAATCTTACCAGTGTTTTTGACTATTTTCTTCCAATAGGTGAACAGAGAGAGAAGTGAGTGAATCATATAGCCACAACCAAATCCCCACAAGCCAATCTGAAAAAAAAAAAAGCTCACTGTGAGGATACTCCAATAGCAGTTGCATCTTACCCAGAGAGTATTTGCAATGCCACCAAAAGGGCTGGAGCTGTATCGCATGTCAATTTAATCAAAAGGTAAATGTGTATGCTTACAGTTTTACAGGAGGTGGCAGAGATGGACGGAGAAGTCCACTAGAAGCAAACAAAGGCACACAGTTTATTATTCACATGTGTTTGAGTGTTTCTTTCACCTTATCACTGAGCCCACGGTGTCTGATGGAGCAACCTTACTCATGCTGCAAGGAGACTAGCATGCAACTAAGCAACTCTGAATATACATGTATATACAAACCATTGTCTATGCAATAAAACAGCTGACGCCAGAGAAAATATCATCACCTATCATAATATATAAGACAGTCAAAGCTACAAGCATTCATTCACACGTACCTCTCCGTAGGGAACACTTTTAATCTTTCCTTTAGCTTTGAATACCGAGTACAGTGCTTCTGCTGCCTGTAATGTTTGATAAACCTAATGCGTTACTGTACCAGCAACAAATACCATTGTGGACATGTAGCCTAGGAGAAGTCTGCGTCTGCAAGCGAGTGCATGACACATCAAGACCAATACTCTCCAGCGCATGCTCAACTTACTGACCTGCCTTTTCTCTCGATGAAAATAGAACACAGGGAAGCCAAAAACGCTGGAACAAACGCCGCTGAGTACCGATAGAAACCACCAAGAACCAACCTATACATGTATAATAAATGCATGCACATACTTTAACACAGTCACTTCCTTCGTTTGATATAATACTACAGTGAAACTCCTCTTAACAGAAAACCCTGATGTTGTAAGGACATTTCCTCTATAAAGGCCATAATATTATGCAACCCCTGAAATAAGCTATAAATTTTCCTTCCCCAATGGTAGCCTTTATAGAGGGGTAAACTGTATATACTGCATATTTATACGTACATGCAATATGTACGTATAGATATTATGCAAACAATGTCATGATTGCTAGCTATAGTACTCACCGAGTGAGACAGATAAAAGCCACAAATCCTCCACCATTCGCTCCCAAAAAAAGAGAGGATCTAAGGATATTGGGTAGCAGACTAGAGACCACCCATTTCAAGTCACTCAAGCGTTTCACATTGGACAACTAGATACACAACAAGGAAATACAAGCACGAAAAAAACAAGCACTTTAACAAGTTAGTATTAATCTTTATAGATGTAGCTACACCATTTTTCACAAAACAAGAGTTATAATTAGACCATGTGGCAGCTATTATGTAATGCAGGCTGCAGATCTAGAGTGGCTAATTAGCACTGACCTAGAGGCTCAGGCCCAGCTAGTAGCTCACCAGGTACAAGGGAATATAGACTTTGAGAGCCTCCAGGAAAACGAACATGAACATTTCACAGGAGCTGTAGACGCAGGAAGGGTGCCAGGTGTGTCCCAGCTCGCTGCAAGTTCCTCTGATGTAGAGCCATTGCGAAGGTCGAGAAAATGACACCATGGTTTAGTGGTTGTATGTAAAACAAAGGGCATCTGGTGTTTGTTGTTTTAGTGGGGAGGGGCTAGACGCTGATTTAATATCTGCTGATGTCTAGGTCGACTACTAATTATCTGAGCAGCAAAAAATATAACACAAATTGATAATTATGCAAAAGTATACAATATACACATCTATCTATGGTATACACAGCCTTATTTTCTACCAGTGGCAGCTTTTGTTTGTTCTGATTTAGTTGAAGCATTAGTTCCAAAATAGTCCATAGCTCTAAAGTTTAGTTGCAAAAGTCGATTACTTGAGACATCGACAATAAACTTCCAGTAGGCATCACGTACATGATGACCTTCAAAGAACACCTGCGTGCGTGTGTGCACAGGGAGAACACAGTAACCAGCACTTAAAAATGCATCGGTAAATGACAATTTTAGCCTCCTACACATGCCTCTGCAGAAGCAATACTATAGATAATTTACCAGTATCATGTCACACATCGTCCATGTTATTGTAAGTTAGCACACTTACAGAGTGGAAGACAGCAGCCGTGGAGAATGCATACAGCAGTGCATCACCATAGTACCAAGCTCGAGCGTAACCTTTCTTCACTGCAATGAAGTAAACAACCTGCACAAAGTCAACATTCGTGAAACGTGAGAAATTGTGTATGATTGCGTACTTCCAAAGCTTTCCAGCCAGCATACAAAGAAAGTGCAGAGCTCCTCACAAACAGCATAGAAAGACCAGCAATAAGACCTAAAAAGTTAGTCAACGATATAATTATATAGCTTAATGTAGTGCCTACCAGAAATGATCATTCTGGCGTTCCGGGGTACACGAAACAAAATCATTAGAAAATTAGACAGCTGAATGTGAAAAAGGTCTGAATAATTAAAATTGGTAAGAGAGTAAAGGTATTGATATATTGCCTGACGTGGCATTCAAATATAAGAATAAGAATTAACAATGGTGCAATAAAATTAATATTGAACATTGGTTGATACGCTAGTTATGCCAAGTTTTCTTGGGACCAAGTAATACAATGACACTTGTTTTACCTTAAACCAGGACACAAAACAAGCCAGGAAAAGACCAAATTTCATACTGTACTTATTGCACAGCCAGTCCTTGATACTTGCTGCAAATGAACGGAGATACATATAATAATATAATACACACTTCCTCACCAGTCCCATTCTTGATCTTCTTCCAGTACGAGAGTAAAGAGAAGAGGACTTGTATGAGGTAGCCACAGAAGAACCCCCACATTCCACCCTTCAAACACAAACACACACACAAACAAGAGAACAGTTATTTTTAAGTCCACTATCTGAGAGTTGCCTTACCCACACTAAATAAGTGACTAGAGGGTTCCAACTGTGTGTGTGTGTGTTAATTTGGGGGGTTAATACTATGATCGCTATTGAATGGAAGGACTTACATATTCAGAGGGCATTCCACAGGAGGACGAAGCAAACCACTATATAAATTATGCGTGTACGGATATTTTTAATTTACAAACACAGCCAAACAAAAATTCCAAATTTCTAACCTCAACAATGAGCCCACACCGTCCTGTGGAGAAGACCCTCTTCTGGTCCTGGGTAATCACAAAACAACATTCTACAGCCCTTATCCTCACAGAAGATACACATACCCTTGTCTGTGCAGAAGTACTGCTGAAGCCAGTGAAAAGATCATCACCTACATAGTGAACAGGCCATTCAGTTAGCTTAGGTTAGTATTTGTAGCGAACAGTTCACCTCTCCATAAGGAACACTCTTGAAATGCCCTTTAGACTTGAGCACGGAGTAGACTATTTCTATTGCCTATAGAAATTAAACAACTAAAGCAAGTAAAGTCAGTGATAGCCCTTACCAAGGTAGAGACGTACCCAGCAAGGAGACCACGTCTAAACATGAAGCAAACCATATATAATTTCATATACAGTATAATAAATTATACATAATGTAGATATTGCCTCAACTGCACTGCTCAACTGCTGCACTGCACCTGCTTTTCCTTTCAATCAAAATGGCACAGAGAGAGGCTAGGAAGGCTGGAACGAATGCTGCTGAATAGAAGTAGAAGCGACCAACAATTTGCCTGAAGTGATAATTCAAATTGGAATGATGTACATAGATGACGATTGTCCTGGGTTGGTGGCCATGGTTTGTGGCAGAGCAATAGAATTGAGAGAAGGAAAGGTCAAGAAAAGAAAAAACAATTCCCTTGAGGCTACCCCAGTCATTAACCCGGACAACCGTCGTTTACATTATTTCCATAGACACAATAAGGATGTATCTGTATCATGTGGAGCGTTTGTGACTTAAAGGCTGGTTTATAATATGACGCTAGACCTGACGTAGCGTCCAACGCCAGGAAACGCTCATGTTCTATTCCAACGTAACGTCAACGTTTTGACGCTAGCGTCGTATTATAAACCAGCCTTTAGCCTCATACCTCACAGCACAGATGAAGGCTAAAAACCCTCCTCCATTAACAGAGAGGAAAAAAGACGATCTCAACAAATTAGGTAGGAGAGTCAGCAGCAACCACCGCAAGTCTGTCAAGCGTTTGGCATTTGATAGCTGTAAAATGAGCGCCTCAAGCAATGCAAACATGAATTTTTGCACACACTCAAGCAACATCACGGCATTTACTTGTTATTCGAAGCAACAACTCACTAGATAAAGTGGTAGGTAGATTTTGATAGCCCCTAGAAACACTGACAGGAGAAGTTCAGAGAAGGCATAGACACAAGAAGGATGCCAGGTGTGTCCCAGTTCATGACAGTTTCCTGTCAGGTAGAGCCATTGCGAGGGACGAGAGAAAAGCACACCCATAGTGCTAGTGCCAGTGCTTCTTCTTGTTGGGCAGAGCCATGCAGCGCTGGCTGCCTCCTAGTCTCGTGCCAGGTCTCCATCTCGTACCGGAAATAAAGTTAGATCTAATGATATTCATACGATCTCAACCTTCACATGCTGTACTCCCTGCAGTGCAAAATATAGTCGAAGAGTTCTACTGGCAAGACACAAAGCAATGGATCTGCTATCATTATTTGTGCTACTTGTGTGTGTGAGTTTCTCCTCCTCTCAGTTTCATTCGACCATCTGTTTTAACGAAACAATCGAGTAAGCTTCATTGTCATAGCAAGATATTCATGCATAATATTATTATGTTCTCTTTCTCCAGCTCTAGCTCTCCTCCTTCTTGTGAAACCAACATTGCTCAGTGTGCTAAATTCTATCCCAGTACATTCTTCCCCAACATCATTACCCTTGACAAGACTGAAGCAAATTATGGTGTACAACAAGCATACTCTCTGCTGGTGGGGCTGGGTTGCTCAGAACTCTCTGAGCTACTTATTTGCCTGGCTCTATCACCCGAATGTACATCCGATGGTTATCGATTGCCTTGTGTTGACTTATGCGAAGTAGTGGAAGCTGCCTGTTCAGATGCCATACAAGGAGAGATGCTGAGCGATGTGGCATGCTTGCTTAAATGTAGCCGGTAAGTGTTAGCCAGAAAAAATTCACACTTTATTGTGCTAAAAATATCGCTTGTACAAATGTCTTGCGTTGACGACTCTTGTTCACATGCATGCAGGTATTCTACCACTGGGTGTGTTGGACTGGATGACCCACTAGTGACTGACATTGTTGGCTATATCACTGTGCCCCCAACACCAACACTCCCACAGACCAATAGTCCATCCACTATTCTCCCTGTGAACATGACCACATGCCCAGCACAAAAGTTTTTCACCGATTCTGCAAAAAGTTTTGCCACTGGGTGGCTAGCATTTTGGTCCATTGCGTGTTTCCTGTCTACCACTCTTACAATATCAACATTCCTTCTGGACCCTTCTCGCTTCCCGTATCCTTGGAGACCCGTAATCTATCTGGCTCTCTCTTTCAATCTCCACTCTCTCACGCACTTTTTAGCGATGATAATCGGACGTGAAACTGTCACCTGTCCCGATGGAGACTTTGTTCGAACGTCTATCTCCTGGACCTGGGGTCACACACCATGCATACTCATATTTGGACTTCTCTACTTCACAATGATCACTGCCTTCCTGTGGTGGCTCATTTTATCCTTTGGCTGGTTTCTTACCTCTGCCTTTTCCTGGAGCAGTGAAGCCGTGGCTCATCTAGCTCCGTTTTATCACGCCATAGCGTGGATTCTACCACTGCTGTTGACTATTGTGCTTGTGGCTACTCGAGTTGTGGGTGCAGACGAACTCACAGGAATTTGTTTCATTGTAAGAGACGACGACAACATGTCCTTCCTGGCCCTACTACTGGGTGTGATAGTCCCTCTCCTAGTTTGCTTATTAACTGGAGTCGTGCTGTTGGTTATTGGGTTCATCAGTATTCTGAAGATACGCGCTGTCATGAGGAGCAGAGGCAAATCAACCGAGAGCTCCATTCTCAAAAAACTAGTCGTGCGAATTGGAGTTTTTGTCGTTGTTTTCATCATCCCAGCTTGCATTGTGATCGGCTGTTTTGTGTACGAACTTGTTTCTCGACCTTATTGGACCCCCGTAACTGACACTTGCACCGACTGTGTGAAAGCCAACCCTGCAGTGTTCATGGTACGACTCTTCATGTTCCTACTGACTGGAATTCTCACTGGCGTGTGGATATGGTCAAAAAAGACCATCAGCTCGTGGAAAATGTGTCCCCAAAGGTTTGTGACTTGTTGCAAGACGCCTCGAGAAGAAGAACCAACACCTAGTATAACGAATGCTTACGTCACTGAAGACAACATGTACTCTGGTGACAATGTTTACTCTGGTGGTGAAATGGATGAAGTTGTGAATAAACTGTGAACTTAGCTATATAGCTACCTAAATCACTCCACACTGCACACTAAGTTATTGTCTCCTTTTGCATTAGCATGTACATGTATAATTATTACAAGCTGTCAATTTTACAACAAGCCTGAAGGTACATGTAACAGTATGCGTGTTTGAGGTGACTGTTATACAGCTGGTTTGACATCAAAGGGATCAAAGTCTTTGAAAGTATAAACAAAGTAGCCACAATTATGCAAAAATGATATCAGCTAACAATCAATGATGAGCTCAGTTTCTTTTATGTCTCTTCTTAGTAAGTTCAGTGACTTCCCCAAAAACATCCTGTCCACCCCTGGCCAGCTGTTCCTTGAGGTAGTTAAGACCAGCCAGATTGACACCAAATAAATCCTACAGTAAAGAGGAAGTGACACAATGGAAGGACATACTGTACAGTTCTGTAGTACTCGTTAGTCATAATCCTCTTTATGTGGTCAATAAAAAAATTGTAGTCACTCCAGCTATGTAGAAAAAATTACAATCAGCATATGCACCTTGTGTTGCATGACTGCACAATGAGTATGCTTTTGCATGTCTGTCATGAGGAGCTGGAGGTCCCTAGTGGCCACCAATTGATTGTGATGCACTCTTATCAGAAACAGGAGGCAACGACATGTCAGCTCAACTTCCCACTGCCTCTAGAGGGGGGACAGAGGGGTCAACACTAAACACAACGCGAGTGTGTTTGTACACTCACTTGTAACCAGAGATTGCAGAGCTCCAAAACGAGGACTGCCTGATGGAATGGAAGGACAAGTAGAGTCTCTTCCAGCTCACTATGGGGACTGGTGTTTACACAACAGACAGAATTAAACTATCAGCTTACCTTGATCGGATGCCTTTGAGTACATTGAGTGCATAGCGCTCGGCCTGTGAAACAAACAAATTCTCCATGTTTCGTTGGCTTTGTGATCGATTCCCTCACCTTAATGTTACCCATAGCCACGAGAATAGGGTGAGCAGTAGGTACAGGAGGCTGCAGGGAGGTTAGAGGTATAGCAGAGCAGTTGGATATGAGGTCACCTGTTTTGAAGCACCTTGGCTAAGTTGTCGATACTCATCCCAAGCTGCCTTGTCCTCCTGCCAGAGAGACAATGCCTCTGTCAGTCTGTCAGCCTGTGCCAATGCGTGTGTGTGTGTGTGTGTGTGTGTGTGTGTGAAGGAGAGAGACAGTCCTAAGTGCAGGGTGGTTATTTGTGTTTATTGAGAACTAATGTGATTGTTGGAAAACTAAATTACCGCTCTAATTGCTTAGTAATTGCATTGAATACCAGATAGCCAATACTCACAGAGCTGAGGGTGTCTTTTGATCTTGAGGAGGGCAAGACAGCTTCATCATCTCTCTCTCCTGGTACCTATAGAAGCACACAATTAAGCAGGAACGAGCAGGGCATCTCACTACTCACCACTCTATCAAGCATCTCCCCTCCAGCCAATTGATCCAGAGTTTTCTCACGCTCCTAGAAGAACATACTCATAAGATATCTTATACAGTGCTTTTATGCACCTTTGCAACAAACTGGAGAACATGCAAACCACACATAGTAAATATACACAACCACACAGTGTGGTGTGGTATCTTTACAATAATTTGTGGTTTACTTATAATTATGTGCTCTAGCTTGTTGCAAAGGTGCTGTAAGGAAGTGTGGTTGATAGATCAAATACGAAATGTAAAACCACTATCAAGGCACATGATGACCCATCTCTCCTCTTACATGTATACATAGTTATGTTTACAACTCTACTTACAATTTCTCGCTGCTCAGACAGCACTAGCGGTTCGCGTGTGCGTTCCCACACTCTCAGTGAGTGGTCATGTGACCCAGACACCTGCAAGGCAAGGTAGTGACACATGAAAAGATGAAGGTAGAGTGTGTGTTCTGGTAACTCACCACTAGTCGACCATTGCTGCTCAAACCCAAACACCACACCTCTGCACAGTGACCCTGGAACAAAGCAATTTTTAAGCCACAATGGTATAGCTCTCGAGAGCTCTATCACCACTAAGTTGTTATTATTTAGTCAAGAATCTAAAGGAGGCCTCACAATACGACGCAATGCGAGCTCTGTAGGGGGGCCCCTGGGGGGTTGCCTGCGCTCACACAAGGATACACGTGAATCCTATTTTTTTAAACCACAATGGTATAGCTGCTCAATCACCCTTGACAATCTTAGTCACATCATGGAATTGCAACTATACTCACCTCAAGCGTTTGAATGTGCTCAAAGTTGTCAGCATCCCACCTCTTCAAGAGACCATCCTTTCCAGCGGACACCATTTGGTGAGTCCCGGGGGCAAACATGATAGAAGTGACGCTCTGATCATGAGCAAATAGTGACTTGTGGCAATCCCCAAAATCCAGACCCCATATGCGAATATTCTTGTCAGCAGAACAGCTTGCCAGTAAGGTACTGTCCTACTCGTGTGTGAATGTGGTGAGTGACTGAAAGAACAAGCTAACCAACTATTAATGTTACTGTAGAACCTCGGTTATCCGAACCCCTTCGGGCACGGGGTTCCGATAACTGAATTTGTCCGGATAAATGAAGTGATGGATTTAGGGGAAGGAATGACTTGGATATATGTCATAGACTAGTCTAGGATAAAATAGGAAGACAGATAAGCAGTACTGTACACTCTAGTCTACGACAGAGAGTCTATACTGACTCGTGCTGAGTCTCCGAATCTCTGGTAAGCACATCGCATTGCGTAATTAAGGGGCGTAACCAGAAAAAAAAGGTATAATTTAAGTGAAATTAACCTTCCAGCCGTGATCAAATAATCGAGGTTCCAGATAACCGAGGTTCGGATAATCAAGGTTCTACTGTATTAGTGTTATGTGAGAAAATTGTTGTTTTTGGAGGACTGAGAGGGGCTTATAAGCATGTACAGTGCTAGCCTCAGGACCAGGCCACAGAGAAAGGGAAAAAGCGGCCTGAGACATACTGTTTGCGAAGCTGAGTCAGCAATTACCAGATATCTGGTAATTAGAATTCTGCTGTATACTAGATCAGTAAAACTTCTGTTGATTGTTGGTAATTTGCAACGTGTACTTAAACTTTGACCCCATTCTTGTAAGAATGGCCACAGTGCAAGTTAGCACATGAGTCTGGCATACTACATACTTACTTGTACTAGTTTGGAAGCCATTGTGTAGCTATACCGTACCAGTACACATGGACATGGTTTCCCTCTCACCCTTCCCACGCAGCTTGCATGGTCTCAAGGCTAAAATCAAACATTGCTTGCGCCAATTACATACAGTATGCCCCAGGCCGCTTTTTACCATTCCCTGCGGCCCGGTCCCGAGGCTAGTACAGTGTATGAAGAGTACCTACCCCTACCTCTACACAACTCCAAACACAAACTCAGGAGCCAATCTATCTTCTTCTCTTTGACTTTTAGCTATAATTATAGCATTGACAATAATTATATCACCATGTGACTTCATCAGCCATTTTTGTAATATTGCATACAACATGGTTGAACAATGGTACGTTGTCTTTTGCCTTCAACATGCCGAGCACAACACGTAGCAATCAACATTTTTTAGTTGAATAGTGATTGTATGTTGGCTTTAAGTTTGCTTGAATGTGTGCTGTGTGTGTGCATGTGGCTCACAGAGGATATGTCCATGGACAGGACAGGCAACTTGTGTCCATACAGAGAGAGGAAGAACTGTATGAGGTAAGAGACAAGTTGAGTGAGCAGTGGATTAGGAATATATTGTTCTGTAACCTAGTTTCTCATAACTGTCAGACAGAAGATAAAATACTGGCTCTAGCCACACTACTGTAGTATGGTGTACCCTCAAATCTATAACATTATCCCTGTCTCTCAAGCTATGCTACTTGCCTCTGAATTGTTAATTATCAAACTACCTTGAGAGAGTCAGTAAAAAATAGCTTGATGGTAGAATCGAGGAGGGCAACTGCCAACAGACGACCATCAGGAGAGAAACGCACACTCAGCACATCCTCAGACATCTTCAGTGTTCGTACATGAGATAGTGACAGCCTATACCAAAGGAAGCACACTGTAAACAGTGGTCGGTTGGTCGGTAGATGTTGTATACTCAAATCCTAACATAGAACAGACTGTACACAAACACACATTGTATAATGTATAATGTAGCTATGATCACAGGTGTTGATAGATACGTACCTAGCAATAGCTACTTTTTTCAACACACTACACAAGTCATGCTAACTTACTTCTGATTGTCCAGCTCAAAATCCCAAAATTTAACAGTCTGGTCAGCTGATCCAGTGACCACGCCCCTCTTGTCTGGACTCAAGACGAGGGACCACACTGCACCAGAATGGGCTGTCTCAAGATCCACCATGAGCGAGGATGAGGACAGGTCAAACACTTGCACCGAACCAGACTGGAGGGAGACAGACAATTATCACTCTACCTCAGTCATGATCCTACTGACTTTTGTACCGACTATGACTTGCCGATCACCAGGTACAAAGGTCGAACATAGAGCATAGCCGGAGGTCATCGTACAAATACAACGCAGTGTGGCAGCATTCCATATTTTGACTGACTCGGCTGACCCGGTGAGTATCTTGGCATCATTGGAGCTGAAACAGATTGTCCTGTAGATGGAGAAATGTGACATATCCACATCATTAGTCCTGTAAATTAGTCACCTGACGTCACTGCGATGACCCGGAGCTGTGATGGCATGCTTGAGTGTGAGTTGTGAGTCTGTAACTGAGTGGAGCTCTAAACTATTGTCCTGAAGAACCAGTAACACCTGCACATGTACACACAGACACACGTCTCATTGGCACACAAGACGAGCTGTTTGTATACCAATAACTCTCCATGCCAACGAAGTATATCAAACGACCTGCAGATAACGATAGGTGATTAGTTTATGACCACAACGCTCTACCTTGCTTTAGACGTGCACTTCATTTGGCACACAAGTTTCAACATTTCCACTTTCTGCATTCGTATAAGGAGGTAATTTTATATTGCATGTTAATGGCTTTTAAATTATAGCAAACCTTTGAAATTTGTTTTCCTTTCTTCAGAGCTTTCTTTGCTTTCTTCTTCTCTTTTATCTCAACTTCTTCTGGTGTCAAAACAGCAAATACCTCTAAAGTTGAGTCAGCCCTCTGAAATAAATAAAAGGGTAAAACAGAGGTTGGGCAAGAATGGATAACCACTGCTCGCTCACCAGTGACACAAGATGACGCCCCTCGCTGTCCACTTTGATTTTGAGTACCCTGTCCTGACTAGAGCTGGTTACCTGTCCATTGTCACTAGCAACCAGAGGCACCTATACACAGACATTATACAGGGTACAGGGCAACAATGTGAACGAGAAAGGAAGCTTACTTTATCCTCAAGAGTGGGTGCTTGCAACTTGAACTGTGCTAGTGTACTCGAGCCTGTAATCAGAGTATCTCTGCACACCTCCAGTGCCCACACTTCAGACCGGTGTAGAGGAATGGTCTGAAAGCAGTGCCGAGTGTCCATGTCCCACAGTTTTACCAGGCCGTCCTTGGAGCTGAGCGTAGGGCCATTATATTAGACCACTACAGCACACACACACACAGAGACAGACACACTAGTACCTTGTGATGAGCACATTGTAGTCTGCTACAATCTGACAGTCAGTTACCGGTCCCTTATGACCCTTCAGTCTGGGCAGAATCAATGAATCTTAGTATTATTTCCCTTACTCCACTATGCAGCAACACCACCCTCTCATGTGACTCCACCCACTCACCGATAGAGTCCACTCTCGGCAATTAGGTCCCACACTATGACTGTAGTGTCCTTTGACCCGGAGACAACCCTTGTCCCATCACTAGTGAAGGCTAGACAGCTCACAGCAGACTTGTGCCCACTGAAAAAGGCATTAGAAATGGTGTGCTTCAAAAAATAGCATATTTGGATACAAAGATGTAAACACACTGGTCGTCTGTGATAGATAGAGCTACATATATTTTGGAAATACATGAATCCAACGTACAAGAATCTTACAGCTAGTTTAGCAATCAAAATGTGACAATGCTATGGGCTTGTCAGGAAAATTTTGGTCCGGGGTACAAACAAATGCGTGTTTAGCTGTGTCTCTTAGCCCTAACCCTATCCTAACCCTAACCCTAATCCTAACCCTAAGCCTAAACCCTGATGGAATGAGGACCAATCCTGGCAGCTCAACTTGGTCCGTTTTCCAGCACCCGGACCATTTTTTGCTGACCATAATTTTCGTGACAGGCTCTTAAAGAAAGACAAAACTGATAAGCTGGGTAATAATGCACTTGTTATGGCACCACAGTAACCAGTCTCCCACCTCAATGTTAGGAGAAGACTGGCCTCAGAGAGATCCCACACATGAATAGTCCCGTTCACACAGCCACCCACCAGTCGAGACGAGTCTGGACTCAGACCAATCACACACACCTCACTGTCACATGACAGAGTGTTGACCTAAATTATATAGAAGCTAGTAGTAAACTTTAGGCAGTGAGAACATGTGCAGTATTTGTACCTTGCTAGAGGTTTTGGGGTCCCAGACCACAATGCTATCGAGGCAGGGAGAGATGAGGAGAGGTCTATCGCGTCTGGCTACAAGTAGGGCATTGCTAGAGCGCCCAGTGACTAACCCAAAGGTGCTGAGGCTCTGGTAGGAGAGGTACTGCTTGGTTAGAGGCATTGCTGAAGTCAACCACGTGGACTTGGTAATAATCGTTTACGAAATAGGTGAATACCCGGTACCCGGTATCTAATTTAATTTCGGCTATGGTCTAAAACGATTCTTACCAAGTCAAGACAAGATGTGCATTTTGTTTCTTTCCTACTCTCCGGACCTAGACGGCGGAGAATACCTTCTAATAGCGGCAAATAATAGAGATGAGACATTTCATCGCCCTACTGCTCAAGCTTCCTTCTGGAGTGATCACACTCAAGTTCTAGCAGGTGAGCCAACACAAGGTGAGCCAACACAATTCACTCTCACGCCACACTTCTTGTATAGGTCGTGATTTGCAGGCTGCCAATGGAGGCACTTGGTTTGGTGTCACTCGTGATGGTCGATTCTCAGTCCTCACCAACTTCCGACAGCATCATAAAGATATTGACCGAAATGCTAGGTCGAGAGGTACAGTACATTGCGAATTTCGAAACTGAAGAGTATGGTTATGTTATGCATCATGTTTATGCACATGTCATAGGTCACCTAGTATCAGATTATCTCACCAGAACAATGTGTCCGTTGGACTACTGCAAACAGATTGATGGTCGTAAATATAATGGATTTTCTCTCATCACTGCCGACTTATGGTGAACACTTAAATGTACACATGTACATACACGTGTGACTACAGTGGAACCTCCGAGTAAAGGACACTTTGGGACCAATATAAATTCAGGACATTTGTCCTTTATAGAGGGGTTGTCCTTATTCGGAGGTACAATCCACTATGCTTCACATTAGAAATTGAATTTTGGTGACTAAAGTACTATCCCCTGTCGAGAGGTATTTAATACAGCGTCCCTTGGCAAGAGGGTCCTTTAAAAGAGGTTCCACTGTATATATAAACACACACACTCCAACAGTGCTTACCATATTAGCTACAGCGTTGATCTTAGGTCTAGCATCCATGATGTACATTTTCTTGGCATTGTTAGCCTTGTAAATGTTGCTCAAGTACGCTTCATCATCAGCGTTCTTCTTACCTGCCCCGACCAAGGGCTGACTACAGCGTGTAATAGAAGCGTGTGTCACTGGGTGGAGCCAGGAGAGTATCTGAGAATAGACAGACAGTGTTTATGATAAGGAGCCAAATTTACCCGGACATTTTAAGCATTTTATGCCATACTGGAGATTATCTCTATACCTATAGTAATGTAAAGCACGTCCTAGCAAAATGAAAATGGGAGGACATGTTCATGAAATGACCGGAAAATGTCAGGTGTCAGACTGTTATCATAAACACTGGACAGAGGAG
>VSKX01024478.1_pt1 | contig 15747 bp, 9 predicted proteins | sample 4799481 | NCBI WGS metagenome assembly VSKX01 (sample SAMN12179537, study PRJNA552185) | sponge metagenome | biome: deep-sea hydrothermal plumes; feature: spots directly above weak diffusing fluid; material: sea water; isolation source: sponge from the Swan site of a hydrothermal vent ...
CACAAGTTTGAAAAGCCGGTAGCGCCAATTATTAAGGAAATTATTGTTCCGGAAACTATTATTGTTTCTGATCTGGCTCAAAAGCTGAGCATTAAAGCGGCTGATATTATCAAGCAATTGATGAGGCTCGGTATTATGGCCACGATTAACCAGTCTATAGATCAGGAAACAGCGGTCATTCTAGTCGAGGAATTGGGCCATACAGTGCTTATGCAAAACGATGAAGATCTTGAGAAAGATATTCTTGCTAGTTTTGACACCGAAGAATACCAAAGCTTTGCGCGAGCACCCATTATTACTATCATGGGGCATGTCGACCACGGTAAAACTTCGTTACTTGATTATATTCGTAAAACCCGAGTAGCCGATAGCGAAGCCGGAGGTATTACCCAACATATTGGCGCCTATCAGGTCATTACTGATCATGGTTCAGTAACTTTTCTGGATACGCCAGGGCACGCCGCTTTTACAGCGATGCGCGCCAGAGGCGCTCAAGTAACTGATGTGGTTATTGTTGTCGTTGCTGCAGACGACGGTGTGATGCCTCAAACTAAAGAGGCGATTGAGCACGCAAAAGCCGCCGAAGTACCGATGATTATCGCTATCAATAAAGTTGATAAGCCCGAGGCCGATCCACAACGTGTTATGCAAGAGTTGGCGACCATTGAAGTGGTACCCGAAGAATGGGGTGGAGATACTCAGTTTATTGAGGTTTCAGCTAAATCGGGAGTAGGTATTAATGATCTGATTGAAGCGCTGATTTTACAAGCGGAGATTCTAGAATTACAAGCACCTAAAGAAGGCATGGCGAGCGGCTTTGTTATTGAAGCCAAACTCGATAAAGGCCGAGGCCCGGTGGCGACAGTGCTGGTGCAGAAAGGTACTTTGAATAAAGGTGATGTGGTTTTGTGTGGTCATGAATTTGGTCGCGTCAGAACCATGTTCAATGAGAACGCTAAGTCAATTAAAGAAGCTGGACCCTCTGCCCCCGTAGAGATCGTCGGTTTGTCAGGTACACCATTGGCCGGTGAAGAGTTTCATGTGGTACCTACCGAACGAAAAGCCAGAGAATTGGCCGAACATCGTGAAGATAAAACCAAGTCAAGTCGATTGGCTGCACTGCAGGCGACCAAACTTGATGAAGTATTTTCTAAAATGGAAGCGGGAGAAACGGCCACTCTCAACTTGGTCATTAAAACCGATGTCCAAGGTAGTCTGGAAGCTTTGCGTGAGTCATTGATCAAATTATCCCATGATGAAGTTCAGGTTAAAGTAGTCTATGGTGGTGTCGGTGGGATTAATGAAGGCGATGTGAATTTGGCGTTGGTATCGAATGCCATTATTATTGGCTTTAATGTCCGTGCCGATGCAACAGCGCGCAAACTAATCGCCGAGAAAGATATAGATTTACACTACTACAGCATTATCTATGATGCTATCGATGAGATTAAAAAATCACTCAGCGGTATGCTATCGCCGGAAATCAAGGAACAAATTGTCGGTATTGCCGAAGTACGTGATGTTTTCCGGTCACCAAAATTTGGTTCTATTGCGGGTTGTATGGTTATTGATGGTTTGGTTAAACGTAATTTACCTATCCGGGTACTACGCGATAATATCGTTATTTATGAAGGTCAGTTGGAATCATTACGCCGCTTCAAGGATGATATTGCCGAAGTGAAATCGGGTATGGAGTGTGGCATCGGGGTCAAGAATTACAATGACATTAAAGTCAGTGACCAAATTGAAGTTTTTGAACGCATTGAAGTTCAGCGCGAAATTGAATAACAATGGCAAGAGAATTTAGTCGAAATGCGCGAGTAGCATCGCAGTTACAAAAACAACTGGCATTGGTTTTGCAGCGTGGTGTCAAAGATCCTCGCTTAGGATTTATAACCGTCAATGAAATTGAAGTCAGTAAAGATTTAGCCGTCGCAAAGGTTTATGTTTCGGTGATGAATGCCGATACTGAAACTAAAAAAGAAAATATCAAAATCTTAAATGACGCCGCTAATTATTTGCGGCTTGAGTTAGGCCATATGATGAAAATGCGCAGTATTCCCCAGCTGCGTTTTTTTTACGATGATGCGATGGAAACAGGTCTTAGAATTACCGAGTTACTCAATGAATCTGAACAACATTCAGATTCTGAAGATTAAAGTTAAATGGCAAGACGCAAAAATAAAGGTCAGGATGTACACGGTATTTTATTATTGGATAAACGCCAGGGGGTATCGTCGAATAGAGCTTTACAAGAAGTCAAGCGTTTATATAATGCCAATAAGGCTGGGCATACCGGTAGCTTAGACCCACTGGCAACCGGGTTATTACCGATTTGTTTTGGTGAAGCCACTAAAGTATCAGCTTACTTATTGGACAGCCATAAAAAGTATTGCGCGACTATACAACTCGGCACAATAACTGATAGCGGCGATACTGACGGCAACATTATTGAACAACGGCTGGTACCAGTACTTGAAGAATCAGAGATTAAAACCTGTATAGAAGGGTTTATCGGCGAGAGTGAACAAGTGCCGCCAATGTATTCGGCACTGAAGCACAAGGGTAAACGTTTGTATGAACTCGCTAGAGCGGGTCAGGTTGTTGAGCGTAAGCCCAGGAGGATTTCTATTGACGAAATTACCTTACAGGAATTTACCGGAAATACCTTGATCATTGATGTGGTGTGCTCTAAAGGCACTTACATCAGAACTCTGGCTGAAGATATCGGTGAGCAGTTGGGTTGTGGCGCCACTATCAGTGCATTAAGGCGCTTGCAAGTCGGTCAGTTTGATCTTAACGATGCAAGAAGCCTAGATGACTTGCAGAATATTGATAATGATGCGATGCTACAACAACTTTTGTTGCCGGTTGATAGCATATTGCAGAATTGGCCCAGTGTGGTGCTGGATAATGACCAAGCCCAGGCGATAGTCCATGGGCAATCACTAACAAATATTAAAGGTTCTAGCCTTGGGCGGGTTAGGATCTATTCGGAACGCTTGTTTCTGGGGATCGGTGAACTACAGCCGACTGGAATACTGGCACCAAAAAGGATTTTTAATTTAGCCCAACAGTAAAGGAACACTACTTCGTGCGGTGACAGTTGCACGTAGTATAAAGTCAGGATGACGTCGTGCTTTTTTGTTTCTACACCCTATCGCGGAAACAAATTAAACCTGAGTTATCTTAATTGATATTAACGAGATTAAGTTTTCTATCAGTTTAAGATATAATATTTAACAAACATAAACACTATTTAGGGGTAACTAATGCCATTTACTGCAGAACAAAAAAAAGCAGTGATCGATGATTATCGATTATCAGAGTCAGATACCGGTTCACCGGAAGTTCAAATCGCCTTGTTAACAGCGCACATCGCGCATTTAACACCGCATTTTGCCGAGCATAAAAAAGACAACCATTCACGTCGTGGTCTATTACGAATGGTTAATCAACGTCGTAAATTGCTCGACTATATTAAACGTAAAGATGTCACTCGCTATCGTTCGTTAATCGAACGTTTGGGTTTACGTAAGTAATTTTGTCTGCCGGCTAGAGAACTAGAGCCGGTAACAAAGCCAACGAAAATCAAATACCCCCAACAATTAAGGAACTCTATAGTGAATCCTATACGTAAAGAATTTCAATATGGCGATCAGCTTGTCAGTATAGAAACCGGTGAAGTCGCACGTCAAGCTGACGGTGCGGTTATCATCGATATTGAAGGTACGTCGCTGCTGGTAACGGTGGTAGAAAAAGAAGGTAGGCCAGACGCAGACTTTTTCCCATTGACTGTTAATTATCAAGAAAAGACCTACGCAGCCGGTAAAATCCCCGGTGGTTTTTTCAAGCGCGAAGGTCGTCCAGCGGAAAAAGAAACATTGACGTGTCGTTTAATTGACCGGCCGATACGACCACTTTTTCCTAAAGCTTATACCAATGAAGTTCAAATCATTGCAACCGTTATGTCGTTGAATCCTGAAGTCGGTACTGAAGTTCCTGCTTTGTTAGGCGCATCGGCAGCATTAGCAATTTCAGGTCTGCCGTTTAACGGCCCTGTCGGTGCAGCTCGTATTGGTTATAAAGATGATCAATACCTACTTAATCCTAGTGCAAAAGCATTAGAGGATTCAAAGTTAGAATTAGTGGTTGCCGGAACGGAAAAAGCCGTATTAATGGTTGAATCAGAAGCGGATCGTTTAAGCGAAGAAGTTATGCTAGGTGCAGTGCTGTTTGGTCACCAACAAATGCAAGTAGCCATTAGCGCAATCAAGGAATTAGCCGAACAAGTCAATAAAGCTGATTCGGGTTGGGTAGCACCAGAGGTTGATACTAGCTTAGCACAAATAGTGGCTACAGAAGCCGAAGCGGGAATTAGTGAGGCCTATAAAACAGCTGAAAAACTGCTTCGTCAGCAACAGCTCAAAGAAATTAGAAATGCCGTTATTGATAAGTTAACAGCCGATGAGCAGTATGAAGTGTCGGCCATTCGTGGTGCTTTTGAGGGCCTGGAAAAGAAAATTGTTCGTGGTTCGGTATTGAGTACTAAGCAGCGTATTGATGGTCGAGACCTTAGTACTGTTCGGCCTATCAGTATTCGTACTGGAGTCATGCCGCGTACCCACGGTTCTGCTTTATTTACTCGTGGTGAAACTCAAGCGATTGTGGTGGCAACCTTGGGTACTGGAAGAGATGCTCAAATTATCGATGCTATCGAAGGTGAAAGGAAAGACGAGTTCATGCTGCATTACAATTTCCCGCCGTTCTGTGTCGGTGAAACTGGTTTTGTCGGCAGCCCAAAACGTCGAGAAATTGGCCATGGTCGTTTGGCTAAACGTGGTGTCTTAGCGGTTATGCCGACTATGGAAGAATTTCCTTATGTTATTCGTGTGGTTTCAGAGATCACCGAATCTAATGGTTCCAGTTCGATGGCTTCAGTCTGTGGCACTAGCCTGGCATTAATGGATGCCGGTGTGCCTATTAAAACACCGGTTGCGGGGATTGCCATGGGCTTGATCAAAGAAGGTGAGGATTTTGCTGTGTTATCCGATATTATGGGTGACGAAGATCATTTAGGTGACATGGATTTTAAAGTTGCCGGGTCAGATGATGGCATTACTGCCTTACAGATGGACATTAAGATCGATGGCATTACACCTGAAATTATGGAAACAGCACTGGCTCAGGCTAAAGAAGGTCGACTGCATATTCTCGGTGAAATGAATAAAACATTATCCGAAACACGCCAGGAAATGTCTGAGTTTGCACCACGGATAATTTCATTTAAAATTGATCCGAGTAAAATTCGTGAAGTCATCGGTAAAGGCGGGGCAACTATCCGTAGCCTGACAGAGCAGACCGGTGCCAATATCGATTTATCTGATGATGGTACGATAAAAATATCTTCGGTTGATAACAGTGCCGGGCAAGAAGCACGGCGGTTAATCGAAGAAATTACCGCTGAAGTGGAAGTGGGTAAAATCTACGAAGGTAAGGTCGTCAGAATAATGGATTTTGGTGCTTTTGTAACAATCCTGCCGGGTAAAGATGGTCTGGTTCATATTTCGCAAATTTCTAATGAACGTGTCGAGAAGGTGACCGACAAACTCAGCGAAGGCGATATGGTCAAAGTCAAGGTGTTGGAAATTGATCGTCAAGGACGGGTACGTTTGAGTATGAAAGAAGTGGAATAAAACTACTTTAATCTGGTTAATAAAAAGGGCCTGTATAGGCCCTTTTTTTATGTTTAGAACGAATTTGTTCGATTCTGTCTATTGCTTCTGTTTAATGTTCTGATTCAGCGCTTTAATGTCTCCTGATAAATCATTTACTTTACGGACAATGGCTAAATCAAGGTCTATCTTTTTATCCAGAGCGGCAACAACCGGCATGAAGGTTGTTTCAACAATATTGGCCAATTGCCGTATAGATTCTTCGACGACAGCAGAGGGCTGATTAACGACATTGACTCCAGTGTCTTTATTATTAATGGTCTCCTGTAAAGCTTGTAATTGATTGCTTATGGTTTTAATCGGTTGCACTAATTCAGTTTCGGTATTGATCGCCTGGTGGATAGATTCCAAGTGTTGGGTAACATAGCTTAATTGTGAGGCGACTTTGGTCGCTGCATCAATATCGTCACCGCCCATGCTTTGATTACGTTGGAATTCTTCAATAATTGTAGCCCAACGTTGTTGTTCTTGGTCGCTACTATTGCCACGCAGTTGAGCCAGTTTAAGCAAATTATGTTCAGCGCCTGTGGTGAGCAACTGCGCCTCGCCTTGGTAATGATCACTGAGCATTTGCATCAACTCCTGGTCATTCATTACTGCAGATACTTTTTCGCTCATCTTATTCATATTACGATAACTACCTTGTAATTTGAATGCAGGCTCAGTACGGTATTTATCATCTTGAGCTGCTGAGCGGATATATTGCTGATTGACCTTTAATACCAATTCTTGAACCAGAAATAATTTGCGCAAGACGGTTACTATTTCGTTTAATTCGGCGCCACTGTATTGGTGATTTAAATCAGTAGAGGCAATATTGGCACCTTTTGCCATGTCGATAATTTTGTAAACATCATTCATGTCTCGAATAGCCAGCGGTGCTAATACCGGATTGGAGGTTAGACTATTTTCGATATAACTCAATGCAAATTGTTCATCCATGCCGCCGAGTATGTCACCGAGATTATAGATGTCGGCACGGTTAGCCAGCATGTCAGGTATTTTAAATAATTCGCCTGATTCGGTGTATGGATTACCGGCCATTACTACGCAGAATTTTTTGCCGCGCATATCATAGGTTTTGGTAACATCTTTCCAGATGCCTTCGATACGCCGCGTACCATCGCAGAGTGAAATAAATTTTTGCAAAAACTCTGGGTTGGTGTGTTGTATATCATCCAGATAGAGCATCACATTATTACCCATTTCCAGAGCCAGATTAAGTTTGTGTAATTCCTGTTTGGCTGTGGCATTAGGCGCTTGCTGTGGATCAAGCGATAACACATCATGGCCTAGGGAAGGGCAGTTGATTTTCATGAAAATCAGTCCCAGACGATTGGCAATATATTCCATTAATGTGGTTTTACCGTAACCCGGCGGTGAAATCATCATTAACAGACCCATTAGATCAGAGCGTTTATTAGCTCCGACTGTGCCCATTTGTTTGGCCAGATTATCACCGATAATGGGTAAGTAGGCTTCATTAATTAACTTATTGCGGACAAAGGAGCTGAGTGGTTTGGCTTTAAATTCTTCCAGGCGCAGTGCCTCACGTTGCTCAAGCATAATGCGGTGACGAATTTGGTGGTATTGCTGATAAGCGGGAATCACGACTTGCTGGTGATGATGTAGCCGCTGCAGAAACCCATCCACTGAGTAGTGTAGGCTACGTTTCTCGATAGTGTTATGCTCACCCATTAGCTTATCTATGCTTAGTTCAAGGTCTGCCTGAGTGCTACGTCGATCAATGCGTTGACCACCATTGAGCAGGGCAACTGTTTCGGCAATATAATTTTCTAGGTGTTGTAGTTTTTTATGTTTAATTAGGGCTTGTAACCAAGCATGGGTGAGTTGCCAGCGTTGATTAACATGGGGAGTTAATTTTTCTAAAGTAACTTGATAATTACGCCACGTTGCTTCATCCAGAGAGCGTTTGAGTTCATCAGCCAATTGTTGAGCATATTTGCTGCCGATAAATTGTAAGCGCTCACGACTTAATTCGGCCACTAAATAGCTTGCTGCCTGTTGTATTTCAAGGTCTGAAAAATTAATGGGATATTGCTCTATAAATTGTTGTAACGCTAGTTCGACTTCTTGTTCGAGTAGTTGGGTTGCTTTATGGCTAGTTAAACTAAGCTGCATTTGTGCCGCAGATTGGGCCTGTGTTTGCCAGTTACTACAACGGTTTTCCAGGTCAGGAAGCAATGTTCGATTGGCCCAGAACAGGCTGGCTAAGGCACGACTCGTCGGTGAATAACGTAATAGTTCAGCACTTTGTAAAGCCGGAATCAAACCTTTTAATATAAGCCCACAGTCATGATCGTGTATACCTTTTTCATAAGCTTCCCGGTAGCGAGGAGCAGCAAAGTCACGAATCAGTTGTTGTAAGGCATTATCGTCATTTAATGCCGCTTGCAAACTTGTTATATCAAGGTTTTGTTGATGACTTTCTGCTGCCTGTAAAATCAGGTAAGCTAGATATTCTGCTCGGTAAACATCGTTAGATTCAGATTCTAATGCCATTTCCCAATAGTCTTTTAGAGCCAGTAAATCTGGATGATTTAGTAGCTCAAAATAATCTGTCCCGGTGATATGTAGATTAAGCTCGCCATCGCGTGGAATGATGGTGAGGTCCAGCTCCTGAGTATTAACACTAAACTTATGTCTGGGTCCTAATTTTATAACCTTACCGCCATCTTCGTAAATATCCTCCTGATCGCGTAAAGAACGTATTGCTTGCTCTTGTATTGCTTTATAACGTGCGGCAATATCATCGGCTTTGACGGCATTATCCAGGTCACGCAATTTTTCGATTAATTCACGAACTTTTAAAACCAGCGCATCAGAAGCAAAATAAGTATTCAGTTCATCCGCTTCTGAAAACCGCTGGCAGCGTCGTTCTATATTAACCAGCATGCGTTGTGCTGCATCGCTCAGTGATTGGGCTTTGCGTTGGCGGGTATCCAGTAATTGCTGTTTATGTTTTTCAAAGGCTTCGTAAATTTCTTCGCGCTTGGTCAATATGTCGTTTATGAATTGGTCATAATCGCTAAACTGACTTTCTAATTCTTCCAACTGCACCAATAATCGTGATAATTGTTCATCACAACGCTCGGGAGTATTGGCCATTTCCAGTGCATTGGCAATGCTTTGCGAAAACAATTTGAATTGCGCGCCGAATTGAGCAATGGCTTCTTCCGACCCCATTGCTTTTTGTTTATGTCGCGCATTGGCTTTGCTTTGGTTGAGTTTGGAATAGACTTCTGAAATAGTGTCAACAATGCGTGTACGAATCGTGGCGTCGCTGATTTTTAAGGTAGTCATTAATTCAGCGAGCAAATCAAGGCCTTTTGCAGTAGCCTCAATCCCTTCAATAATAGGGTTTAGTTCGGCATTGGTCTGTGCTTTGTCAGCTTGTTTGTTAAAATCTTTAATCTTTTGTTGATAGGGGAGAAGAGCATCTTCGCTCGCCAAAAAAGCGCCTGTTTGTTTGCTGAGTTTCTCACTAGCTTGTTGTAATACTAAATCCAGTTCGGTAATACCTTGCAAATCAATATAGCGATAGTCTTTAATAGTGGCTAAATGTCCTCGTTGATGACGGAGTTTATCCAGGGCAATGACGTAATCTTCAGCTGTTTCCCAGCTATCTGGCTGAATGGAATGCAATAACTCCGCTTGATTTTGTTCAGCTTCCTGCATGGTTTTGGCGGATTGCTGGCGAATGCTCTCGACTTTTTCAAATTCATCAATCACCAGTTCAGCAGTACCGGCAATTTCTTTGAGTGATAAAGCTATTCCTTGTGCTTCCGAGTCGTCAACCCAGTAATGGGCGTCCAGCATTTTTTTTGCTTGCTGGCTCAGGTCTTCATACAATCGAGATGAAACGGCTTGTTCATTAATTAAACGGCCTATGCTATACAAGTCAGCAATACCACGGACCAAAGCTGCGTTGCCGACTCGTCCAAAAAAAGATTGCTTGGTCGGTACTTTACTGGCAAATTCCTGGCTTTGATAGGGTGTATGCCAGATTTGCATAGGGTGGGTGCGAGTAGGTTCACTTTCCGCTGAAAAAATAACAATGGTACCTTCGTCAGATAATGCGTGTCCGTGTCCGTATATAGGGTTTTGTAAAGATTGTTCAATGACGTTGTACGCAAACAGACCGACGATACCTAGTTCGGGTTGGTAAAATACATAAAGTATATCTTCGCCATTAGGGGAATTAATACGCCGCCTGAAATTTAGACCTTCCGTTTCGGTATCGTAGGTTTTGTATTCACCCGTTTGTAAATAATATCCGCCTGGGAAAATTATCCCCTGGTCTTCAGGTAGCTGAACGCAAGATTCGCCCATCGCATCCATTCGTAAAATAGTCTGTGTGGCGCTATTAAAAATAAGATAACGCCATTTTTGCTCTCGGTAAGGCAAGATTTTAAGTAGAATTAAATGCCCCACTTTTGCATAGGCAATCGTCGCATCATCTAGTGATTGAGTTTGGTCTTCGACGTCTTCTCGATAAATACCGCGGCCATCGTCCGTGTTGTCTTCCACTTTAATGGTTAAATCACCGTTAATGGTTTCAACAAAAACCGTATCAAGAATATTGACATGGGGATGACGACCGTTAACCGCATCATCGCGAGTGGTTTCCTGCCATTCAAAATCAAAAGCAGGGGGTAATTGAATGTCACGCTCTCCGCGATTATCAATATATTCAATTTGTTGGCCGTCTGCCGAGATCGCCCAGCGGAAAACACGAATATCTTCTACGCGTTCGCCAATTTGGAAGCCTACCAGTAATTTACCATTTTTTGCGGTTAGTTCAACTAGTTGGGTTTGCTTGTAATAACGATACAATTCAGCAAAGTCACTAGCAAAAGATGAGTTAGTCAAAAAACTATCGGTCAGGGGCTGTTGCTCCATCTCGTATTGGTCATCATTCTTAGTTAAACGAAACAGTGAAAACACATCTTCGATACGGGTTTCTTTTTTTAATCCGATAAACACGTTATAGCCAAATAACAGCAATTCACCCACCTGCACGATATCGCGAGCGATACAATTATTTTCAGTGCGCACCCGAACCCGTGCGGCAACGGCCATTTCAGAGCTACCAAATTCTGTCAGGCGGGCTTTGTTTAATGACTGGGTTTGTTGTTTAAGTTTTTTGCCTTGTTGTAAAAGTCGTTTACGGATGACTTCGTAGGCACCGCCTTCGGCGACCGCTTGATCAACGATGTTGTTTGCTTCCGATTGTTGTTCAGACATATTGTTTTCCGCTATGCTTTACCAATACTAAGCTATGCATTGGAATTAGTATTAGGATGTTTAACTACCTGTGACAGAATGTAACCAGAACCCTAATTATTTATTTATCAACGGAATAAGGGTCTTCGGCTAAAATATAAGCTCTTAAATCAGCTTTACAAGGATGGCTATTTAACCATTCACGAAAGTCACGGGCTTTGCTGTATGATTCTTGCCCAAATTTATCTTGATAGATTGCAGAGAAATTATCTTTAGCACTGTCAGAGCGAATATTTTTTTGCCAATGTGATGTAAGGATTGCATTTAAGGAGCCGGCAAGACCTTCCTGTTTTAGTAATTTCCACTCACCTTTGTCTAACCAAATGCCTCCCAAACTTGAGCTATAATCCAGGCGATGAGAGTTTTTAGAAGAGAGCAGAAATTTAGTCATAATTGTGCCACTAACAGGACACAATAAGGCGGTTGTCGATTCATCAATTGTACATGTTGCTTCTACCGAAAACTTGAATTCAGGGTTACGTTCTTTCCATGCAACATAATCTTCAATTAATATCCAGTTGCCAGCACAGACTGTGCATGTGTGTGCTCTGAATAATCCATCTATAAAGCTGGGGGATAAAATACCCTTGTTACAACTGGTACATTTCATGACTTTGATCTCCCGGATACTCCAAGGTAGCTCTCTATATTTAGTAAACCGTGTTGAATCCTGTGCTCATTAACTCTTTGAGTCTAATTTATTCATCACTTTATGTAGCAATTCAGCGACGACACTGCTCTTGGTTGAAAAACCATCAACCGCTTTACCCAGAGCTAATGATTTAGAAAAGGTATCAAAGAAGTGCTGTTCACCGCCAACTATATCAATGTTGGCTTCTTTCAATGCGGTGGCTAATACATCGGCATTTTCACGGGCAATTTCTTTTCCAGCTTCGATTGAGGCTATCGCTTCCTCAAAAGCGGTTTCCAGGCTCAGGCGGAATTCTTCGTGTTCGCGTGCTTGATCACTCATATTGCCCATAGCTGAGAATTTATCAACCAGGCCATCGGCTTCTGCTTTGAATTGTTCGCGTGTTACTTCGGCTTTGGCCATGCCCACATCTTTCTGTACTGCTGCCTCTGCTTCTCCTTTGGCACTAATAACTCTGGCTTCTGCCAAGCCTTCTTTTTCCATAGAGTCTGCTTTGGCTTCCTGCACTTTAGCTTCTGCCAAACCTGATGCGGCTTGTTCTGCTTGAACGCCTTCTGCCAGTTTTTTCTTGGCATCGGCTTCACGGGCAGCAGCATCTAAATCAGCTTGAGCTAAAGTGGTAATCTCAGTAGCCTTGTGGTGTGCTGCAAGCTCTTCTGCTTCGGCTGATTTCACATGTTTGATTTTTTCTTCTTCAGCTTGAGCTTCTGCTCCTAAGACCTGAACTTGTTTGAGTCTGTCTGCTTCTGAAACTTCTCTCACTTCGTTAATTTTTTCTTCTTCAATGGCGACGGCTTTATCGACTATCACCCGTTCCTGAATGACCCGGGCAATTTCTTTTTTCTCAACTTCAATGGCTTTGTCAGCTTCAATTGTTTGTAAATCAACCTCTCTTTTACGCGCCACAATTTCTAGCTCTCTCGCTCTTACTACTTTTTCTATTTCGATGGCAACTGCGCGTTGACGGTTTTGTTCTGCCACCTCAACTTCGCGCTGTTGATTTTGGGTTTGAACCGCTAAGTCTTGGTCGACTTGTATGGTGGTTGAATCGGCTTTCTTGCGTTCTTCTTCTTGAATTTTTTTAGTTTCAGCTTCTTCACGAGCGCGTATGGTCAGTATTTCACGTTCTTGTTTAGCTTCAGCATCGGCTTGCTGGCGCTTTAACTCCAACATGGATTCAATGGTTTCTACATCTTTTTTCTTAATGGCCAGTTCTTCATCGCGTTCCAGTATATTGGTGCGAACATTCTGAATGGCTGTCATTTCGGTGATTTTTTTAATACCTTCGGCATCTAAAATATTGTTTGGGTCTAGCGATGCTTTAGGTGTTTGTTCGAGATAATCGATGGCAACATCTTCCAGTACATAGCCATTTAAATCATCACCAATGACTTCAATTATTTTTTCTCTAAAATCGATTCTATTTTCAAATAACTGCACAAATTCAAATTTCTTACCCACGGTTTTTAGCGCTTCTGAGAATTTAGCCGCAAATAATTGATTAACGGCATCTCGGTCTGAGGCGCGATCGACACCAATGGCTTTTGCGACTCTTAAAACATCCTCGGTGGTTTCGTTGACCCGTAAATAAAAGGCAACGGTAATATCGGCGCGCATATTGTCTTCACAGATTAAACCATCGTTTCCTCGTCGATCCACCTCTAAGGTAATCAACGAAATTTTCATGAATTCTTTCTTATAAATAATCGGGTAAACCAGGGCGCCAGTAAAATGAACTTTGGGATTGGAACTCATATCATTGACAATCAAAGCCGTGCCTTGGTCGACCTTAATGTAGAAAGCCTTGAACAAAACGGCAATGCCCATAATGATGACAAAACAGATACCTATGCCGGTAACAATAGGCATTAATACGGATAAATCAGCCATGATTTGTGCTCCTTTTTTTATAATTAAATAAGTTGATTTTGTCTAAGCATTAAATTCCTGCTCAGAAATTACGCGATAGATGTTTTTATGTTCTAAATATTCCAGTAATACTACTTTCTCGCCTTTTACAAAAGTCTGATTTTTACTTGATCTAACTTTTAAAATTAAACCAGCGCCGCCATCATCTAAAAAGGCTTCGCCAAAAGAATCGGTCACTTTGGAGGTTCGCACGACTGCGCTTTGGCCCAATATACGTTTAATTGTTTGTTGTTCGACTTTATGAAAAAAAGGTCTTAGCAGTTTTATAATCATTGCCGTTAGTAGCACGGCAAGAAAAAATGCAGCTATCAATACCAGTAAGCCAAATAAATAATAGAGTATTCCAGTAGGAATAAACGGTGACAGGAAATGCACACTGTAATAACTTGCCAGCCAGCCAAATAGAGATAAAAACGAAATAATAATAGTCACTGGAACGCCATTCAATCCGAATTTAAGCATAACTCCCGTGAGTGCGTCAGCGGTACTAGCTTCGCTGCCTAGTTCAAAATCGGTATCTAAACCATCGAGTTCGAGAATATCGAGATCGACCACGCCGAGTACTGCTAATAACCAGTACAGAACGCAAATTGCCAGCACAAAGGTAAACATGGCGGTCGGAAATGAAGCAATATTTTGGTAAAAAGGGTCCATGCCTTCGCTGAGCAAAATGGCAAACATTGTTTATTCTCCTTTCTGATTGAGCAACCTCAACGGTGAGGGGATAGTGACTACTTTTTGGTACGATTATCTGATTCTATCTGCGGTATGACTTGGCTTTTTAGCCTAGCCAAAACCGCCTTGCCACTGACCTTGTCGGCAATTATGCCGGCCGCTTCAAGTCGGTTGTTGAGTGTGTCATCTGATGTGTCTTCGGCTAACGCCTGGGCAGCATTAAATTGTGCATCTTTCAGTTCCTGTTTTTCTTTGATGCGCTCGAGCGAATCTATCGCTGTGGTTAATTTAGAGTTAGAATTACTATGTCTCTGGGCAACTGCTGCCTGAGCGCGTTGCACATTTTCGGTGGCTTTTATCATATCGACCTGATGCTTTAAGCGCTTAATATTATGATTCGCTAGTTTGATTGTGCTACGCAGTTTGTCGGTATTGCTAGTATAGTCGTTACAAGCACTTTGTTCTGTATTTAGTTGTTTTTCTAGGTCAGCAACTTTTTCCGCAAGGTCTAGAGCTAATGGTTCATCGTCTTTTTCAATGGCCTGAATGGCATAGTCTTCAAACTCAGTAATCTTGCTGTTAAGTGCAGTGCATTTTTGTTCTGCAACCTTTTGTCTAGCCATCATTTCTGCCAGACTATCCTTAGAGATTTTTAATTCTTCAGCCGCATCACGCACTTCCTGATCCAGAATTCTCAAGGCCTGAGTATCGGCAATTGCTGCACCTGCTTCGTTTACTCCGCCGCGCAGAGCGGTTATTAGTTTGGACCATATATTCATGAGTTTCCTCCGGTTGTCGTTAATTTGGTGCTGATCAACTCAGCGCTACTTGTGGTGATGAATTATTCAGTATCCCCATAAGGAACCAAGTGTTCACTGTAAGCTTTGGTTGCTGTGATAACGTTACTGGCGAGCATTTCAATTTCAAAAATAATATTGATTAATATTGAGGTCGAGCTGAGTGCACCGAACATTTGGTAATAGTAATTATCATCTTTGAGTTTATCTATGCTGATGGTTGAGAGCGGGAAAAATTTATGTGTTTGTAAGATAACCTCGTTAAATTCGTTTTTATTAGGGACATTATCGGCAGGCCAGAGTAGTGACTCTACAATAATTTGGTGTCCGCGTACCGCCAAAAACATGGGTAGTTCGCCGTACTCATGCATAACAATATGCAAAGCAGGGTCAATACCTTCAATCAGTTCTATAGACGCTTGTTTACTAGCGAATAGTTCGGTTGTTTGTAATGCCTCGAATAAACTCAGCGCGGTCCATTGTGGTGCTGCTACGTGCTTAATTGCTTCGGTATCCGTATTGGCATCAATCAGGCGTAAGGTCTGCTCCAGTGCGCTTAATTTTGATGCGTGTTCCGGTCTAATCCAGACTTCTTTTTTAACGAGGCCGTTTTCGCGCAGGCGTTTCCTATATTCTCGTTGATAATGGGCAG
>VSKX01068708.1_pt1 | contig 15682 bp, 17 predicted proteins | sample 4799481 | NCBI WGS metagenome assembly VSKX01 (sample SAMN12179537, study PRJNA552185) | sponge metagenome | biome: deep-sea hydrothermal plumes; feature: spots directly above weak diffusing fluid; material: sea water; isolation source: sponge from the Swan site of a hydrothermal vent ...
AATGAAAATTTCCCGCTATAATTATTATGGTATACGCTATACGGTATTAGGGGAGGGGGGGGGGAGGGTGACCAGAGTCGAATGCCCATAACTTGAGTATATAGAATGATCGTTTAAATTTAAGCATTTTGTAGCTCAAGATTATAGGAAGCTCAATTAATCGCATGGTGTGCAAACTTTTAAAATGCAACCAACTCAGCAAAAATTCATTGTCCCAAGATTAAAAATAAAAGCAACAACATCTCTTTAAATTTGTCGGACATTTCCAACAATTCTTAACTTTCATCAATAATATCTCAAAAACTGCGGGAAATGTTATAACTTTGATCAGGTGAAATAGGAAACATGTTTCCTACACTTTAGTAGTATTTCACGCGAAACATCAGATCTGAGAGATTTTCCGTCGAAGTTATAAAATGTGGGAAACTTAGAAGAGAAGATCTAAAGTAGGAAATTTCTGGCATAGGAAACACGTTTCCTACATTTTCAGAACAACTTGCTTTTTTCTTTGTTGGACAAAATAGGCATAGGAAATTTTCGTTGGGTTAACTTTTCATTATCAGGCCTTGAAATATCAGGCCTTGAAAGAGTCTTGTTTTCAAGCCTATTGTCTAGATCTTTGTGGGTTAATTTTCTGTTTTGGGGTCTCCTTAACGAAAATAACACCCAACGAAAATTTCCTATACGGTATTTGCACCTATACCTATACGCAGTAAACATACATACATACGCACCTCAGAGTTGGCCACAGCTTTGCCTGCTTGTCTGCCCACTTTCACAGTGAGCTTGGCCAGTGATAGCATCAGATAATCACTAACCCCCACCACATAGCCAGTGGCCTTGCGTGTATAGTGTACACCACGTTGCACTGACTCAGGTACCTCTGTAGGCTTCTCATTAGGATCTATCCTTTCACGGAGCTTGTGGGCACCCTGTGAGAGCGTGTGGGTGTTAGGATATGTGGGCGTGATGGTGTGATGATGTGTGGGCGTGAGGGTGTGACAGCATGAGGGTTTGTGATACGTAGAGTGTGTTTTTATGGGTCTATTCGCGTTCACCTGGTCTTTTGTTTTTGCACTGTCTCTTGGTCATACTTTGGATAAAGTCCAGTAGCATTCTGTTTTTATAATTAAACTCCGCGTCTAACTATCGCTTCAAATTTTTTTTGTAGGATTAGCCACTCAAAATATCACTATGTTTTATCAGTGAATAATAAATATAGTGTACATTTACTTCCGGGGACCAGGTGAACGCGAATAGACTTTAGTTTATATGATGTACCACAGACACAATGCTGGAATAGAAGCTCCCGAATCATAAGATTTGAGTTGAGCCCAGGCAGTAGACACGAATAATTATAAGTAAATTTACATTGTGAACATAGTAAATTTTGCCTATCTGTCCTATACAATGTAAATGATTGGTGAGAGATTATCGTATTGTAAACGGTATTGTCTGAAGCGGCATTTAAACATAAGAACAGTGGTGGAAGAAATATTGAAATTGGTTGAAGTATGGCCGCCAAGTTATAACTAGAAAACGAGAAAACAAGGGCTCGGCTATACTGTACTGTACATACAGTACCTGTTTCTTTCTTGTCTTCTTCTGTTACCTCCGAGGATATTAGTTTCTCGAGAATGCTCTTCCTGGGTCTGCCCTGTTTTCTCTTCTCTTGTTGCCCTTGTTCCACTTGCACCTCTAATAGACCCGACACCTTGATCCTGGGGAGTAGGGGGAGTGGCTAACGTGCGTATATACACGAGGAGCGGAAAGCTTTAACTAATCGTTTTAAGAATACCGAGATATTTTCATGGCCTAAATTTTTCGTGGATTTCACGGTTTTTATACTAACCGTGAAAATTTTATCCACCCAAATTTCTCCACGCTAGCAACAGTCGTCTCAGATAACCGCCGTCACTAGTCAATTCGCCAAAATATTATCTGCGAAAGACAAAACTGAGATGATCCGCGAAATTTTTGGGCGCACAAAAATATCTCGCTATAACGGTATTCGTTTTAATCACACTTCACTCCACACACCTCCGATGTCCCTGTATTATCATTCTCATCTTGTCCCCCACTTCGTGCAGTTCAGTGATCTGAACAAACGTCCCCACATCGTAGATGTCGTCAAGGCTTGTGATGACATCACTCTCGTTGCTATGGGAACGGTATAAAAACACAAAGCAGTAAATACCTTAATAACGGGTATTATTAATTGCGAATTTTGCGAGTGAGGTCAAAATCGCAGTATTATGTACCAGTAAATAATAATTTCTTATGAGTGTGACTTGATGAGTGCAAAGTCTGAATAATTAATGTTTTTTTTTTATTCCGCAATTATTAGTACCGGCAAAATGTGAGGGGTACAGTCAAACCACAGAATTTTGTACGCACGAATAAAAGTGACCTTAGGTATATGGGTGACAACACGTACCTGTCGTCTTTCTTGAGAAAAGCTCCAGCATAGGGCATGTCTAATTTGACCTTTTGACGAATTAGTTTCATCAATTCTTTATCACTTATCTGGTCAGTAAACAAATTGTAAATGCATGGTAAAACTTTTACTGGACTTACTTCGAGTATTTTAACAAATCGTGGAAAGATGGGATTTCTTGCAATGGCCAAAATAGGCACTTCAGGGAAATTGTTTGGAATTGTGACCGGAGCAATAGCGTGCATTTTGTTAGCTTGGAGTAGCTCGAGACCGAGTACTCCCGCTTCTTCCTCCTCCCCCTCCCCCTCCCCCTCCCCGTCCTCCTCTTCCTCGTCTCCACCACTTGCCGAGCTCCACACCCTCACACCCCCACACACCCTCACACCACCACTGGCCACCAGGAGCTTCTTATACCAGGCGGTCATCGACTGAGATCCAGCGCCAAGGGCTAGAGAGGAACTTGGTGGCTGTAGCTGCGTCCGGAGGACGCTGCAAGCAGCCGATCTTGTGTGAAGCTGTCTTACACAGCATGGAGAGTGCCGAGATGAGGAGAGAGGTTTTGAGCGTAACGTTCTGAGCAGTTGACAAGCCATGATTAAGATGTGTGCCACGTGGGCAATAAATGGGCATTAATTAGAACACCACGTGGGTAAATTACTAGCGAGTAACAGGCGTAAACAAGTGTTAAAACGACAATTTCAGGCTCACACAGACTGTCTTCTTGATGTTTGTGCCGAGATCAGTGTCTAAGAGCTCACGGCAGAAAGCTCCCAAGCCCACACTAAATGAGACGAGCGCACTGTCAGTGTCCAACAAAAGCAGCAGCTCCCTAGGTTCTACCTCCCACGACGATGCATTGCGGTTAGACAGCGATGGCGCTGCTGTAAAAGACTATGTAAAAAGCTCTACCCATCCATCTCAACCTGATGAAACTACTAGTGATGGTGCCGTGGCTGCTGATGCAGGAGTGTTTGAGCAAGACGAAGGTGGGCCTATAGTGTGCTACAGTAAACAGCAGAGGTGGGCGGAGCCTGGCGAGCCTGTGTGCATAGTGTGTGGACGCTATGGTGAGTACATAGTGGACAGGACTGATAGGGATGTGTGTAGCCTCGAGTGTAAGGCCAAGGACCTGCATCGTCTCGGGTTGCCGTTGACAAAGCACGAGGAGGTCGCAAAGAAAGAGTCGGATGTTCAACAAAAGTCAGAGACGAAGGCCTCGGCTATTGAGGGGAGGAGCTGCGATGGGTGGAGATACAGAGAGCATAATGACATCGCTGCATTGACCAACAGTCAGGTTGCAGATATTAAAAAAAAGGTATGTATGTATCAGAGGAGGATGGACAATAAATTACCTTTGAGACTAAAATTCTCTCATATGGCAAGGAGGCAAGGAGGCAAGGAGGCAGAAAAAAGAAACAGATCTGTTAGAGAATGCAGCTAAATGGTCAAAATTAGTCTCAAAAGTTAATGATGTCCCCATATCCTCCTCTAAGTACAGTATGTCTTCTGCAAACATTGTTAATACTTTACACGTGTCATCGTCATTTTGCAGTATTCCATCTCGGTCAGAGGAGGGGGCGCCCCAAGACCTATAACTGAGTTTAGTCACCTCGGACTGCCCTCTCAAGGTAGTTACTTGCTGCCATAAGCCTGGTTCACAATACACGTAATGTGCCGCGCTGTGGGAGGTTGCTGCATGCAATTCACGTTGGAATAGACTTGAGTTCTATTCAACGCAGCACGTTACGCGTCAGTGATTACATGTATTGTGAACCAGGCTATACCCTCTGAGTAAGGGTCAAAGTTTAGTGTGCAGTGGAACCTCCTCTACTAATGGACCCTCTGAGAAGCAGGCAACCCACTCTACAATAAGCAGAATTTGTATTCCCAAGTTGTCCATTGTAGAGAGGTTCCTCTTGTGTATTGTATCATTTCTTGCACCTACATACAACACTTAGGTTTTTTGGGGGGGGGGGGGTTTCGTTGTTGTTATTTGCTCATTTTTTGTTTGTTTGTTTGCTTGTTTGCAGTGCTTGCTAACTTGTGTGAGAGAGAGTATGTGCGGCCCAGTCCTGTGCAGATGCAGACTGTACCAGCTGCTTTGGCCGGCAGAGATCTGCTGGTCTGTGCCACCACAGGCAGTGGAAAAAGTGAGTCGGTGCATGTATGGTGAGGTGATCAACTATCTTTGAAAGGCCACACTTTTGCTCTGGGAGTAATTTGTGATATTCTGAAAGCTCAGTAAATGCTCTCAAATTTTTTTGAAAAGGCCCAATTTTGACAATTTCACCCACTTATAATATAAGTCCATGGTTTTTTTCCCGAAAATGGGCTAAAATTGACTGTTTGATTTTAATGCATCATTTGAAAAAGATTACTCTAAGCTTCTAGATATCTTTGAAAATCGGACATTAAGTTGTGGGGGCTTGAAAAACAAAGATGATCAAGATCTACATTTGTGAATTCTAGTTTTCTATATACTTTGCCCAAGCATTCCTAAGGGTAGATACATGAACCTGCTTAGCACCCTATAAGTGCTAGTAAATACATTGTTAAGTTTTTCTGTATTACTTTGCCCATCCTGGTAGATACATGAACACTGCATGAACACTGCTTAGCACCCTAAGTGCTAGTAAATACTATAATATTGTTTTTGTTGCAGCTCTCTCGTTTCTGCTGCCTCTTCTTCTCTCTATCGTCGGCTCCTCTACCTCTCAGACACGAGGGGGTCAACCCCAGGCCCTTGTACTCACTCCCACCAGAGAGCTGGCCATGCAGATAGAGACACAGGCAAAGCAGCTGATGAAAGGTACCTACGCCCGCCGGGGTACTGTACACAATAAACACTTGCAAATTACATTCCACCCTATAGAGATTGAAGGTGCTTATTACTGCACATTGCTTGCACTGTGTAAGCATGCAGCATCAGAGTAGGTGCAACATGATCAATTAAGGCATTCGATTGCTTGCTCTTCACTTTTTTGTTACTTCTAAAGTAATCTTAGGGAATAGGATTCCTTTTGCTGCAGAATAACTTTGACCTTTGCTCAATCGGATATAAAGGCTACTAAGAAAGTTAAAAAAAGCGTTATAATGTCTAGCTGATTGGTACATGTATGTGTACCTCCTCTGCATTGTGAAGTCTGGTTCACAATAATAATTATGATGCAAACGTATAGGCACACAGACGCACACTGGAATAGAACTGTGTTCTATTCCAGTCTGTGACCGTACGCAAATTAATGAAGCTCTGGACAGCATCATATTTTTTGAAGTGTATTTTCTGTGTCCATGCTAAATTAAATCTCTTATGCATGTAGGAGTCCCAATGATGCGTACAGCGTTGATAGTGGGGGGAGTCCCTCTGGCCCAGCAACTCCACAGACTGCGTAGTGGAGTGCAGGTTCTCATAGCAACACCGGCACGGCTCAATGACATCATTGTCCATCACTCAGGAGAGATTGAATTGATGGACATTGTGTTGCTAGTTGTCGATGAAGTCGACTGTCTCCTACAGATGGGATTCGAAAATCAGGTTTGAATTTTTGATTGAAATTTGAATACTGTGATTTTTCTATGCGCATAATTATTGCAGTTTTATGAGATTGAGGAATTTCTTCCTAAGAGGAGGCAGAATTTGATGTTCTCGGCGACTATCCCTCGAAAAATTGAGAAAATGGCATCTAAACTCATGAATCAGCCTCTTTACATTTGCATTGGCGAGGTGAGCTAGCACACACACTACACATATATGCGTATGTAAATCAATTATTGATGAACTATGTTATGTTGTAGCCAAGTGTGCCCTGTGACTCCATTAAGCACACTGTCATCTGGGTAGAGGAGAACTCAAAACGAAAGAAGCTTTTGGCACTTTTAGACGATCCCAAACACTTCAAGTGAGTCTATATAATTATGAGCAGGTGCATGTATTAACTGCCAATTATGGAAGTTAAGGCCAGTTCACAATACACGAAACTCTGGCAAAATCGCTCGCACGACGTTATCGCATGATTAGGATTCACGTCTGTAAATTGCACGCTACGCGACGCGTTGCATGTATTGTGAACCCGCCTTAAGTCTTCCACTGTAGTGCCTTAACTTACTATTTCTAAATAAGGAAATTGCAAGGATACCTAAAACCTTTATACGATTTGCTTCTTTAGACCACCGGCAGTTGTGTTTGTGAGCTCAAAGATGGGAACTTTGCTTCTAACTGATGCAATTAATAATAAGGTACTCTCGTACAGTCATGTCCATTACAGCTGATTGTGTTTGTTGTGCAACTTCAATTCCTGAAATTAACTGCTATAAATTCCACGGTATGTGCAAATTGGTCACGTGTATGACCGATGTCTACATGTAGACACGCCCACACATCTCGGCAGTCTGTATCCACGGCGACATGGCCCAGGAGCGTCGGAGTGAGGTTGTGAGAGGATGCATGGACGGCAAATATTCGATAGTCGTAGCCACCAATATCCTCGGTAGAGGACTGGATTTAGTATCAGTGAGAGAGGTGAATTATTCACATCCACTTGCTAATCAGATGACTTTTCGCACATAACAGGTGATCATCTTTGACATGCCGCACTCCATCACCGAATTCATACATCAGGTACCCAATTTCCACTGGGGAGAAGTTTTATACTTCTGCATGCATGCTATGCTTACCTTTGAGTCTAAAAAAAAGGTTCATTATAATACGTGCATGTGCTTTGCACCACACATGGGCACATTTTTTCAGTTAACTGTTTCAGTGTTAAGAGTGTTTGTCATAGATTTACATTCACCCCTTGCCCACTTTTATGCCAACTATCCCCCCCCCCCCCCCTTGCTGCTGCAGGTGGGTCGGGCTGGTAGACAGGGCTCACCTGGTTCAGCGTACACATTCATCAACAACAGTAACAAGACTGTCTTCGTGGAGCTAGCTACTCTCTTGCAGTCTCAGGAGGTGCACCTACCCCCACAACTAGCTAAGTATGTGCAGCTATTCGTTGGTAATAGCCACACCTTAAATTCTTTGCATGTTTTTTGCAAAGCAAAGACTAATGTTGGTAATAAATTATTATAACCATGTAAGAATCTCTTGGTAGTGAACAACACAAGTGTATAGTATTTTGCTTCACCATGCAGTCAAGCCTGGTTCACTATAAAAATTATTATGATGCTGGAGCTTACGTACGTAGACGAGCGTCAGGAAACGCCATTAGAACCTGGGTCTAATCGAGCGCTGCCTTAAAAGTACATGACACTAGTCTATGCTCCAGCGCCATAATTATTGTGAACCAGGCTTTAGTGTTTATGATGTATAAATTATTGATAACGAAGTCCGAACCAGTTAATTATTGTGCATGCAGTTCCCCTCACCTCAAAGCTCAGGTGGACAAGAGAAAACGGCTGCTTGAGAGTGGGAGTGACCAACAGGGAGGAGGAGGCAAACGGCCAACAACCAACTCCTATCACAATCAGTAAGAATACATCGTCATGCATATGCATATGCTTTACTAAGATCAAATTGATTGAGTTGATTGAGTCGAGCCCTTGTTTTCTTAATTGTTATAACTTGGCCATACTTAACCAGTTTTCAAGTCTTGTAGTTAAACAGCTCTTCTAACTGTTACCTCAAAACGAGGTGATTACTTACCAGTCAAAAGTTAGTTCTAGTATGAAGACTGCTTCATGAGTCAAATCAATTTGAGTCTTATCTAATTGTGTATTCTGACTATGACTAACAGTGTTGCTTTTTTTGTAGGTCCACTCTGCTCAACATAATCAAGGCCAATTCTAAGAAACGAACGGTTATTAAAAAACAATAATTATTGGTTTGTGTGTGTGCATCGTTAATTTTTTTTATATTTATGTGGTCACTTTTACTCTCTTACAAGATAAAAATTAATAGTGTGTAATGTGTAAAAGGGAGAGCACACATTGCCAATAAAAGTATACCTCAGTAGCATGATAGTACAAACGCTCTGTGGTTTTCAAGCAAGAGATCAAACACTAATTATTGCTTGGAGAAGGTGAGGAATCTCACAGCATCTTTTGGCGCATTATATTCCGTGGTGGCATAAGGCAGAGGTGTGTAATTTTCTCCGCTACTAGCTAGCTCTTTCTGAGAGCACACAAGTTGTGTATCAGTGATGGAACCTGACTCCAGGAGTGAAGACTATCCTCCTCCGCCATTTATCCAGCCCTACAACTGCAACCCGGTGTCCAACCAGTGCTATGAAGACTATGCTGCACAGCCGTTACCGCCTGAAGAGCCTTCTTCTTCGCTGAGTACCGTTGAAGAGGACAGCTATGTACAGCTCTCTGCAGCAGCCCTTCCCCCTCCGCCACCGCCGACACTGCGTCCACCCACACAGCTCCTCAGCGACACTAGGCCGACTACATGCACTGCAACAGATGACTTGAAGAGAAAAGCCACTGAATGGCTACCCCCGACGCCAGTGGACTCTGACAACAGCCCTTCACCTCCTGGTGAAGACAAGCTTCAGCTTAAAAAGCGCACAAAATGTATACCCCCTCCTGAAGGAGGAATTGTAGTGTCTTTACTTGATGCAGACCTGTGGAACAACTTCAAAATGGTCGGTAATGAGATGATTGTCACCAAGCCTGGGAGGTGGGTCGAAAATATTCGTGTATTCATTTTTCGCATGCACCTTTTATATAATCCAGAGGTGGTTCGACACACGTACCAATCCACTAGTGTATCATCCTTTTCACTTTTTGTTACCTCCATCATGTAAATAAAATTATTGTGAAATGTCAAGGCCATCCGCTGTACCTTGACCTTTGCTCAACTGCCACAAGAGTCAGTTAGTATGTGTGTCGTACCTCCTCTGCTTCAAAAGGCTGATTTATAATAATATCATAACGCTGACACTACGTTGGAATATAGACCCTGTATGTAAGCTCTAGCGTCATAACAGCCTTGAAACGTATTTTCGTTGTATGCCCTGAGTAAGGTCATCATAGTAGCCTACTGTCCGCGGCTACTATTCAAATGTCTAGATTTTCGTGGTTAATTTTTTCGTTTGGAGGCTCTCCGTAACGAAAAATAAAACCCAACGAAAATTTTCCGCTATACGGTAGTCAGTTTATCCCCTGTTTTAACAGCTGATAACCAGGCTCCACCCTCATATTATTAATTATCCCCCCACCCCCCTCCAATAAATGCAGACGTCTTTTCCCTACTCTCCTTGTGAGTATCCGAGGCCTTGAAGCGAATGTTGACTATGACATCGTTTTGAGGTTCTCGTCAGTCGATACTTTTCGCTACAAGTTTATGAACATGAAGTGGGTCCCTGTGGGAGAATCTGAGGTGCTACAAGACGAAAGGAGGCAGGCCTATCGTCATCCCAACAGTCCGAAACCGGGCTACTTTTGGATGAAAAAACCGATTAGTTTCAAACCCTGCAAAATCAGCCACGATCCTCATTCTAAATTTGCTAACGTAAGTTCACCCCTTCGTGTACCCTTTGTGTACACTTCAGGTCTATAGGCTCATTCGCACTCCATACAACTGAAATCGACTAAGGTCCTACACAAACCGTTTTCGCGTGTCCGCACCAAAAACTCCAAGTCGACTCGTTGTTGAAGTCGTCTCCAGCCCAAGTTGCCTGATGAGGTGACTTGGCAAGGAACAAAACGACTCCTAAACCTCTGATAACTGCTGAATCAGCATTATTTGTCACGTGAAACACCCAAAATAACAGTACAGTGCGGGCGCAAATCAATACGGTACAAAATCGACTCTGGTAGGAGCAAAACGCTTAATTTTGTTGTAGGTAGTGCGGATGGGCTTTATATAGCTATTATGTATATTGGCATATTTTTTACATACAGATTTTCATTCACACTATGCATAAGTATGTGATGAAGATTGTGATCACTCCACTAAATGGGGTCTCCCCAAAGCCAGTCAATATTTGCCTGGATGCTACTGAGTTCGTGGCCGTCTCTGCCTACCAGAACACCAACCTCACGCAACTCAAGATTGACAACAACCCGTTTGCCAAGGGGTTCAGGGACCGGGAGATTGTACCTGCAACGTCATATCCTGCGTTCCACCATGCTCTGTACAGGTCTCCTGTGTTGGACTCTTCAGTACCATTGTCTGGTAATGAATAGCATCTCCATCACATAATTATTATTGTTTTGTCCGTATTCTTTTACAAATGTTGTCTAAAAAGCCTGGTTCACAACATGAGGCTTATTTGTGTAGATGAGCGTCTTAGGTCCAATCAAGCATTTTGTGATGCTAGTCTACATACGTAAGCTCCAGCATCATTGTGAACCAGGCTTATAGGACAACATGAATAGAATTTTCTTTTGATGAAGATGGTAATTCTCGAGCTGTATCTTTTTTTTGCATTTTGCTGGCTTGCGTATAATAGGGCTTTGTCATAATAATTATTATTTCCTCCAGTTCTGTCCAGTATGCACGATTTAGCTCCCGAGTCTGTTGTCTCCTCAGCTGCTCCAAGCCCGATGTTTTCTGCTCCACCCTTACCGACCATCCCGACTCTTTCGACTCTGCCCGACTATTCCAAGTTGCCGGTCGACTACACGAGGCTCCCCATTATGCCTCCCCGTCCAACCGATTACACTAGGCCACCTTTCCCCTACCCAATGCCTTCCTCGATGGCTCATGGCTCCGGACTCCCGATTTCTAGCTGTTCCTCAATGTCTAACGGTATTCCTATGATTAGTGGATTCTCCATCAATGGGCATTCAATGGCTGGTGGCGGCTCTTCTTCTATGACTAGCAATTGCCTTGCTATGGTTGGCGGACTCTCCATGGCTGGATCATCTCTGGCCAACAGGCATTCTACTATTGAGAATGGATCCTCTATGACTGAGAGTGGATCCTCTGGCTCTCCGACTGGACATGTTTAAAAATTTACCTTGAACATATATTTATCTACTACGATGCTGAATTTACGTACGCTGCGAGATTTTACAGATAGCTAACACACAAACTGCTAAAGATTATATACTGAACACTAGGAACACATACTGAAGAATGGAGACTATACTAAATATTAGGGACACTCTCGAACATTTCGAAATTAGGGAAGATTACTGACTAGGAACACTTCTGGACATTTTGAAATTACTAGAACTATAGGAACGCTGCTTGAACATGCTCTGAACACTACATTAATTACTAACTACCTGTTACTGAACACACATTATATTCAGCATCCTATAAATTATTTTCACACTTTCTGAATAATTGAGGGAGTGGCTATAATAGAGGCATACGGTTAACAATACATAACAACGCAGATGCTAATCGACGCACTGGATGCTGTTGCGTCATATTTATTGTGAACTATAAGAGTTACTCTGTAAATTTCTCATAACACCAAAACAACTATCTTATGGGGACATATTTTATTTGTTTGCGTTTTTACATTAATTTTGTCAATGTCAATTTGGATAACTCTTACCTATAGGTCAGTAACTATCCGCGAATATAAATTTTTGCGACTTTACTCTCATTCACAGAAATAGCAGAAATTAATACCCACGAAAATATGTCATCGGTTTACAGAGTACTAGTTATCGAGTTAAGCTGTTGTAGGTGCTAATGAGTTTGACAAGCGAGTGTGTGTGTGAGGAGTTGTGTGCCTCTGTCTACTCTGTCCACCATCAATTCAGCCATCTCATTATCACATGACCATACGCTCACGTAACCAGGGAGACTAGGGGTGGACTCTGTATGGGAGGGGAATGTGACAAAGTCACAAAAAGCCGCATAAAGTGAGAAATGCGAGATATTTTCGTGACCTAAAATTTTCGTGGATTTCGTGAAAATTTTATCCGCACCAAAATTTCTCCACGCTAGCGACAGTCGTCTCAGATAACCGCCGTCACTAGTCAATATTCGCCAAAATAATTAACTGAGACGATCCCCGATTTTTGGGCCACGAAAATATCTCGCTGTACGGTAGCTAAACTTTCGTGTACTCACCTCTAGGAGGATGTGCTAGTAATCTTTCGTGTACTCACCTCTAAGAGGATATGCTAACTAGTAATCTTTCGTGTACTCACCTCTAGGAGGATGTGCTAGTAATCTTGCCATTCCTGCATCATTCTGTTTCTGTAGACGACTTTCAAAGTCTTTTTGCGTTCTCCACATTTCAAATTTCTCCTTGGCTCTTTTCCTTTCCTCGGCTTTGTTGTTTTGTTTCAGCGTCTCTACTTTGTCTAGGTACGCATTCTCTTTTGATCTCATGAAATCTTCATTCTGCTTTGCTTTGAGCCAGTGCTGAAACGCCAGTCCTCCTGCATCTCTTTGCTGCCTCCTACTTTCAGACAACTCTCTCTGAGCTGCTCTCTCCATTGCCAGTTTACCCTGAAGCAAACAAAGCTGCTATAAGTCCTAGGCAATCTAGACTAGATGTAGTCTAGAATTTATGTGTGTCTACCTCTTTCTCTTCGTTTTTCCTCTGCAGCCAAGCTTCAAAGGCGACTCTATTTCTCTCCAGACGCCTTAGCTCTTCGTCTTCTTTATCACTCATCACTGGACTGCTGTTTCTAGCAATGCTGATTCAGCATTTTAATTGTTTACGTTGCTGCGGCAACTTGATGCTGCTGCAAAAGGGGGGGTGGGGCTCGTGCACAAAAAGCAAGTTATTGATTTACTATGAGACAGAGTCGATCCCTGCGTTGCCTTAGCATCCAGCATAGAGAGTTTTGATGCCTTAGAAACAACGCTGAGTCTTGCTCAAGTCAGTCTGCAGAAGCTTCTTCTTCGTGAGCAAGATTCTTGCTCAAGAGTCTTGACAAGACTGTCAATCTAGCCGGCCATTGTGAAAAAACAAGACCACTACACTCTGATCTGCTAACCAAGATGCCGCTCAATCGTCGTGATGCAGAGAAGAGTCTAAATCTGCTGTGGGAGTTCTTTTCAGAAGCCAGCAGCATTGGATCTACTGAATGCTCTCAAGCTTTTGCTCCAGCCATTTCAGGGCTGCACCTGTTCCTCTCTGATGTTCTCCCCGCAAGCCAGCCTTTCATTAGAGCAAAAGTCAAGGTAAGTGTACAGAACAACAGTATTATCTACTATAGCAATGGCTGCCTATGCTTAAAAAATATAAAATTGCAGTTTTAGATGCCTGTAACTAGAAAGCCCATAAAAACTCTATAAATTATGTGGTTAGTTTAAAACGTATTTTCACCCATGGTTAGTCCATGGTTTTTTGTTCAAAATTGGCACATTTTGACCTGACGTAATTTATCAATCTAAACACATATCTGAAAGACCTCACAAAGAGCTATTGAATGCATGTGTTAGTTTTGAAATTGGTCGCTGCTAACTCTAGTTATAGGCTCTCGATCAAACTTGATAGCTATAATCATTGTTGTATGATTTATTTCCCAACAATTTCAGGGAGGATTTGTTGAAATCCGTCCCCGAGAGGACACTCCTGTTCGTGTGGTGGATCTTGAGGTTGCCCCTGGTGACAAGGTGGGGATTGTGCTCGACTCTATCCATGTGGACTCCATCAGTTTGAGTGGAATGAGTCCGATTGTTGTCAGTCTCGTCAGTCCGGGGAGTGTGGCGGCTCGTGACAGGAGACTGGGACGAGGGGACCAAGTCCTCGAGATCAATGGACACTCTCTGAGGCTGGCCTCACTAGAGAGAGCACGGTATGCATTCATTAATAATAATTATTCATTGTTTGCTCGCAAAACACAAACTGAACTTATTTCTTCTCAATTGCAAAGATTTTCGTAGGCAAAATAATTATACAATAGCTGTAATCGTACTACAGTGACATATTATTAATGAAATGATCGACTGTTCCTTCATGCAGGTGGCTACTAGACTCTGCTGCACGCAAGGGTACTATCTCCATGGCTACTCTCCCCTACGCCCTTCTGGACGGGCTAAAGCATGCCGTCTCGCGACACAATCTCCTCACGCTTACGCCTACAAACAAACACAAGCGCTCTAAAAGCCTTGATAACATCAACAAGATATGGAAGAAGAATCAAGCCATAATTGTGCCCTCGCGCTCAGAGGTGAAGAGATCAAAGACTGACGTGGCTTCGCGATTTCATCGAGCAGGGCTGGATGAACGATACACACCCTCTATTGGTAGTAGAGCGTCTGAACGCAGTGTAGTGTCCAGCACTGTCGAGGTGGCGGCTCATTTGGCCAGGAGCAGTATGATGTCATCTAAAGCTGCAGGCTTTGGAACATTCAAGGTACACGCAGCAATAGCTACTTTCTGTATAATTAGGAAGTTTATGTGTTATGCGCATAATTGGTTCACAATAATAGCACTGGAGCTTATGTACATGTATATATATGTAAAGCTCCAGCGTCATATTGTGAACCAGGCTTAATAATTATTACAAATTCATATTTTTATAATGGTTTGATTCTCTGTGACTTGTCCTCTCTCAGAAACGCAAGGTTCGTAAGATGCACATTGTCAAGGGTAGCAGCGGAGTTGGTATCAGGATTGTGGGGGGCAAAGGGTCAAAGTACGGTGACATGGGCATCTTCGTCAACCAGCTGGAGGAGGGAGGGGCAGCTAACAGGTAAGCATTTCATAATTTTCTGCCGTACTGTGTTAATTGTCAATTTTTGCTTCAATTTACTCTTCTCAGCTATTAAAATTATCATAATTTAGAGGTTACATGTATATAATATTCTCTCACATTCAGAGACAGTAGACTCAAGCCTGGAGACGAGCTGCTGATGGTGGATGGCAAGAGTCTGGTCGGGCTCACTCATACAGAGGCAGTAGAGGTGCTCAAGACTACACAGCGTCTGGTCCAGCTGGTCGTAGCTACGGAGGACGATGGCGGCGAGAGTGTGGCATCATCAATTCAATCCATTCCTGGCCTGTTTAGTGGACAAAGGAGAAAGAGTCGTACTACTCAAGAGATTGCTCCAGAAGTATTCAACTCTCCGAACAGAGGGGCCTTTGAGATGACCTTGTTAAAGAAAGAAGAGAATAACTCTCAGGTGAGGTTGCACACTGTTTTTGTTAGGAGCTTACGTAGCGTCAGTATAGCCTGGTTCACAATTTGACGCTGGAGCTTACACATAGCGTCAGTAGCGTCACAGGGGCGTAGGCAGGATTTATAGAAAGGGGGAGCAAACTTAGCTGGGCAAAGTGCCCGGAAAATGTTGACCGGAAGCCACACCCATTTAATTGTTTGTGGTTTACTTTCACTTCCTGTCAGGTGGATAATTTATGAACAATGAGCTAC
>VSKX01008298.1_pt1 | contig 15664 bp, 7 predicted proteins | sample 4799481 | NCBI WGS metagenome assembly VSKX01 (sample SAMN12179537, study PRJNA552185) | sponge metagenome | biome: deep-sea hydrothermal plumes; feature: spots directly above weak diffusing fluid; material: sea water; isolation source: sponge from the Swan site of a hydrothermal vent ...
ACCTTTGATAGGTGTACACTGCATGTACAGTTACCCTTATCTCAAGTGGTTTTTTCCCATTTACTATTTGCCCCAAAGTACTGCCCTTTGCAGCTCACTTGGTAGTTTGGGGCAAATCGTAAATGGCAAAAAACCACTTGAGATAAGGGTAACTGTACATGCAGTGTATACCTATCAAAGGTCTTATGTAAACTGTTCCCTTATCTTAAGTGGTTTTTTGCCATTTACTATTTGCCCCAAACTACCAAGTGAGCTGCAAAGGGCAGTACATTTTAACAATAATTATTAAGGAAATGATTTCATGTAAAATTAATTATGCAAGCAGTGCATGATTCCAGGCTATATTGACTTGTGTGTGGTGGTCAGCAAACAAGAGAGATAAGGACAATGGTTTTGCTCTTCCTGTAGGGGACTCGTAGCCAATAACTAGCTATTAATCTGAGTGTATGCATAGTGTAGTATTCTGTTATTTACATAAATGTACTTTTGTTGTGATGGAATGTGGGTGCACATGCATGCAGGTTCATTGAAAATGAGAGTTAGATTGAGTTATCACCCATGATTGCTAAGATAGCTACATATCATAAAGACACAGCATCAATTTAAATAGTATATAGGACAATTTTTGGCAGCTAGCTATAATGCTGCCAAATTTTATCCCACCAGACAAATTTTGACAGGTAGGACAGCAAAGTCCTATAAGATAAAATTTGGGTGGGACAATTATTGCTGTGATAGACCCAACCCATGTGTGCATGATATTTACTACTGTCAAATAACTATACATGCATGCATGCATATATAATACTGCCGAGGGTTCAACATGCACTTTAGTGCTCTTGTTTTCTAAAGTGTTCAATTGCATCCATCAATTGCATTCATCAATTGCATTATGTTGTGTTATGTGTGAGGCTGTCACAAGGCTGCTCACACCATTGAGTGGAAGAGGTGTGGTGTACAAACAGGCAGGGCAGGTAATTAAGCTTTCTCCATCGTCATCTTGAACAACCATTTGATCGACACATTTCTTACAATAAACGTGGAAACATTGTAGGAGTTTTGGATTAGTAAACGGACCGTTACAGTTTCCACAAGTACGCTATTAGAAAGGGAGGTCAATACAATGAACACCACATAGAGCATTAGCTAACAATTAACCTTTGAGATCACACGGGGAGCTTGTGTATCCCCGGCTCTCGTTTCAATTCCTTTAGCCAAATCCAGAAACGCCTGTATAAAAAACACACATTTAGTTAATAGCAGTGATAGCTAGGTGTGGCCGTGCTAAAGACAATTTAGCTAGGTACTATAATTATAGGTGCGGCCGTGTTAAAAGCAGGTAGCTAGGTGTGTACTGTACTAGTAAGTAGTCCTGGTCCTCCAAAGAAACACGAAACGGAAACATGCGACATCGTTTTCTTGTGCAAGAGAAAAGCCCTAGTCCTGTGATGTCACAAAGACTTCAATGTTCCGTATACTTCAGTGCAGAACATCAAGCGGGTAGCCAGGTACCTTACTTTAGGCAGCTTATACGCTATGATTGTTAGAAGTCTACTCTGAGCCTATAGCTAACTTCGCGTACAGGTAAGCAAAGCATTACACATGCATGCAGAGGCGGATATCCAGTCACAATTATAAGGGGGTTATAAAACAAAAGCGTGCATTAGCACGTGAGCAAATCTTTGACCACGCCCCCTCGTGTATGTTTTTGTGAGTGTTTGGGGGAGTTGCAACCTGAAACCCACCCCCTAGATCCGGGCCTTTTATATGGCACTTTTTTACCACATATACAACACATAATTATAACTACATACCTCACACTCAATGATATTACACCGAAGCATCAGCACATTTAATTGGTGCTGTTTATTATAGTTGCTATTAGCTAACTAAACTCTAGACTTGTTGAGCTGACCTTGTTCACATTGTTCCCTGTTAAGGCACTGACCTCCGTGAACAAAGCACCACAATCCTCAGCTAGCTGAGAATTAGATGAGAGATTAGTAGCACTATATACCGTATCATTGTTCCTCCCTCACCTCTCTCCCCATCACCTCACTGACAACTCTTCTCTCCACAAGATCAGTCTTGTTGCCAACTATCATTACCACAGTATCACTTGGTACATTCTATATAGTGTATAGAACATTCGTAAAAGTCTGAATTAAAGAGCCATGCACTTGTCCATCTGCCAATAAAGCACCGTTCTTTGTATAGCTAGCTAATATTTAAAGGCCCAATTTTGCACTCCAGACATTTATGGTGCACTCACAATTTTATGCAATGAGAAAATAAACATACCTCTCTAATGAACTCCATCCATATTGTTCTGATTTCCAAGAAAGAGCTCATGTCTGTAACATCATACACCACCATTATCCCATGAATGCCTTTTAGATACGGTTTTATCATGCTTCTGTGACGTTCATGACCAGCAGTGTCCCATATTTGAAGCTTAACTTCTTTGCCACCAATGTGAACTGACTTAAAGCCGAACTCAACAACTATAGAATTCAGTCCAACATTAAATATAAATAGTTGTATAGCTAGATATAGATAATTATGTAGCTACAGTATTGATGGTCTCACCAATAGTTGTTGGTATTCCATGTATGGACTCGTTCCTAAGGAATCTAGCCACTATACTACTTTTTCCCATACAACCACACCCAAGCAAAGTAATTCTTTGCTGTGCACTTTCCATCTGATATATCTTGGTCTGACAACAAGGTCTAGCTTGATCTATAAAATTTCTACACACATTAATTTGGCCGACAAGATAGGTAGCTAAAGAGGTCAACCAATGACTATAACTGTATATTGTTGCATGCAGAAGTTTGCATGCCTTTGACCATGCAGATACATTATTATTGTTATAGCTGAACACATGACTATTATTAATTGTTCTGGGTGAACAATGCTATAGCTAGTATAATGCTACCATGCATGCACATACATGCACTGTGTTAGCTATACAACTGACTAATCAACTTACACAGACACAGAACACCTTTGCACCTTTGCACCAGATGGATGTGTATACATATATAGCTATCTTAAGGCTTACTTGGTTATAATTACGAATTTTCATGTTTGACTACTGAAATGGAACCTCTCTTTCGCACATCATCCTCTCTCAGTTTAGTCTGGCCGGCCAGCTGCCCCAAAAATTAATAGTCTCCAAACTGAATTGGTATGGGTCGATTGCACTAAAAGTGAAAAACTGCTGTAAGATAAACAAAAATCAACTCAGCTCTGATCTGCTCAGTACTGTCAAGCTGTGATCGATCATGGACAGTACAAAAACTACACTTGTTTTGTTAATGACAATCTGTGTGATGGTTGAATGTGTTGACTGTGGAGTCACTCTGCTCACACCAGAGACACTGGCCAGTTTCCCGAAAGCCTTTAACAACTGTAGCGGTACGCCGGAGTGTGTGAAACTGTATACTGATGTTCTCTTGCCAATGTATATACATACTGCATGGTTGCCAACATGTGGATTCTAGAATATATCTGCTATATTTACGTTACAATTATAATTATAGCGGCCTTAATATTGATCCTATCCTTTCATTTTATCAATGCATGATGGTCGATCACATGCACACGTACATAGTTATCCCTAATTTGGCCATTTTTATGCGACAATAGTTAACATCATTGACAATTTTCACATTTCAACAGCTGTTGGAGATTCTGCAAAAGTTCTAAGCTTCTCATTAAACTCGTACAACTTAAGACGGGGAGATGCAATTGTTGGAAACTTGACATACTTTTTGTGTAAGTTGAATTACATCATCTGCTATACTAGGTCACATGATTCTAAAGTCACGTGTGTATCTATAGAGTAATATCAACGTTTCCTAGTTGTAATAACAATAACAAACTGAATGTGTATCCATGGCTGCTATAAGTAGCAAATGATAAACAGCTAAAGTCTATTTGCATCCTGGTCCTCCGTTTTTGCACTGTATCTTAGTCGTATGCTTGGTATCATTCTGTTTCTGATGAAACCCCGCGTCTAACTATAGCTTCAAAATTTTGTAGGATTAGCCATGCAGTCAAAAAATCACTATGTTTTATGAGTGAAACTTTTACTTCACTGCATGGGGCACGTATTATACCTGTGTTATGCTACAGCTCATGATATATCTGGGAATGTCACGCTGTCAGCATGGGGCAAGCATGGTGTTGTACCGTACTTTGCTGATACTCTCAATCTCTGTGACTCGAGTGTTATCTCGTGTCCGCTGAAAGCTGGTAGGGGAAACGCTGTCTTCAAGTACCAGCTGAGCCAGTTTCAATCAATTGTAAGTTTTAATGCAGTATGTGTGACCGTGCATAGTACTCTAATCGTATTCCTTGTATGTCTATAATAATGTTTCCTGTCGTAAGTTTGATGGTTATTATTACAGACTATAGGTCTCTGTTGCTGTTTATTTTGCTGACTTCATTAATTCCTTAATTCGTTTGAAGTAGATCTGTGTACCAAATGTTTACAGAATGAGTGTACAGTCATCCCACTCTGCATGCACTTGTGTGACATATCTATATCATTTGCTTATAGATAGTTTCAACTGTTGCTAAAATGTAACCTGAAAACTGTCGTCAATTTGTAGCAATTAATTATCTCTATATGTTCTAATAAATGTACGTATATGCTTGCTATACACAGAAGGTTGCATGTCATGCAAGAGAGAGAATTAAATATTATTATATAGCTCTCGTGTAGACAGGGTCTACATTTAATGTTTTTGAGTCTAGTAGTAATAGCTATATAATTTTATACCGTATAATTTATTTGCTTGAATAGGTCGTGAACCTTAAATAACTCGCGCCCTCGAAGGTCACATAGTAACTCTGCTTGCCAGCAAAAATAATACTTAGCGCACCATGAATAATTGAAACCTTGAACTTGACCACACCCTACTATTACCCATACATTTATGAATACAACAAGTACACTGTACAGTTTCTAGTGAAAAACATTGCTGCTTTAGTGTCATATGTAGACCTAGATAACATCTTCTAGTACAACACCACCTGCAAAAAGAAATTAAAATCATACTACGCTAATAGTGTTATAGCATTTGCAGAAACTCACAGCAATAGGAAATACGTATAGAGGAGGACGAGACTGTATTCGATGTGAGTAGACTTTATACAGTAAAACATATCTTAATCTAGCTGGCCTGGACTCGACTGTTTACTGAAATTGCAGAATCAGGGGCACATTTCCTGTTAATGTTATACCATCGCGCGCTAGCACTCCAGAAGTAGACCACACCTTATCTAATGTACCGTCTATTGGGGTGGCTTCGTGTGGGCTAAAACGCGTGCCCTTGTTTAACTCGCGCTCTCGAATAGCTCGCTACTGACCTTACTGCTCTAAAAAAATAGCTCACTACTACGTGGGCCACGTAGTAGCGTGGCCTATATTCATGCAAGAAAATGCGGTAGCTAGCTATAATTTCTTTCCTGGCTATAATTATTATCAGTACAAATTTCTGCAAAATAAATGCTTGTTCATGTTTAACTGACAATTAACTGTTTAATTAACTGCTTCGCAATGTGTACTATGCATGCGTTTATGTTTTTCTAATAATAAAACAAAAATGTATAATTTTGTAGGGTTTTTATGAAGTTCACTTTTCCGTTTCTGACGAGAATAAGAAAGAGCTTGTTTGTCTTGATTTCAAAATCAACATAACAATGTAAAACACACTGAATTATCTGCAGACACATAAATATAGCTGTAACAGTGTATGTATGTTTATAATAGCTACACTTATATTATTATAATTATGTATTATAATGTGTGTACAGAAGACTTGTGCTGTGTATGTGCAAATACATATGCATGCATTATGTATGCATTATGTGTGCATTATGTAGTAGCTTACCACTACATTCTGTAGACTTCCTACATGAAAGTGCAAGTATCCATTGCCTGTCAAGTGTGTTAGGCATCAGTTGACAGACAGCATGATTATGGCCTGTATATAGCTACCAGATTGGCTATACTGTTTACCATGATCCAAATAGTATCCTCCCTCTTGAATTGTGTTCGCATCTCAACCCACGAATACAGTGGAACCTCTCTACAATGGACAAGTTGGAAGCAGAAATTCTGTCCATTGTAGAGAGGTTGTCCACTCTCGGAGGTTCGTTCTAGATCAAACTAGCTATAGTGTAAATAGCTAAATGAAAAGTGGGATCTACAGACCATGTGTATTCAGTATCTATGGTTATGGATACCTCATGCCCATGATCTAACCGATTTAGGTCCCACTTTTCATTGGCTAACCTCTCCTTACTTACTGCTTCTGCATAGTAAGGCCACTCCAAGTGACACTCTGGTTTCAGATTCTTTATGCCCATGATCTAACCATTACACAGCCCTCACCTATATATGACCCATTACGTACATATACAGAGAAGATCATATAACATGAGATTGTTTAATTATCTCATGTTATAATGAGTCATGGACATTATTATGTATAGCTACGCATAAAAATATACCGTATTTCCTTGATTAGAACGCGCGCATTCAATTAATTTCAGCTCCTCTGGAGTTGCGTGTTGTATTCAAGGGCGCGTTCTATTCGGGGTGCGCGTTCTAAACAAGAAAATACGGTATAATCTATCTTCATAAAAAGTCAACCTATAGCTAGATACATATTATATAGATCTATACACACTAACAAATCATGCAGTTGCTATATAGTGCTCTCTATTTCTTTCACTATAATTAGGCTAGCTATGTAAGTCCTAACTGTCATTTCATTTAAATTTATCTCTGTGTTGCTATTAATCAGTTTAAGAAGAAGTGTGATCATAGTTACTATAATGACGACGCAAAAATCCAGAGGGACTCCTAAACCAACTTCAAGACCTACTTCAACGCCAAAATTATCATTTTGTGGTTGTACGGCTCCTGTAATAGTTTGCGGTTCAGTTGTAGGCAAAGGACAAATACTTTGCTCTGTGCAATTCACACACGAGCCATTTGCTCGACAAATAGGACAGGTATCAGGAGGAAGTACCTCACAATCCATAATTGTGTCGTCCTCGATCTCAGCGGCAATTAAGCTATCGTACGAATAGCCCCACTCTTCAGCGGACTGGTATTGAGTTGAAACTCTCACCAACGGAAAGAATGGTACCAGGTAGTCATCTAGGTTTTGTCCAGGATGGGCTTCAGATACTGGAACGTATGAAGGAAGAAGCTTAGCATTGAGAGGGTCGTCTTGTCCAAACCGGTTTATCCAACTCTCAAAAATCCTATCGACATTACAGTGATGAAGATTGAATATTGGGTCATTCACTGCGGCAGGTATAATGTCCATTTGACCGCCTATCCAATTGTGAACATTATTGTGCATGCGACAGCTAAAAGTAGGATTGTCGGCAGTACCCGTAGTGCCTACGCAGTTCGCTGCCGAGCAAATATTGTTCCATCCTTCCAGTCGACTTCTAAAACTTGTACGTGGAGCATCAATGGAAAAATATCCTTCGTCATTCGCTGCATCGTATGAAGGTGCAGCAAGTGCTATCATTACTTCAATTCTATTGGGAAGATAAGTTGTTCCGCCACCTCTTTGCAATTTTCTTTTCTCTGCCAAGTCCTTGGCTGGATTGCATGGTTTCCAGTAATCAGAACAGCTCAGCGAACTATCAAAGTAGACCAGATCACACACGGTGTTCCAGTCATCAAATAAAGTACCTGTAACATCTGTTGGTATTAAACTTATACTGTTTGAGGGTTCACCAAAGTAGTCAAGAGTGAATGGTGAGCGGTCGTTCTCCTCCCACTGCCAATAAGGAAAACCGAATTCTGGATTATTCAGTATTCTCTGAAATTCCTTCTCGACTGTCAACATGTATCGACGATGCCATACAGGAAAAGCAGGCCCAAAATGAGCAAAATTAATGGTGTTGTTTCGGTTAGCGTCGCTGCATTCATTTTCATCCCTTGCAGAAAAATCGTGAAAGAATATCAAAAAGTTGTACGTGCTGACATTTTGCAGCGTAACTGTGCCAACACTGTAGTTTTTTGGCTCCCCCACAATCACACAATAAACACCAATTTCACTTTTGAGTTGTCTTGTTGCCTCGATGAAATCGCTCTTTTCACTCTCCGATAAACTAGCAAAACGTTGGCGCACATTGGTTTTTCGCGTTTGACAATTTTCTCCCATCCAACCAAAATCGCACTCTGTGCAGTCAAAACCACCGTAGTTGCCATTACAAATGCAAACATTCTCAAAAACCACAGTAGGCCAGAGGTATCGAGCATCAGCCGTTCCTTTTTGAGGCTCATTCGGAGTGTTACGCAATAGTCCAACTATTGTAGAGTTTGCTCTTTCCCATTGCTCAACAACATCTTCTGTTACATTCACACACGATCCTCTGGAAGCTCCACCGCAATCACTTGGACAGCAAGTCTTGGTGTCCAAATTTTCCGGGGTGTTGCAACTTGCTGGAAATTGGCAAGCAGCCAAAGTAACAAATAAACAGATCAGAACAAGTTGACTTCCTACAGCTTTGACAAACTTGTTTAAAACCATCATGCCGTCAAACTCTGATCTGAAGCCGTGACTTGTGGCTGCATGCATGAAGCTTTTATAGTACATTGAAACCAGGAAGAGAGATGATCTCCTTCTTCCTGTACATTCCACCTCTTTTCCTCTATCTATAATTATAGTTATTTAAATACCATACATGCATAAATAGTTCATGCATGCATGCATGGATAAACGGCAGTTCGTGCGTATATGCATGCACCACACCTACCTACCTAGCTACCCAGTACATAGCTATAGCTTATTTTAAGAGAAGAGTCTCAGACTCTTAAAGACTCCGGCTTTAAACGTCCACTAGAATAGCTAGCTACATCTATATATAGCCACAGAGTATAGGTACCACACATCACACAAATCAGCTCTGGCCTTTATAGCCCAAATAAACAACTTTAGAATGTTCCTTTGCTAGAACACACTGTTACACATGCACAATACTATACATAACCACAGACAGACAATCTGTTCAAACACCTACACAGAAAAACATTTAGTAGCTACATAGATTCAACACTATAGCTGGACCACTATGCATGCACTTCAGTATAATAAGCACAGCCATACTGATACAAGTATTGTGAGTATAGCTATACTTAAAACTCAGTATATGAAAAAACAGCTGATTTGTATCAACATTACTATATTATGCAGTGTATAGCTACACATCCATTCACAAATGGGGCTTGAATCCATGTGTGTGTGTGTGTGTGTGTGTGTGTGTGTGTGACAGTATGTGGTTGAACAATATAGAGGCGAATTGTCTGAAAGTTGATTGATGATAAATAATAACTTCAACAGAATATCAAATACACACACCCAACACAAACTTAGCATTACAGGGGATCACAGATCTGCCCATCCTTGTGAGTGGTCGATCTGCAGGATGTTGGTTTCTTGGACCCTCAGGGGAACGCTATGGCCTGCATGGTGATCCAGGTCAGCAATTTAACAAAGAACTATTAGTGTCCACCATTTAATATATCATGCAGTTTGTAGACGTATTACCATGCATATAATACACTCTTGATAATAGCTAATATCATTATAATTTTTTCTGTGGATAAAAAACCACAAGGCAATTATTAGCTATATCAAATACACCCATTCTGAAGCTTTTATCCGATATGGCTTCATGCAACTGTGTGTGGTATACAGCAGTGCAGCTTAATGCCCAATTAACAGGAAATGGATACAGCAGCTTTATCTAATTAGCATCAAAGCAAATTCTGTCAAAGTTTTAGTTTTTCTTTCTTTGTCGTCTGGACTTGGGCAGAGCAAATATGTTTTGTGACTGAGAGTCTTCTTGTGAACTATCCTCTCCACCTGAGCTGACCTGGTGTGTGTGTGGTGTGTGTGTGTGTGTGTGCGTGTGGCTAACAAAAACACATTGAAAGAGCTACTGATATGCATAGAATCGAACAGTTTAAAAATCAATATAATTATGGGTCTTCAGAAGTTTTAAGAATTATAGCCAGATTATACCTACCTAAATGTAAGCTAAGGTAATTAATCCCCTCCCCCTGACACATCCATATACTCACCGTCCCCTGTTGTTGACTGACGATGGTCCAGTCTGCCAGCTGACTAGTGGAGGGGGCCTGATAGGTCTCCAAGGACGGGAACGACGGAATACTCCCGCCGTTCATTGAACCCACCTGCGTGCATGCAATGAGAAAACAATGAAGCGTGCACATCATAGGATGACATAATTTTATTATTTTCGTGGGTATTAATTTCTGCTATTTCGGCAAATGAAAGTAAAGTCGCAAAAAATTTGAATTCGCGGATAATTAGATGACAGGTAAAAGTTATCCAAATCGACAAATAAGCAAAAATTTGTACCAGCAAAAATGTACAAAACTGTAAAACGTCAGCTGTGTAATTATGTCACCTCAAAAGGTATGTATACAGAGGAGGGAGGTAGGACACAGTTCATTGGGTCACTAACGAGGGTACAGAATTCTTTGATGACTATATCACCCGATGCACTAACACGTGTACATAAATCTAATATACACGTTTAGATTATGTACACGTGTACATATTATAATTATAATATTATGTACAGCTCTCGAATAATGTCATTCTAAACTCAAGTTACACGTGTATCACATGATAGTCACATGATAGTCACATGATAGTCACTACTTCAGTCACTGCTAAATATTGCTGCACAGTAGCTGTACCTTACGAAATTTCTTGAAGTTTGGTATTCGTCCATTGGTTCCAATGCTCACACTCTCACACCTCCGACGCCCACTCCTTACCATCACAAGGCTCACAACATCCACATGGTAGGCTATAGGGGCGTGGCTATCCTCACTGGCCACACCTACTTCCATATCATCAGTTGGACTAGATGAGCGAAGGTACTCTGATTGTGCTAGCCGAGAGAATCGTCCCAACCTAGCAACCTATAGAGAGGAAATACTGACTAAAGGCAGGTTGTCACAACGATCGACACGCGCAACACAAACTTTAGTACCGTATAGCGGATAAATTTCGTGGCAGTTAAATTTCGTTGTTTTCGTGGTTGAGGTCCAAGACCACGAAAGTTTCACCCACGATATAAGTCACCCTCGAAACTCGTGCATTGCTAATTATGGAATGTGTGGCAGCAACCACGAATCAAAATAAGACCCACGAATTGAATAACTAATGGAGAACCACAAATTTAGTACGAAATTTACCTGCTATACGGTAGCTTAGTGCACACAGCAAGATTCAAGAACATAAAGTACACAAGCAACCGGTTCACTATTAATTTTATTGCCAAGTATAATTATAATGTAACTTGCATCATAATTATTGTGTTCATGCTTATATACACACAACTGACATTCGTTTACTACATTTTTTAATGACGACCTTGTAGAAGTAAAAAAAAAAAAAAGGTTCGTAGCTATAGGGCGGTTTTCACTGTCCCCTATATAGCTGATGTGTCTATACCTGTAGTGTTGGTTTGGCCCTGGGAACAATGAACCCATCTTCTGACAAGACTGGAGTGTACTTCTTGCCCTGTTGGGGGTCCTCATATTGTGTTCCTAGGGGGTCCTCCCCGCCACCAACAGCTGTCTGCAGTCAGTACGTGGATTATTATGACACTATACGATACACTGGAAATAGATTACATCATGCTTTTCTGCATAACTGACACTACTGACACATGTTCTGTGATTCTATACAACTGATGCTCTAGTGTCATATTGACGCTTGCAACGTTAAGCTCTAGTGACAACGTTAAAGCTCTAGTGTCATATTGACGCAATGTTAAGCTCTATACTGTCATATTGACGCAATGTTAAGCTCTATAGTGTCATAATATTATTGTAAATGCTTTCTACACACTTGGCATGACTACACTATATACACGAATCTACAGTACATTTATTTCTTCCAGCCAGAGAGCATCTGCCTCAGTCCGAGTATTGGCCTTTGACCTTTTCCCGGTAGTGGCAGCAAAACTCGTTGAAAGAGCAGTTGAGGTCAGTCGAGTGAAGGGGGTGACCCAATCATTGTCCCCGGTACCACCCGTAAACAAAGCTGCAGTTTGATTGGCTGCTTCACTGAATGATATTTCCGGCTCAGTCTCTTTTTTCTTCCGTTTTCGACAGCTAATAAACGGCGTGGTGCTATTAATCGGAGATACTTTGATACGCTTGGCAGGTGTTCTGGTCCCTACAGCCTGCGTAGAGGTGGCCAGAGGGCCCTGTGTGGGCGTGGCCAGAGGGCCCTGTGTGGGCGGGGCTTGGGGGGAAGTACCCGCCATTCTCCCGGGAACCTCAGACCCTTCAAGGTCATCATCAACGCAGTCTAGTTTAGGGAGGGGTGAGGAAGCATTGCTGCGTTTTGATCCTCCTCGTAATTTTTTCGACCGACTCTCAACTCCTTTGTTTGCATCCATGGAACTGTCTTCTAGCTTTCGTTTGTTACCTCCCCTTTTTTGAAATATCGCTTTTAGAGGTGAATCTTTATTGTCTGCCTGGTTTCGAGCTGAGCGTAAAGACAAAGATAAATTAATTAAGTCACTCATTATAATATTGTTGTGAGTATATTCTATCAGACTCACCTTTTTTCTGAAGACGGTCTGACACTGCAGGACTAGAAGGAGGCGTGACCACATCCTTTCTAAGTAGGCAGGGTTTCGGTGATGTCGAGAGACTGTCCTGACTTTGGTAGCGAGTTCTTGAGTACTGTGAGTTTCTTTTCAGACTCAGACCAGGGAGGCCTCTGGAACTGGTTCCGACGGAGTTGTCCTCCTGGGAATCGGACTTGGAATTTTGGGATTGAGAATTTTCGACGATTTCATCGTCATCGTCATCGTCATCGTAGTGTATTGCCGTATGTTTCATTAGACTATTCTTGACAGTAGTGGTTGTGGTACTCACTGGTTTGGGACGAGTGACTCTCGTGGATACTGGTACAGTGGGTCTAACAAACTCTGTTATTTTACGATTGGACGTTGCTTTTTGAGTGGTTTTGCTACATGACCCTTGATCTTTGACCTTTGCACTGTCTATACTTTCATCTTTCACTTTTGCACCGGCTTTAGCTGCACTTTGGCCTTTGACCTCTGTACTTGGCTTAGTCGAACGTTGACCTTGGTCTGTTACTGTAGGCTTGAGTGGAGTTTCCATTACCTTGAAAGTATCTTCTTGCTGCCCTTTATTGTCTGCAGCAGCTCCTTTGGTTTGCGTTGAATTTGCCGATGGTTGAGTGCATGAATTTGGAGCCAAAATGGAGGAGGAGTTTGATTGTGAGGGGGCGGGTTTGATACGTTGTGAGGGTGTGGAGGTGTGAGGGGGGTGGGCCTGTGACTGAGTGTAGACGGTTTGTGAGAGTGAGGGTGGGACCATGGTCGTGTGATCTGCAGCTCTGTCACCTGTACACACATGTATACAGAGGCATCACACTATTACGTAATTTACTGTGTAAAACATGCGCACTCAAAGTAAGGTAACTGGGATATGGTGGACGATGTTTCTTTTAGTCTTTGAGTAGCCATAGCAATACAGGATGGAAGCCTCCCTTTCAATCTTCTACGCTTCCCTTCCTAATTCGTTTCTTTTAACCCTGTACATGTACCCCCTCACGCACGCGCATACACCCCCTCTCCACGCACACATACACATGTACCCCCCCCCCCACGCACACACACATGTACACCATACAATTAGCACAGTTTTACCATAACCCTGCAATAGAGCAGCTTATAGCAGGGAGGGTTATGGTCAAGGCTAGGGCTAGGTTAGGGTTAGGTTAATTAGTAGTCAGTCGGAATATAGCAGCCTTATAGTCAGAGGTTTTGTTACAATTTACCAGTGATGACTTGACCACTGGACTATGCGAACCGGCTGGACACACACAATACACACCTAGCTACTCACTCACTGTGATTGCTCTGTGGGTTGCAGTGTTTTTCTATGGAAACGTGTAAAAGAGCAAAGCCCACCTCAGATTCTGCCACCAGTCTCATATCATGTCTGTAGGGAAGGACCACACGCAACTAGAACACTTTGAGATATAATTATTATCATGAGCACTACATTGAAGTATTGTGATAGCTACTGCAAAATTAATATTTCAGTGGACCTAGCTAGCTTAGCTCACAGTTCTACGACTGTAAATGCACAAGTGTACCACAGTGTTTTGTGTATACTGACCGTATGTATAGCAGGAAGTTTTCATTGGATTTCGTTATTTTCGTTATTTTTGTTACAGAGAGCCCAAAAACGAAAAAACGAACCCATGAAAATCTGAACATTGTAATAATAGTCACAGACAGTAAGCTACTGCGATGATGTGCTCAGGCCGCAGAACGAGAATAAGACCACACAAAAATACATTTGTAAGGTCTGGAACGAAATTTAACCCAACGAAAATTTCCCTCTATATAGTACACACAATGTTACAGTGTATATATACACACACAATACACACACCGGTTGAGATAGTCTCGCACTTGCTCTAGCCAGTCTATATACACACACAATACACACACCGGTTGAGATAGTCTCGCACTTGCTCCACCCAGTCTCTACTATCAGAGCTACTGGCCTCATCCTTGGGGGTCACGACAACTGACTCCTTAACAACCAGCATATCCATGGCAATGCTCTGAGGCTTGTCTATGAGCTTACACCGAGCACCAGCAGTCACCAGACACAGCTTCAAACCAGACAACTACGGTCAGGGGAGAGGGGTATTAATTGTTTAAGCTTACACCAGCACTAGCAGTCACCAGACATGGCTCCAGACTAGAATCTGTTATTGTGTCCGATTGTGTCAACGGTCGATTGCAAATATTGCAAATAATGTTGTTGAGTGGTACAAAACAACTACAGTCAGGGGAGAGGGGCATTAATTGTTTAAAGCTCCATCAAATATTACAAAGCTCCAATACATTGTGGAAACCTCAAGACGCATATTAACAGTTGTCCTTTGTAAAGCAGTTTTTGTTTATTTGTAGAGTTTTTATGGACTGAATTTTATGTAGATGCATAGAAAAATGAATTTTGTGACAAAAGTACAGTCCCTTGCAAAGGTTGAGGCATCATCATTTGGTAAGTGGGTCCTTCAATTCGACTGTAAGTTAACTATACACACAATACAGTCCTATTGCAAAGGTACGCAGTTCATGAAACTTGTGATTAAACAATTTGTACAGACCAACCTGTAATGTAGTGAAGAAGTAGAAGACTCTGTCCTGGAATAATGTGGCTCTCCTCAGGTCAGGGCTGAAACACACACTGGACCTCTTCACTTCCTCGTCCACCACTTCCGGGGTGTATTGAGCGGGATCTGGGAGGGGCTTGTTGTCACGGTAACATGTCACCACTTCCTTCAGCCAGGCTGGTGTCACGATGGGTTTGCAGGAAGCCAGTGCACACACTGCCTGAAGTAGCAACGTGACTATATAATTATATTATACACTCATGATAAAATGAAAGCACCGCGGGTGCTGATGCCTCGGTGGAAGCTAGCTACAATGTAGCCTCTAAAAAGAAGCCTGGTGACAGGTCTTCACTGAATCAGACTCTTGTAGCTACGTTGAGCTAACTCAATAGCAAAAATTG
>VSKX01022688.1_pt1 | contig 15658 bp, 10 predicted proteins | sample 4799481 | NCBI WGS metagenome assembly VSKX01 (sample SAMN12179537, study PRJNA552185) | sponge metagenome | biome: deep-sea hydrothermal plumes; feature: spots directly above weak diffusing fluid; material: sea water; isolation source: sponge from the Swan site of a hydrothermal vent ...
GTATTCATTGAGCGTTTAAAGACGATGACGTTACGAGCATTCCAAACTTCAAGTACTGGCATGCCAGCAATTGGGCTGTTTGGATCGTCTAAAGCGGCTGGGTTGACGGTATCATTGGCGCCAATCACTAATACAGTATCGGTATTAGCAAAGTCATCATTGAGTTCGTCCATTTCAAGTACGATGTCATATGGGACTTTAGCTTCCGCAAGTAGCACGTTCATGTGTCCCGGCAATCGGCCTGCAACAGGGTGAATACCAAAACGAACATTGATGCCTCTGTCTCGAAGCTTTTGAGTGATTTCAGCCACTGGATATTGAGCTTGAGCAACTGCCATACCGTATCCGGGGGTGATGATGACTGAGGTTGAATCTTTAAGCATATCAGCGACATCATCAGCGTTGGTTTCTCTGTGTTCACCTTGTACTTCAGTAGCACTCGATGGCTGTGCATCATTACCGAAGCCACCTGCGATCACTGAGATAAACGAACGATTCATCGCTTTACACATGATGTAAGATAAAATCGCACCAGAAGAACCAACAATCGCACCCACGATAATAAGCAAGTCATTAGATAACATGAAACCTGCAGCAGCAGCAGCCCAACCAGAGTATGAGTTCAGCATTGATACCACAACAGGCATATCGGCACCGCCAATGGATGCGACCAAATGCCAACCAAAAGCACAAGCAAGCACTGTCATGACGAGTAAAACAGTCAAGCCTGAACTGTCGCCAGTAAACATGGCGAGCATTATGGCTGATGCGACCAAAACCAAAAAATTGAGTTTGTGTCTGTGAGGCAGCATTAACGCTTTTGAGTTAATGACACCACGCAATTTACCAAAGGCCACAATTGAGCCACTAAACGTCACAGCACCGATAAATATACCGATAAAAACTTCAACTAAATGAATATAGTAGGCGGCGTTTGTTTCAGTGTGTGCAACGTTAGCGCTGATACCAGAAGAAGTACCAAGGCTGTTTGCTATATCAATAACAGATTGTGGATGAAGATCGATAAAACTGTTAAAGCCAACCAACACAGCAGCTAAGCCAACAAAGCTGTGCAAAATAGCGACCAGCTCTGGCATCTCGGTCATTGCGACTTTTCGTGCTAAATATATGCCGATAGCACCGCCAAGCACCATGGCCAATAACACCCATTCTATTCCTGATGTATCGGGTGCAAAAATAGTGGCTAATAAGGCGATACTCATGCCTGCCATACCAGAAATGTTGCCGCGTTTAGCCGTTTCTTGTTTTGATAATCCAGCAAGGCTGAAAATAAATAATACCGCTGCGATTAAGTATGCGGCTGTAATAATCCCGTTTGTCACAGTACGACTCCTTAATCTTTACGAAACATTTTCAGCATACGCTGAGTCACGGTGAATCCACCAAAAATATTGATACTCGCGATCAATACCGCGAAGAAAGCCAAGGCTTTTATCAACAATGAGTCATGACCGATTTGCAGCAATGCACCTACGACAATGATCCCTGAAATCGCATTGGTAACGGACATAAGAGGCGTGTGCAGCGAATGTGATACATTCCACACGACATAATAACCAACAATACAAGACAAAATGAACACGGTGAAATGTGATAGAAAGGCGGCTGGTGCAGTAGCGGCAATCGCCATAAAAGCGGCTAGGCCAAGAGCACCAACGACATACTTTACATTCGATGGTTTCTTTGGTGTTTTTGCTTCAACCTTTTCAGCGACCTTAGCTTGTTGAGGTGCTGCTGAAACCGAAATAGGTGGAGGCGGGAACATGATGTCGCTTTGATGAGATACCGCCATATTTCGCGTGACCACATCATCAAAATCGAGTTCAACTTGTCCGTCTTTTTGCTTGCACAGCAGCTTCATCAAATTAACTAAATTGGTCGAATACAATTGCGATGATTGACTCGCCAATCGACTGGCTAAATCGGTATAACCAATGACGGTTACGCCGTTATCTGTAGTGATTTTTTCACCGGCCACACTAGGTTCTACGTTACCGCCAGAACCTGCCGCTAAATCAACAATCACCGATCCCGACTTCATACTCGCGACCATTTCAGATGAAATCAGTTTAGGTGCTGTTTTACCCGGAATTTGAGCCGTAGTGATAATAATGTCGACATCTTTAGCCTGCTCAGCAAATAAAGCCATTTCAGCCGCAATAAACGCATCAGACATGACTTTTGCATAACCGTCAGATGCGTCGCCTTCTTTGTTATCAAATTCAAGTTTTAGGAACTGTCCGCCCATCGACTCAATTTGTTCAGCCACTTCTAAGCGAGTATCAAAAGCGCGAACGATAGCGCCGAGAGAACCTGCAGCTCCTATGGCTGCAAGACCTGCCACGCCAGCCCCAATAACTAATACTTTTGCTGGTGGCACTTTACCCGCGGCTGTGATTTGGCCAGTAAAAAAACGACCGAATTCGTGAGCGGCTTCAATAACCGCACGGTAACCACTGATGTTCGCCATTGACGACAAAGCGTCAAGCGATTGCGCTCGAGAAATTCGCGGTACCATATCCATCGCGAGCACAGTAATTTGCTGTTCGGCAAGCGACTTTACAAGGTCAGGATTTTGAGCCGGCCAGATAAAGCTAACAAGGATAGTACCCGCCTTCATCTGCTTAATTTCAACATCTGTCGGTGCGTTAACTTTGAAAATAATGTCAGCATTGAGCACTGAATCAGTGATTGTAGCGCCAGACTCTATAAATAAGTTATCGTTAAAATTTGCCGCTAGTCCTGCGCCTTGCTCAACAATAATGTCGAATCCCAGTTTCTTTAACTGAATGACGCTAGTGGGAGTCGCTGCAACCCGAGTTTCGTTTTCTAATTGTTCTTTGGGTATTCCAATCAGCATGGTTTTTCCCTGTTAATTAAGGTGATTACTGCATGAGTGTCGAAAAATTAAACTCAGTTAGACAATATGGCAGTGATGGTTACAATGCAATCAGTTAGTGGTCACATCAGTGTGTATATTTGTATACCGTTGAGCTCGTTTAAACTTGTTAAGGCTAGATATTTTGCCTAAGCACGATAAACATGGCGAATTAGAATAGAAAATTTGATGTCCAGTTCACAAACCCATAAATAGGTGAGTAAAATACTAAAAGTGAGACTCAAGACAACAAGTAAAAATTCGTAAACTCGCTTTGATCAAAGTTCTATGATTTTTTAAACGTACATAGAATGAATTTTATTCATAACTCTGTTAATTACTCTGAAAATGTTATTTTCTCGGCGGATTAAACTCAAAAGACAGTGCAAACAGGGTGAGTGAATAAATCGGAGTAAAAATAATCGAACGCTTCATGGGTAATCTATCGTCAATAAGTTGTATTGAAGATGACCAGCAACAAGCTAATTATTGTTCACCTAAATATTGGTATTTATTTTTAATAGGTCTAAAAAACAGCTTTATCTGGCTTCTATTGAAGAGGATAGACTTCAAACCTTCTGTACTTTTTCTCACCTATCATATGACAATAATTTCTTAGGAAATGTCGAGTGAAGAGTTTAATTTGTAATGACATTACATTTGTAAGAGCACATTTTCATGTCATTTTCTGCGATAACAACATCTAATATTAGATCTACGGTTAATCATTTATTGAAGTCTGCAATCGGAACTGCAACAAACTTGCGCACTCAACACCAGCTGTATACGTGTAGGCCTGTTAATCCATATACTTCGGAATCTTCTTCACGAGAACAAGTATCAGTAATATTTGAGCACTTTAATTCTAATTCTGATCTTACGCAGATCTATAACGGCATTAAGCAGGATCTGTCTAAGTCGCATCCAAGTGATAACTCTGACCGGCCAAAACGAATAGTGGCAATTACTCGCCACTTTGATGATAAGGGAATAAGTATTAGCGAAATCCCTGAGGATATGATTGGATTTACTACTGCGTGGAATGCAAAAATTTATATGACTAAAGCTTCAAACATCGAAATTAAAAATTTTGTGTATTTACGATATTCTTCCATTGAACAACCGAGCTCAAATGAGAGTCAACATAGTTATTATTTTTTTGATAAAAAAGACGGTTCGCTGATGATGAGAAAGGCGCTTATTACAAGAGGCATAGGTCATAAAGAACATAAAATGCTTAACGATGACTATGCTCAGAACTAAAAAACTGAGTAAAAACAGTTAAGTTGTCAATCACAAGTCATGCATAAGATTAACAATTGTTAATCTTTTACTGATATAAACTTAATGCGAATTATATTAATGTGTTTAGTCAACGTCTAAACATCAAGGAAGAGTGTCGACAGGATTGGTAAATCCAATAATGAGGTGCCCAACAATGAACTCATCATATTTAGTTAGGAGCAACGCTATACTTGCTCTGATGATGTTAAGCCTAACCGCTCATGCTGAATCCGAAAAATTGTCACAAAAACAGCCTAATCAAACAAAAGTAGAAACGGTTCTTCTGCAATCAGGTACAGGCTATGAGCTTAAAGAATTAACTTATCTCTCTTCTGAGAGTTTACGGCAACAATCGAGTATTCTGTTTTTTATTCATTCCGCTCAAGGTGCTAAAAATGCCAGTGAAGAAGCTGGATTGGCGATCTCAGAGCGTGATAATGTCGTAGCTGAATTCAATCATTCAAATTGTGCTAAAGATGACGCTGATTGCCTTAACTCCTCAGCCTCCCTTATCGTGATCGACAAAGGATTGTCAGAACGACTTAATGACTCGGCATCGCAGTTCAGTAATTACATTAGTAATCGAGGGCTCCAGAGCGTTCAGCAACAACAAATAAAGCAAATGTCACAAGGGGTATCACTGAGTTCGTTATCTGATCTTAATACATTTTACCCATGTAACGATGTTACTGTCGCCGATAAAGACATTGCTAAATCACTGGATTTTCCGTTCAAAGATAGCCGTTCAAGTCCAGCAGGTTCAGCCAATATTAATTCAGAAATTGATGCTAATTTCCATGTTGATGCTGATGCGCGAATTTTTTATGAATTTGCATCAAAAATGTGTGTGCCATACCGAGTCACTCTAAAAAAAGTGGACACGCAAGCACATTATAAAATTACGGGTGATATTGATGTTACAGGTGGTATATCAGGTGATATTAACACCATAGATTGGCACTCCTACACGGGTAATATTGGTATGGGCGTATTTAATATTGGTCCTATCCCAGTCGAGTACAGTCTACATTTACCGATAGAGGCTGGGATAGGGAACATTCATTATCAAGCCAGTGGTGAGTTAGGTCTGAAAAAGCATTTGCAGGTGAGTGGTGATTTCAGTTTTGAATGCACAATGTCTGACTGCAGACAGTTGAGTGCATCTTACGACGACAACGGGTTATTTAATCCAGACAATATAAAATACCAAGCGCTTGCTAGTGCGGATTTTACGCCATACATCGGGATTACTATCGATGCTAATCTTTATGGTGGTTTATTGTGGGCTAAAGCTGGCTCTAGGGCTGAGCTCCCAATCAAAGTCATAGGTTACGTGGGGAATACTTGCGGTAATGGCAATGGACTTGATCAAAACGATAACGTGATGGCAGGTCTAGTGAATGTCGATCTTAATGTTAATGCTTATGCCAAAGGTAACCATTTTGAAGACCAAAATTGGCCTATTGTGAATCGGAATTTATTTTTTGCTGATTTGATTAAACCAAGTAGTGCTTTGTCTCCTTTGATACGTCCAAATATTAATGGACAAAATGTCAATCTATCGGTTGGTGTACGATCTTGTGTTAGCGAATTACCATCTTTCTATCAAAACTATCAAGTTGATTGGGGGGATGGACAAATGGATAAGATAAGTAATATGAACGGAGGCGAAAATATGTCTCACCATTATGATAAATCGGGTCAATACAAGATCAATGTAAGCCACAAAACTGGCCCAAGCACTCAGCGCGATGTGGATATTAAGGCTTAAGTAATTAGTAAAAGTTAAGGCAGTTGTACTGTTCAAATTAATGAAAGGATATAATTCAGTGCATTCAGGGGCATGGCTTCAAGAGCCTTAATTGATTACAAGAATAAACAGATGTAAAAAAGCCAGTTTGCGCTGGCTTTTTTATTTTTAAATTAGTTACTTCCCTTCCCAAAACCAAATCTGGCAACCGTTGATACGACCTCGTTGCAGCTTGTGACGTTCACGCTCCGCAGCTCGCTTATGGGGGTAAGGACCGAGTACAACTTTATACCAATAGCCAGATTTCGCTTTTACTTTTCGAATTTTTGCTTCTAATCCTTGAAAAGCAATACTGGCTTTCAAAGAGTTGGCTTGTGCTTCAGTCCTAAACGATCCGCATTGCATTTGGTAAGGACGTTGAGGTTTATTTTCCTTCTTAGGTACATCCACTTCAATCTTTTGATTTTCCAAAAGATTTTGATATTCCCATTTATCTTTTGGTTTTGGAGGTAAATCATCTTTCTTTACCGTTTTAGATGGCGTTTTTTTAATTTCAGTTTTTGCTGGAGCAGTTTCAGAACTGTCTTTAATGCTCCACAAAAAGTAGCCAAAAGCACCAATCCCCATAACTGCGAATAGTAATGGAATGATTGGAAACTTGCCGCCAGTACGTTGTGGCTTTTGACGGCTTGTGCTCTTGCGAGCTTTGGGTTTTGTTTTGTTATAATCCCGACTCATTCTACATTTGCTCTAATGTTTCAATCCCAAGAAGTGCAAGACCTTGTTTAAGTGTTTGTGCTGTTAGTTTAGCTAATAATAAGCGACTGTGTTTTTGAGCTTCAGTTTCAGCCCCAAGCACTGGGCACGCTTCATAAAAGCTTGAAAACGCGCCAGCAAGTTCAAATAAGTAACCACATAATACATGAGGCTGACCTTTAGCGCTGACACGAACCAGTGTCTCATTAAACTGACTAAGCTTAGTGCCTAAGTCTTTTTCTCTTTCATGATCGAGACTGATAGAGGCGTTTGATAAATCGATATTTTCAACTCGCTTAAAGATACCGACAACACGCGTGTAAGCGTAAAGTAAATAAGGTGCGGTATTGCCTTCAAAACTTAACATTTGATCAAAGCTGAAAATGTAATCACTGGTGCGATTTTTCGATAGATCAGCATATTTAACTGAGCTGATACCAACAACTTTAGCAATGTTGGCAACGGTTTCTTCGTCCATATCAGGGTTTTTACTGCGAACCAATGCATTTGCACGAACGATAGCTTCATCAAGCAAGTCGGAGAGCTTAACCACACCACCGCTACGAGTTTTGAATGGAGTACCATCATCACCGTTCATGGTACCGAAACCAAGGTGCTCAAGCGATAGGCTCTCAGGTACAAACTTCGCCAGTTTCGCTAAGCTAAATACTTGTTGGAAGTGTAAGCCTTGGCGTAAATCAACAAAATACAATGCACGATCGGCTTTCAACACATTGGCTCTGTAACGCATCGCGGCAAGATCAGATGTAGCATAAAGATAACCGCCATCTGTTTTTTTGATGATGACAGGTAGCGGCTCACCTTCTTTATTTTTGAATGCATCTTGAAATACGACTTTCGCGCCATTGCTTTCGGACAGTAAGCCTTGAGCATCAAGATCTGTGACAACATTCGCTAAGTCATCGTTATAAGCGCTTTCACCGTGGACATCCGCACGCGTTAAACTCACACCGAGCTTTTTGTAGACTTGATGGCAATGGTTGAGAGAAATATCGTTGAATTGGCGCCACAGTTTATTACAATACTCATCGCCTGATTGCAGTTTGACCACAAGTTGACGCGCATAAACCGCGAACTCTTCCGATTCATCAAAACGGACTTTAGCTTGACGATAAAAAGTTTCTAAATCTGACAATACAAGCTCAGCTTGCTCGCCATTTTTAGCTCTCAACTCTTCCATGTAAGCGAGTAGCATGCCGAACTGGGTGCCCCAATCGCCAACATGGTTCTGACGAATAACATTGTGACCTAAAAACTCTAACGTTCGGACAATACTGTCGCCAATAATGGTTGAACGAAGGTGGCCTACGTGCATCTCTTTGGCTAAGTTTGGCGATGAGTAATCGACAACAACCGTTTGAGGTTCTGGCAAGTTAACGCCAAGTTTAGGATCGCTTAAAGCTTGCTGGAGTTGATTGGCTAGCGCATTGTCATCAATGAAAAAGTTAATGAAACCAGGGCCTGCAATTTCAACTTTTGAAACGTATTCAGACGCTGGTAAATTGTCGATGATTAATTGAGCTAACTCACGCGGATTTTTGCGTGCGGCTTTGGTCAGCATCATCGCTAAATTCGTGGCAAAATCACCGTGGCTTTTATCTTTTGTTCGGTCTACCTGAATGCGAGCCTGAACTTCGGCTGACACAACGCCTTGCTGGATTAGAGTCGTTAAAGTTTGTTCAAGCAAAGATTGTATATTTGATTTCATTGGTGACCGTCAGCCGTTACTTCATTGATGAGTGAAAAAAGGAACATTTTAACGTTTTGTATCGATGAATACCATAAAGGTTCCGAGATATACGAATTAAACTTATTTTCTAGCTGGGCAGATTTTTAAGAAAACGACGAATAAGTAATAGAAAATAGTTAAGATGCAATAAAAAAAGTATGAGAGATACATTCTGTTGATAATAGAGTGATTATCGAACTTGATTACTCACTATTGTTGAGCGTTGCTTAAAATAATTTTTTAAATGAGCTTGGGAATGAGTTGGCTGCAATGAAGTGCTCTCTTTTGCGTGCCATTGTGGAGGCATTTCAGAATGAGGGTCTAATTGAGGTTGTTTTAAACTCGACGTACTTAATGACTGCATGTTTTTACATTTTTTTGCAAATGACATAGCGTTTTGTGGAAAAAGCATACTGTTTTTAACCGTGAGATTGTCTAATTTAGCGTGCCTATCATCGCCAGATTTTATGACCTTCATTGCTAAATGAGAGCAATTATTCCCGCGTATGGAAAATGCTTTATTTGATTTAGATTCATTAAAGGTTTTAATCATTCTGCCTGTTTGTAATTTATTTAGCTTTATCGAGTTTTTGGCTAAAATATTTCTATCTTTGCTCTTGACTATATTATTTCTGAGCTTCAATGCTGCTACTTCAATTGAAGTGCCATTCTCATGCTTTTTACGAGCTCCTGATTTGATTTCTTCGAATTTTGATTTGCTTTTTTCGTGAGATAAATAAGCGTAACCAGCTTGTGTTCTGACTAAAACACCAATATGACTACCACCGTTGAAGTTCAGTACCAGAGCATCACCAACATCTGGACACTTATCTAAGAGTTCTTTGGTGATAGATGATGCTTCTTCATCACTTAAGGTACTTGTAAATCTAGAAATCGTCGCTTTTAACCAATGAGCAAGTCCTGTGACAAAGCGAGACAATTGAGAACTCTGACCTTCTGAAAATGCTTCAACGCCTAAGTCGTCGTCTTTTGGACGCACAGAGTAGTTTGTATCATTGAATTGTGTACGACTTGACGTAGAGCTTTGTTGATAAGTCGCTCTGCGAGTTCGAGATGAAGAAAGTGAACTTACGTTTGACGCTCCCATAATTCTCTCCTTAAAAACAATGGTTCTTAACGTTAAGTATATGCTAAAAAGATTAACTCACTAGAATGTATGGGATTAATCGTTGTTAATCTTTTTATTGTTCTATCGTCAGAGTAAATCTTGCGGATCGCGATCAATGCTCCAGCGACACTTCTTAGCTTCAGGCATTAACTCAGCTTGCGCTTGAGCATGAGCGAACGCCTGTTGAAGCATTTTGCGATGTTTACATTGAAACATTAACTGACGACGATATTTACCTGCCTTTCGATCCATAGGCGCGGGCAATGGACCAATAATCTCACAGGCTTCATTTTGAGGTAATAACTGGCTGAATTTTTGAAGAAACACATCAGCGTCTTCAGGGATATGAGCTTCAGCGCGCACTAACACCATGTGCCAAGCTGGTGGCAACAAAGCTTGTTGACGTTCATTCAGTTGGCTGCGAGCAAACTCCCCATAACCACGATTTAATAAGTCTCGTAGTAACGGGTTATCACTTTGGTGTGTTTGTAATAGCACAGTGCCGGGTTTTGATGCACGACCAGCACGACCAGCGACTTGGGTATACATTTGACCAAAACGCTCAGGCGCTCGAAAATCAGCACTGAATAATGCGCCATCGACATCAAGCAACCCAACTAAAGTCACATCAGGAAAATGGTGGCCCTTGGCGAGCATTTGAGTGCCGACCAATATTTTATACTCTCCCTTATGAATAGCATTCAAGTGACTTTCTAATGAACCTTTACGGCGCGTACTATCGCGGTCAATTCGCACTACGGGGTATTTCGGAAACTCTTTTTGCAAAGCTTGTTCAAGTTGTTCAGTGCCAGTGCCTTGACCAATCAGCATAGTACTGCCGCATTGATGACATTGTTTTGGGATCGCGTATTGGTTACCGCAATGATGGCAACGAATTTCATTGAGCCCTTGATGTACGGTGAAAAAGGCGTCACAACGGTCACATTCATGTAAGTGGCCGCACTCGTGACACAACAACGCAGGTGAGAACCCTCGACGGTTAAGAAATAGTAATACTTGGTTTCCAGCATCCAGATGAATGCGGATTTCATTAATAAGCGATGCAGACATTCCAGCTTTTAGAGGCTGATCTCGAATATCAATGATGCCTTGGCGGACCTTTTCAGCGACTCCAGCTCGGTTGGTTAATGATAGATGTTGATAACGTCCACTGAGTGCGTTTTGCAATGTTTCAAGTGACGGCGTTGCAGAACCTAAAATCACCGGAATGTTTTCAAGGTGACCGCGCATCACAGCAAGATCTCTTGCATGATACTTCACACCTTCTTGCTGTTTAAAGCTGGAATCGTGTTCTTCATCCAATATGATCACACCGGGGTGAGGCATTGGGCTGAATAACGCAGAACGAGTCCCGATAATGATTGCCGCTTCACCAGAACGAGCCAATTGCCACGCCTCTAAACGTTGTTTATCGGTCAAGGCGGAATGCATGACGGCGACAGTGACGTCAAAACGACGCTTAAATCGGCTGATAGTCTGCGGTGTTAAACCAATCTCAGGCACTAGAATGAGTGCTTGCTTGCCTTGCTTTAAAATGAATTCAAGCAATGCTAAATACACTTCGGTTTTACCTGAGCCAGTAACTCCTTCGAGCAAGCTGCAATGATAACCGTCTTGACTTGTGAGCGTTGCGACTGCAACTGCTTGTTCTTTGTTTAGACGATGAGGGGCTTCGAGCATGGTAAGGTTTGAACGCCAACCCAAATCTGTTTGAATTTGGCGCTCAATTTGATCAACCCAGCCTTTATCTTGAGTCGTTTTTAACGCCGCTTTACTCAGTTCAAGATCATTAAACTCAAGTTGAGTCATTGGCTGTGCTTTAAGTGTTTCAAGTAATCGTTTTTGAGCGGGTGCTCTTTTCAGCGTGTCGAAATCAAGTTCTTTTCCAGCCGCTGTTAATTGATACTCAGATATTTTACTCTGCTGGCTATCAGCACCTTTACGTAGTGCGACAGGTAAAGCTTGACTGAGCATCTGGCCGTGACTGCAAAAATAATAACCCGCTGCCCAATCGCACAGTTTAGAAAGACTGCTCGGCAATAGCGGTTTGTCATCCAATATTGCAGTGATGGATTTGATTTTATTTTCAGGGACGTCGCATTCATCGGTGAGGTTGAGTACTAAACCAATCAGTTGTTGAGGGCCGAAAGGTACTTTTACGCGGGCACCAATACACACTTTACCTTTCATACTTTCAGGTAGTCGATAACTAAAGTTACGTCTTAAAGGAACAGGTAAAGCAATTTCAACAAAAGCCGACATAAAAAGAACACTAAAATAATGAATGGTCTAAGTGTACTTAGGCTGTTTTATAAGAGCCAGTGATATTAATAGTATTACTCGGGTTTTACAGGTATCGGATCTAATGAAGTCACATCAAAATCAATAACAGCCGATATTTCAGAAGTTAATGAGTTATTGATAGGATCGTCAAGAAAACCTCTAACTTCGTCTCTATGATCTGGTTTTATATAGTGGTTGATCCACTTATTTGCGGCAGATTGAACAGATTCATTGTTCTCAAAAATACTTTTCTGGGGCAAACCACTTACAGCTTCATGACATCGATATTACCTCTATCTGCATATTAAAAATGTGTATATTTAGTCTTAATATTAGAATGTTTTTTGACCTGCGCACTGAATTAAGAGGAAAGCGAGTTTATGAGGGATATCGTTTGGTCTATTTAAAAACTTAATTAATTTTTGCTTGTAGCTCAAAAGTGAATGAGTTAAAATTCTGCGCCTTATGAATGACCGTCATTGATGAATCCTTCATAAACACGAATTTTTTTATTTAACGCATGTGGTGTCCAGCCCGAGTTGGAAGAGCGACATGGCCTTAAACTTGAGGTAATCCGAATGAAACCAGGTATTCACCCTGACTACGCTGAAATCACTGCAAACTGTACTTGTGGTAACGTTATTAAGATCAACTCTACTGTAGGTAAAGATCTTCATTTAGACGTTTGTGGTGCATGTCACCCATTCTACACTGGTACACAGAAAGTTATGGACAGTGGCGGTCGTATCGACAAGTTCAACAAGCGTTTTGGCGCATTGGCTAAGAAGTAAATTCTTTTTATTGAACTTGGAAAGCGCCTTAATGGCGCTTTTTTTATATAAAATAATCAATTTCCTTAAAACTCTGGTCTGATGAGTAGTGTTTTTTTTTGACAGTTTTGTTTTAAACATCAATATATCAGTTGTTCTTTTTTTATCACTTTCCGATTGAAAATCATCATTAATTCGTTAGATTAATGCCAATATAATATTTGCCACCTAAAAATAATCTCTTTGATAACTAAACTGTGCTTTTATTTCAATTAAATATCTTTATTTTAGTTACATTTTGTTATCAATTTAACTGGGAAAGTCGAATATAGTTAGCAAGTTAGCTTAAGATAGTTATCAATAAATATCTTGTTTGAATGTAGGTTCAAGTCTAAAATTAGCTGCCTCATCTTGCGAAACCCTCAAATTTTATTTCGCACTATGTTTATTCTTTAATTTCTGAAATTGAAATATTAAATCAGCATACTCTCAGGACGTGAACATGCCCAACATTCGTCAACAAGCACTCGATTACCATGAACTTCCAACCCCAGGGAAAATGGCCGTTTGTTTAACTACACCCGCTAAAACCAGCCTTGATCTTTCATTAGCATACAGTCCCGGTGTTGCTGAGCCAGTTCGAGAAATTGCTGCCGATCCCGAAAATGCTTATCGATATACCGCCAAAGGCAATACCGTTGCGGTTATTTCAAATGGTACTGCTATTTTAGGTTTAGGTAATCTTGGTCCTTTAGCTTCTAAGCCTGTAATGGAAGGTAAAGCGCTTTTGTTTAAAACGTTCGCCAATATTGATGCAACAGACATCGAAGTGACTCATGATACCCCTCAGCAGTTCATCGATACTGTCGCAGCGATAGCAGATACGTTCGGTGGCATTAATTTAGAAGATATTAAAGCGCCTGAGTGTTTTGAAATTGAGCAACAGTTGATTAAGCGCTGTAAGGTTCCGGTGTTTCATGATGATCAGCATGGCACCGCGATTGTTACTGCGGCAGGCATGATCAATGCCTTAGAAATTCAAGGCAAGAAGATTGAAGAAGCTGTATTTGTATGCCTTGGCGCTGGCGCTGCTGCCATTGCTTGCATGACCATGCTGGTTAAGTGCGGTGCCGAGCGTGAGCACATCTATATGCTTGATAGGAAAGGCGTGATCCACACTCAACGTGACGATCTCAATGAGTACAAAGCTTTATTTGCTAATAATACCGATAAACGCACTTTACAAGACGCGATTAAAGGTGCTGACGGCTTTTTAGGGTTGTCAGGTCCAAACCTTTTATCTGCTGAAGATGTAAAATTATTGGCTCAAAATCCAGTGATATTTGCGTGTTCTAATCCAGATCCTGAAATCAAGCCTGAACTTGCTCGTGCAGCACGACCTGATGTCATCATGGGGACAGGGCGTAGTGATTACCCAAACCAAGTGAACAACGTATTGTGCTTTCCTTTCTTGTTCCGTGGCGCACTCGATGTACGAGCAAAAGAAATTAATGATGAGATGAAAATCGCGGCGGTTTATGCTCTTGCTGGGCTTGCGAAAGAGCATGTTCCTCAAAGTGTACTTGAAGCCTACCCAGATGTGACAGAACTCAGTTTTGGTGCTGAATACGTGTTACCTAAACCAATGGATCCAAGATTGCTTCCGCAAATAGCGAAAGCTGTTGCACAAGCTGCCATTGATTCAGGTGCTTCAGAGTTAACTGAGCTGCCGATTGGTTACTTCGAGTAATGTGAAGTACGGGTCATTATGAAAGGAGCATATTTGCTCCTTTTTTATTTCTGCCAATTTTTAATATTAAAATATTATCTCACCGTGTTTTAGTATTTTTAGCTCATTTATGGGTAAATCAATGACTTGTTTTCCGTAAGATGTTACAAAACAAGTCTAGGAGCTTCTATGTTAGTGGAGTGTAATTGCTTTAATAATTTAAATACATATTGTTCAATATTTATTCAGTTAATGAGTTTTATCATTTAAGTTACATTAAATTTACTATTAATGATTAATATGGCAGCAAACGGTGCGATTATCCATGAACAGGCCGAGCAATTCGGTTTTGATAAGACTTTAAATATAAGCAACAAGACAACGATTCAAAGTGTTGTTGAACAAGTATATGGTTTTGATGCTAACCTCGAATTTACTTGCTCTGAGAGCGATCTAAAATCATTTTTTACCGTTGACGGTGATAATTACATCGGAAAAATGAAACGGCCCGTTAAGCAAATAAATAGATTCCAGCATTCTTTAGCTAAAAAACGGGGTTATGGAGCGTCACTAATTATTTTAGTTTTTTTGAATACAAACACAAATGGACAGGCGATAGATATGTTGAGAGGTTTTGGTGACAAGCATAAATTAAAGATTCGACACTTAGAAAATCCATCATCTGATATGAATAAATATGGTTTTAGTGACTCTGAATCAAAGCATAGCTTTAGTGTCACAGATATCCAGAAATTAGCTAGATTCAGTGATACAATTGAAAGCAAAAAAACACTTGATATTACAGAAATAGAGACCAGTTTCTAAGTGTATATGCTTTACTAAGTTTATTTTCTGTTATGGTTCATAATGGTCAGTAAGTCTGTAATCGACTCAAACGTGAATTGCAGTAAATCACTTTCATCTAGTTTTCTAAACTACTCATTTTTTGCTTTAAATTAAATCTTTAAATACCAAATAACCTTTATTTTAAGGGGCTTAAACGTCTTTTCAATCATAGGCTCAGGCCAACCTTCATGACACAAAGAAAAGCTTTATTCCTATCTTACTCAGCCTAACAGGAAAAATGATCTGATAGCGATTAAGCTTGTGTATAAATAACTCGTCCTAATGGGAAATATTTATGCTTCACAACAAGCAAGCTAAATCTAAAGCTGGAGTTTTTACTTCTCCAGAATCTCAACATGAACTTGAGAAATACCGTCTTCCAGATGCATGCCATCCAGCGAGTGTAGTACATCAACTTATCAAAGATGAATTAATGCTGGA